>Ga0187781_10000144_pt1 | contig 48370 bp, 43 predicted proteins | sample 0715_SJ02_MP02_2_FD_132447 | JGI IMG/M metagenome (GOLD analysis project Ga0187781, IMG submission 132447) | Tropical peat soil microbial communities from peatlands in Department of Meta, Colombia - 0715_SJ02_MP02_20_MG | ecosystem: Environmental > Terrestrial > Soil > Wetlands > Peat | place... | reverse complement strand
TCGGCCGCGACCACGAGCACGACGATGTCGGTGATCTTGGCGCCGCGCGCGCGCATCGCGGTGAAGGCGGCGTGGCCCGGCGTGTCGATAAAGGTGATGCGGCCGCCGGAGGGCGACGTCACCTGATAGGCGCCGATATGCTGGGTGATGCCGCCGGCTTCGGCGGCCGCGACGTCGGTCGAGCGGATGGCATCAAGGAGCGACGTCTTGCCGTGATCGACGTGGCCCATGATGGTGACGACCGGCGCCCGCGCCTGCAGGTTGGCCGGATCGTCCGGCGCGTCGAACATGCCCTCCTCGACGTCGGCCTCGGACACCCGCCGCACGCTGTGGCCGAGCTCCTCGGCGATGAGCTGAGCGGTGTCGGCGTCGATCGTATCGGTGATCTTCGCCATGTGGCCCTGCTGCATCAGGATGCGGATCACATCGACGGCGCGCTCGGCCATGCGGTTCGCCAACTCCTGGATCGTGATCGTCTCCGGGACTGTCACCTCGCGGGCGATTTTTTCCTTGGGCTCGCTGTCGCGATGGCCGCTGATGCGTTGCATGCGGCGGCGGAACGAGGCGACCGAGCGCTCGCGGACCTCGTCGGCGGAAAGCGCGGTCACCACGGTGAGCCGGCCGCGGCGTTTTTCGCCGCCGCCGCGAGCCGGCTTCGGTGCGGGTGCCGGACGCGCCGTCGCGCCGCCGCGACGCACGCGCGGCGCCTCCTCCTCGTCAGCTTCGAGTGCCGGCCGGCCGGTACCCGGCTTGGCCGTTGCGGTGTCCGCGCCGAAGCGCTTCTTGGCAACCTCGTCGGCCTTGCGCTTGGTCTCTTCGTCGTGCTTGCGGCGCTCTTCCTCGTCGCGCTTGCGCGCTTCCGCTTTTGCCCGGTCGGCGCGCTCGCTCTCCTCGCGGGTGTGGCGAATGCGCGCCTCTTCCTCGGCGATCTTGCGCTCTTCCGCCTCGCGCAGCCGCGCGTCGGCAAGCGCGTGAGCGCGGGCGCTGCGCTCTTCCTCAGTCAGCGTTCGTAGCACCACCCCGGACGACTTGGGCGCGGCGGGAGCCACAGCCGGCGCGGTTGCAGCGGCGGCGGATGCCGGCGTCGCCGGAGCTTTGCCGGCTGCCGCGCCGCGCTTAGGCGCCGCGGCGCGATCCGTCGGCGCCAAGGCCTCCGGCTTGGCGTCGCCGCCGATCCGGCGTTTGACCTTTTCGACGACGACCGCCTTGCTGCGGCCGTGGCTGAAGCTTTGACGCACGACGCCTTGCTCGACGCCACCGCGTTTCAAGGTCAGCGTCTTCGTCGAGGTCACGCTCAGCTTTTCGCCGCTATTTTTGGTCGTCTCGGTCATACCCATTCGCTTCTATACGCGTTCAGCACCATCGGCCGGTTCAGTCCGGTCCAGCCCTTCCGGCCGAATTGTGCAGGACGCCGGTGCGAAACCGCTCGAGGCGCCGACAACGCGCCAAGAAAGTCTCGCTGATAGGGCCGGCGAGCAGGGCTGCATGTAACACATTTGGGCGGCTCAATGCCAAATCCAATTGTGCCACGGTAAGGAATCCAATCACAGGGAGCGGCCCGCCCGGTCCGCGCCGCCACGCATTGTCGAGCTTGCGGATCCCATCCGGGGAAGCCTCCGCGGCGTGTATCAGCGCGACGGCTTCGCCGCGTTCGAGCGCGGCTTCGGCTTTGGCGAAGCCTGGGGCGACGAGCCCGGCCTTGCCGGCGACGGCAAGAGCGTCAATGGCGGCGCGCTCAAGCTGCTGTTCGGTGCGGGCGATGAGATCGGGCGGCAGGCGCACCTCGCGCTTGAACCCGCGCGCGAACGCCTTGCGCCGGATCGCCTCGCCCAGTGCGTCCTGCGTCGCCGTCACCCAGATGCCGCGGCCGGGCAATTTGTGCTTGATATCCGCGACAGCGTCGCCGTCCGGACCGACGACGAACCGGATCAGGTCCGCGACCGGCCGGACCATGCGCGTGGCGACGCATAGCCGCTCGCTCGCGCGGGCGCGCGGCCCGGCGTCGAGTTCGATGTCTCCGGCTTGAGCGATCATAGGCTCGGGGCGCCCTTTAAGCCTGCGCCGGCGGTGCTGGCGCCTCCTCGACGGCCGGCGGCGGCGCGAGATCGGCTTCGCTGATCCAGCCGGCCTTGACGCGCGCCTGCATCACCAGCGTCTCGGTCTCCTCGCGGGAGAGATCGAAACCGTCGAGGATGCCGGCCTCGCGAACCGTCTCGCCGTCCTTGCGCTCGGTCCAGCCGGCGAGGTCGTCGGTCGCACAGCCGGCAAGGTCCTCGACCGTCTTGACGCCGTTCTCGCCGAAACGCACCAGCATCGCCGTGGTCACGCCGGGCACGTCCTTGAGCGCATCCTCGACCCCGAGTTCCTGGCGTTTGGCGTCGAGCTCGGCCTCGATCTTGGCGAGGTAATCGCGGGCCCGCGTCTGCAATTCGCGCGCGGTGTCCTCATCGAAGCCTTCGATGCCGGCAATCTCCTTGGCGTCGACCAAAGCGAGCTCATCGACCGAGGTGAATCCCTCCGAGGCGAGCAATTGCCCGATCACCTCGTCGACATTGAGCGTGTCGATGAACATGCGGGTGCGGTTCTCGAATTCGGCCTGGCGGCGTTCCGATTCCTCCTGCTCGGTAAGGATGTCGATGTCCCAGCCGGTGAGCTGCGAAGCGAGCCGCACATTCTGGCCGCGGCGGCCGATCGCCAGCGAGAGCTGCTGGTCGGGCACCACGACCTCGATGCGCTCGCGCTCTTCGTCGAGCACCACCTTGGCGACTTCGGCCGGCGCCAGCGCATTGACCACGAAGGTGGCGATGTCGGGCGACCAGGGGATGATGTCGATCTTTTCGCCCTGCAGCTCGTTGACCACCGCCTGCACGCGCGAACCGCGCATGCCGACGCAGGCGCCGACCGGGTCGACCGAGGAATCGCGCGACACCACCGCGATCTTGGCGCGCGAACCGGGATCACGCGCCACCGCCTTGACCTCGACAATGCCGTCGTAGATTTCCGGCACCTCCTGCGCGAACAGTTTGGACATGAACTGCGGATGCGTGCGTGACAGGAAGATCTGCGGCCCGCGCTGCTCGCGGCGGACATCGTAGATATAGGCGCGAATGCGATCGCCGTTGCGGAAGACTTCCCGCGGCAGCATTTCGTCGCGGCGCACGATCGCTTCGCCGCGGCCGAGATCGACGACCACGTTGCCGTACTCGACCCGCTTGACGATGCCGTTGACGATGTCGCCGATGCGATCCTTGTACTCGTCGTATTGGCGGTCGCGTTCGGCCTCGCGCACTTTTTGCACGATCACCTGCTTGGCCGATTGCGCGGCGATCCGTCCGTATTCGAGCGGCGGCAGCTTGTCGGAGATGGTATCGCCGATCTGCGCCGCAGGATGATGCCGGCGTGCCTCGTCGAGGGTGATTTGCGAGGACGGATTTTCAACCGCCTCCACCACCAGCATGTGGCGCGACAAATGCAGCTCGCCGCTCTTCGGATCGATCTCGGCGTGAACGTCGGTCTCGCTGCCATAGCGCGACCGGGCGGCCTTGGCGATCGCATCCTCCATGGCGCCGAGCACGATCTTGCGGTCGATCGCCTTTTCCCGGGCCACCGCGTCCGCGATCTGCAGAAGTTCGAGCTTGTTGGCGCTTACCGTCGCCATGGTTCATTCTCCTTTACGCTGGCCCGCGCGCCGGCCTTGCTCGGCCGCGAGGTCCATCGGTTTTGTTTGATACGATCTCTGCGCGCCGTTTGCGTTCGCGGCATCGCGTTCCTCAGCGTCGCTTTCACGCCTGTCATCCAGCTTCTCACCGCGTTTGCTCCGCCGCAGCGATTCCGAAATGAGCGCGTCGGTGAGCAAGAGCCTCGCCTCGGTCATACCGTCGATCGGCAGCAGGACTTTGGGATGCTCCGCCGCGGCGGCATCGCCGCAGCGCATGCGCACACACTCGCCCTCGACCCCGAGAAGCTCGCCGCGGAAGCGGCGGCGGCCGTCGATCGGGGCGAGCATCTCCACCTGGGCGAGGTGGCCGGCGTAACGGGCGAAATCCGAACGGCGCACCAGCGGTCGGTCGATGCCGGGCGAAGAGACCTCGAGCCGGTACGGACCCTCGATCGGGTCGGCGACATCGAGAGCCGGCGATAGCGCCCGCGACGCCGCCTCGCAATCCTCGATCGCCATTATGCCGTCCGGCCGCTCGGCCATTACTTGCACCGTGCAGCCCGCGGCTCCCGAAATGCGGACCCGGACCAGCCGATAGCCGAGATCGGCCAGCACCGGCGCGACGATCGCGGCAACGCGCGCAGAGCGCCCCGGCTCGGTAATGAGCCTCGGCTCGTCGGCAAAGGTCGTCAACCTGTCGTCCAAGCTGCGGATCCGCTGAGTTCTGGTTTCTTTAGTGGAGCATGAAACCGGTTTCGACTTTCCGGATCGTGCTCGTCCGTGCGCCCGCCAGGAAACCGCCGGACCTCAGGTAACAAAAAAGAGCGGGTCCCAGGGGACCCACTCCCAAAACCGTTCGGATCAACCGACCGTTATGAGGTATCCATGACGGACGCCGCGAATATAGCGTTTCTTCAGGCCGTTGCAAGGGCCGCCGGATCAGCGATCGGGATCAGGCGTCGAGGGCTTGCTCCTCGATTCTTGGTCCCTTGTCCACTGGTTCCTGATCGCAAGGTTTCTTTCAGAATTAATGATTTATCGTGGGGCGACGGGCACCGCCTGCCAGGCCGACGGATAGAAGCATGGGTGCCACCCACTCTTTGATTCCTGAACTTGAAGAGGTGCTGCAGCACGGTTCGCGCCAGAAGCGCGCCGAGACGCTCAAACGCGTCACCGCGCTCTTTCTCGACGGCGCGAGCCGCTATAAGAAGGAGCATGTCGACCTTTTCGACGACATTTTCGGCCGACTGATCGAGGAGATCGAAACCAAGGCGCGCGCCGAGCTTTCGAGCCACCTGGCGCCGGTCAGCAATGCACCGGCGAAGGTTTTGCGCGCGCTGGCCAAGGACGACGACATCACCGTCGCCGGCCCGGTGCTGAAGCTCGCGCCGCGGCTTGCCGACATCGACCTGATCGAGGTTGCCGAGAACAAGAGCCAGGCGCATCTGCGCGCGATCTCGGCGCGGCGGTCGCTCGGCGAGGCGGTCACAGACGTGCTGGTGCGGCGCGGCGACCGCGAGGTCGCGCGTCGCGTCGCCGGCAATCGCGGCGCGCGCATTTCCCAGAAGGGTTTTTCCAATCTGATCCAGCGCGCCGAAGATGACGGCATCCTGGCCGAAAAAGTCGGGATGCGGCCCGATATTCCCGCGCCGTTGTTCCGGGACTTGCTGTCGAAGGCAACCGCGATCGTGCACCGCCGCCTGCTGGCGTCGGCGACGCCGGAAATGCGGGCCGAGATCTGCGACGTGCTGACCAAGGTCTCCAGGGAGGTCGGCGCGCGCGTCGGCCCGCGCGACTACAGCGCCGCCCAGCGCGTGGTGCTCGGCCTCGACCGGGCCGGGCGGATGACCGAGGCGACGCTCGCCACGTTCTGCGGCGAGCGCAGATACGAAGAGACGGTGGTCGGGCTTGCCGCACTCGCTAAAGTGCCGGTCAGCGTCGCCGACCGGCTCATGAGCGGCGATCGGCCCGATCCGGTGCTGATCTTGTGCAAGGCCGCGGGTCTCGGCTGGGCGACGGTCAAGGCGGTGATCATGGCGCGTGCGGACGGTGGCGGAACGTCCTCACAGGGGCTCGATATCGCTTTCGCCAATTACGGGCGGCTTTCGGCATCGACCGCGCAACGCGTGGTGCGCTTCTGGCAGGTTCGCCAGAGTTCGTAGAACACGATCTGAAAAAGCGGAGGCCGGTTTCCCGCCTTCGCGAAGCCCGCTTCGGCGGGCGAAGCAAGGTCCGAAAAATCACGCTCGACTAGATGAAAATTTAGCTTCGCCGCGGCCCGCTCACACTCGCCGGAAAATCAGGAAACACGGAGGCCGCTCTGCCCGCGCGGCCTTGGCGTGGTAGCGCGTCGGCGTAAAGCCGGGCCAGGGTTGGCGCCAGTCCTCGGCGCGCTGCGCCGTCCAATCGAATTGCGTCGAACGCAGCAGGTGCCGCAGCGTCCAGGCCGCATAGTCGGCGACGTCGGTTGCGAAACGCAGTTCGCCGCCGCGGCGCAGGATGCGCGCGAATTGCGCGACCGTCGCATCCTGAACGAAACGGCGCTTCCAGTGCCGCCGCTTCGGCCATGGATCGGGGTGGACCAGGTCGATTCGTGCAAGCGACGCATCGGGTAGCCACGCGATCAGGCTGGCTGCGTCGTCGAAGTGCAAACGGATGTTTTGCAGGCCGCGCGCGTCGATGGCCGAGAGCGCCTTGGCCATGCCGTTGACGAAAGGCTCGACGCCGATGATGCCAGTGCGCAGCCGCGCTTGCGCCTCCTCGACCATCGCCTCGCCGCCGCCAAAGCCGATCTCGAGCGCGACCTCGCCGACCGGAACGGGAAATAATGTTTGCAGCTCCGCCGGAGCGGGATCGGAGAGATCGATCGCAAGCCGCGGCAGCAGCGCTTCGAGAAGCCGCGCCTGGTTCGCTCGCAGCCCGTGGCCTTTGCGGCGCCCGAAGAAGGCGCGCGCCGGTTTGAGTTTGCCGTTCATCGGCCGCCATGGTCGCGCCGCTCGCGGCCACCCTCCTTCGGCACGCCCGCTATCAAAGACGGCGGGCGCTGCAAAGGGGGAGCGTGTCGGGGCCGGCGGCCTAGCGCACGCTGCGCCGGAGCACGTCGGCGAGATCGGTCCGCTCCCAGGAGAAGCCGCCATCCTTGTCCGGCGCCCGGCCGAAATGGCCGTAGGCGGCGGTGCGGCGGTAGATCGGCCGATTGAGCTTGAGCGCCCGGCGAATATGGGTTGGGCGCAGCGGAAACAGCTCCGGCAACAGCTTCTGCAGCCTCGCCTCGTCGACCTTTCCGGTGCCGTGGGTGTCGACCAGGACCGACATCGGATCGGCGACGCCGATCGCATAGGCGATCTGAATGGTGCAGCTCTCGGCGAGGCCGGCGGCGACGACGTTCTTGGCGAGATAGCGCGCGGCATAGGCCCCCGAGCGGTCGACCTTGGTCGGGTCCTTGCCGGAAAACGCGCCGCCGCCATGGGGCGCGTAGCCGCCATAGGTGTCGACGATGATCTTGCGGCCGGTCAGGCCGCAATCTCCGTCGGGCCCGCCGATGACGAAATTGCCGGTGGGATTGACCAGGAAATCGCTCGCCTTCTTCGGCATCCAGCCATCCGGCAGGGCCTTCTCCACGGCGTCGGCGATCATCTCCTTGACCATGCCGGGCGTGTACTTCTTGCCATTGCGGGTTTGGGCGTTGTGCTGCGTCGACACCACGACTTTGGTGCAGCCGAGAGCCTTGCCGTCGACGTACCTGATCGTCACCTGGCTCTTGGCATCGGGCTGCAGGTCGAACAGCGCCCCTGAGCGGCGCTTCTCCGCCAGCACCTTGAGGATCTTGTGCGCGAAATAGATTGGCGCCGGCATGAACGAGCCCTTTTCGTAGATCTCGCTCTCGGTGCAGGCAAAGCCGAACATCATGCCTTGGTCGCCAGCGCCTTCTTCTTCGCCGTTTTTTTTCTTCCTGGCGTCGACGCCCATGGCGATGTCCGGCGACTGGCCGTGCAGCAGCACCTCCACGTCGGCGCCATAATAAGAGAAGCCGTCCTGGTCGTAGCCGATGTCTTTGACGACGCCGCGCGCGATCTCCGTAATAATCTCGCGATTGACCACGGCCTTGTCGCCGTGCTTGCGGAAAAACGGGGCCTGCCCGCGGCCCTCACCGGCAATCACGATCTTGTTCGTCGTGCACAGGGTCTCACAGCCCAGCCGGGTATTTACATGGCTCTCGTCGGCGATGCCGAGCTTGATGTCGTTCTCGATGAACGCGTCCAGAATGGCGTCTGAAATCTGATCGCAGACCTTGTCGGGATGCCCCTCCGACACCGACTCGCTTGTAAACAGGCATTCTGTACGTCGCACCGCGAAGCACTCCTTCGTAAGATGGCGCCCGATTCTATCGCGCTTGTCTCAGTTGGGCCGAGCAACGCGCACGGGCCTTGATGCGCGGTAAGAGCCGCCGCCGGCTCGCGCCCCAAATCCAGATGAGCGGTTGTTGCAGCGTCGCCCAGCGCGGTCAAGATGTGGGCGAGATGTGGGCGTGCGGCCGGTTGGTCAGTGCTTGTCGCTCGCGATCTGCTCGACCAAGTCGACGATGCGCCGCCGCAGCTTGGAATCGCCGATGCGCATGAACGCCTTGGTAAGCGCCAAGCCGTCCGACGTGGCCAGGAAATCCGACACGTAAGCGGGCGAGGGCGCCTCGCCCATGCCGTCCGCGCGCGCCGCCAGCGCCACGGTCGGCGCACCTTCGAAGAAGAACGAGACCGGCACCTGGAGAATGTGCGAAATCTGCTGCAGGCGGCTGGCGCCGATGCGGTTGGTGCCTTTCTCGTATTTCTGTACTTGCTGGAAGGTCAGGCCGAGGGCGTCTCCGAGCTTCTCCTGGCTCATCGCCAGCATCATCCGCCGCATGCGCACGCGGCTCCCGACGTGTTTGTCAACTGGATTCGGCGCCTTCTTGGCCATCATAATAATCGACCCCTTTGCCGCGCGCTTACCGAAATGGCTGTAAGTACTCAAAGCAGTTACGATTGATACCAAATCTATACTGGGTTCACCACGGTTATTCTTGCTTTGAATTTGCGAAAATGCGTACGAACATCGTCGCCATCACCTACGCGTGACAGTTGAGCAGCAACGACGGCAAACATCCTGCGGTTAGTACCGCGTAGTACCGCGCAATCAGCGCCTGCCCGCCTAGCCTAGCGATATGGCATTAAGCGGGACGTTGCATGTCTGTGGGTCGCTAAATTTTCCGTTTGGCACGAAGTCGACGGCCAATGACGGCGAGGAATGCGATCGCGACGATGATCGCTGCCGGCGCGTCGCCGGCGCGGGCGTAGATCGGCGAGCCGATCGCCCGCGGCAGCGGTGAATCGACCACGCCCTCCTCGCCGAGCGGCAGCGCGTTGACGATTCTTCCGAGCGGATCGATCACCGCGGAGATGCCTGTGTTGGCGGCGCGCACCACGGGCAGACCTTCTTCGATCGCGCGCATGCGCGCTTGCTGCAGATGCTGATAGGGGCCGCTCGAGACGCCGAACCAGCCGTCATTGGTGACGTTGACGATCCAGCCGGGCCGCTCGCCGACGGGCACCGCCTCGCCGGGGAAGATGATCTCGTAGCAGACGAGCGGCAGCGCAGCGGGCGCGCCGGGTACGGCGATGAGCCGGCGGCGATCTCCGGCGAGGAAACCGCCGCGAAGCCTGGTAAGCTGCCGCAAGCCGAGGCGTTCGAGTATGTGCTGGAGCGGCAGGTATTCGCCGAACGGCACCAGGTGCACCTTGTCATAGAGGCCGACGATCGAGCCGTCGTGGTCGATCACGTAGATCGAATTGAACACGCCGGGGTCGGCGGGATTGACCGGTTCGGCGAGGCGCACCGCGCCGGTGATCAACACGGCGCCGTGGCGCAGCAACTGCGCGATCTGGTCGAGCGCATCGGGCTCGCGCGTCAGGAAGAACGGGAATGCGGATTCCGGCCAGATCAGATGCGTCACGCCGCGCACGCCCGCGGCCTGCGGGCCGGTCGCGCGGTCGGACAGCGCCACATAGCGCTTCATCACCTCGTGCTTGGCCGCGTAGTTGAACTTGATGTCCTGCTGCACATTCGGCTGCACGATGCGCAGATGCACGCCCTCGACCATTCGGGTCGGCGTCCGCGCGAGCCGCAGCGCGCCGAAACCGCCAAGCGCGATGAGCGCGGCAACGCCGAGCAGGAGCGGCAGCCATGGCCGGCGGGTTTCCTCGCGGTCGTCGGTCAGCGTCGCGGGCGCGGCGAAAATAACGACGGCGAGGAAGGTCAGGCCCCAGATGCCGAGGATCGAGGCGCCCTGTGCGAGTTCGAGCGGACTGGAGAGCGCGTAGCCGAAGGCGTTCCAGGGAAATCCGGTCAAGAGGTGACCGCGCAGCCATTCGGCCGCTGTGAGCGCCACCGCCAGAGCGAGGATGCGCGCGATGCCGCGCGTCCACAGGATGCGCGCGAGCACAACGCCGAACGCGGTGAAGATTGCAAGCAGCGCCGGCAGGCCGATCACCGCGATCGGCAGCAGCCAGCCGAAGGTCGGCGCATCGACGAGGAAGGCGTAGCCGACCCAATAAAGCCCGGCGAGGAAGTAGCCGAAGCCGAACCACCAGCCGGTCGCTGCGGCTGCGGTCATGGCGCGCCAGGGCTCGGCGCCGGCGCCGTCGATCAGCCACACCAAAGTCGGGAAGGTCAGGAACAGGATCGGCCAGACGTTGAGCGGCGCCATCGCCAAAGCCGACAGCGCGCCGGCGACAAAGGCTATCAGCCAGCGCCGCCACCCCCAGGCCAACACGATGGCTTGGATCAACCGCTGCAGCGTCACGGCGTAGGTTGAGAGTTTGGGCTCGGCCGGCTGACTTCGTCGCGCGGCGACACGCGCGCCGCCGGCGTTTTCACCAGCGTCGGCGGCTCGCGGGCCGGAGCCGGGCGACGATCCTTGCCGCGGTAGATTTTCACCCGCTTGACCCGGCGCGGATCGGCGTCGAGCACCTCGGCCTCGAAGGCGGCGGGGCCCGGCACTAATTCGCCGCGCACCGGGACGTGGCCGGCGCGCATGACCAGATAGCCGCCAAGCGTGTCGACCTCCTGCGCCGCCTCGCCGACGTCGAATTCGTCGCCGATCGCGGCGCGCACCTCGTCGAGGCTCGCCCGCCCGATCGCGAGGAACGAGCCGTCGCCCTGGCGCGTCACCGCCGGAAGTTCCGCTTCGTCGTGCTCGTCGGCGATATCGCCGACGATCAACTCGACCAGATCCTCGATCGAGACGAGGCCGTCGCTGCCGCCATATTCGTCGATCACCAGCGCGAGATGAATGCGCGTCGCCTGCATCTTGGCGAGCAGGTCGAGCGCCGGCATCGAGGGTGGCGCGTATAGGAGCTCGCGGACGATGTCGGCCGCGGCCAACGGCATCGACAGATCGATCTTGGCGAAATCGAGATCGGCCGGCGGCAGCTCGCGCTCGCTCGCCGGATCGAGTGCGGCGCGCTTGGCCATGAACGCGACCAGATCGCGGATGTGCACCATGCCGATCGGATCGTCGAGCGTGTCGTTGTAGACCACGAGCCGCGAATGCCCGGCGCCCTCGAACACCCTGACCAGTTCGCCGATGGCAATGTCGCGCTGTACGGCGACGATATCGGCGCGCGGCACCATGACGCTTTCGATCCGGCATTCACGCAGGCCGAGAATATTCTTGAGCATGGCGGCTTCGGCCGGCGAGAAGCCCGATTCCGGCTCATCGGCGGTGAGCACCTGCTCGAGGTCGGCGCGTGTTGCCGCAGCCTTCCAGCCAAAGAGAATCCGCATGACCCGCGTCAGCCAGCCTTCCGGCTGGGCTTCGTGGGGCGCCGGCACGACCATCGGCAGGCCGCGATGCTCGGCTTCCTTGGGATCGCTGCGGTTCGGCAATTGCGCCATGGCTCGCTACCGGGAAATGAGGCGTCCGACGTCAGGCTTTGGGGGCGCGCCGAAAGGGATCGGGAATCGCGAGCCGCCGCAGAATTTCACGCTCCAGCCGCTCCATCGTCTCCGCCTCATCGCTCTCGGCGTGGTCGTAGCCCAAAAGGTGCAGGAAGCCGTGCACGGCAAGATGGGCAACATGATGGGTGAAGGATTTGTGCTCGGCGCGCGCCTCGCCGGCGATCGTCTCGTAGGCGAGCACGATGTCGCCGATAAGCGGTCCGCCGGCGCGCGTCGTCGGGAACGACAGCACGTTGGTGGGCGCATCGACGCCGCGCCAGGCGCGGTTGAGCGAGCGGATCGCCGAATCATCGGTCAGCACGATAGCAAGCTCCGCCGGCGGTGTTGACAGCATGGCGGCGGCTTCGCCGATCGCGCGCTGCGCCGCCAGTCCGGCAGCGTCGGCCGCTCGCCACAGCTCGGATTCGACGAGCACGTCGATGTCGACGGGCGCCTGAGCTCTGCGCGCCTTGGGCGCCACGCGCATCATTCGGTCCGCCCGCGCTTGGCGACGGCGGCTTTGTCATAGGCCTCGACGATGCGGGCGACGAGCTCATGACGGATCACGTCGGCCGCGGTGAAGGTGACATGGGCGATGCCATCGATGCCCTCCAAGAGCCGCACCGCGTCGGCGAGCCCCGAGGTTTGACCTGGCGGCAGATCGACCTGGCTGGGGTCGCCGGTCACGACCATCCGGCTGTTCTCGCCGAGCCGGGTCAGCAGCATCTTCATCTGCATCGCCGTCGTGTTCTGTGCCTCATCGAGGATGATCGCGGCGTTCGACAAGGTGCGGCCGCGCATGAAGGCGAGCGGCGCGATCTCGATCTCCGTGGTTTGCAGAGCGCGCTCGACGATCCGCGGATCCATCAGATCGTAGAGCGCGTCGTAGATCGGCCGCAGATAGGGATCGACCTTCTCGCGCATGTCGCCGGGAAGGAAGCCCAATCGCTCGCCGGCTTCGACCGCGGGCCGCGACAGGATGATGCGGTCGACTTCCTTGCGTTCGAAGAGCTGCACCGCCTGGGCGACCGCAAGCCAGGTCTTGCCGGTTCCGGCGGGCCCGGTCGAGAACACCAGCGCATGGCGCTTGAGCGCGCGGACATAGGCGTCCTGCGCCGGCGTGCGAGCGCGCACCCGGCGCTTGCGCAGATTGATCTCCTCGAAATTCTCCCGCGCCGCCGCCGGATCGAAATCGAACAGCGAGCCCTGGGAGATCGCGAGCCTGATGGTGCCGTCGACGTCGCCCGCTACCAGCTCGTCGCCGCGCTTGAGCCGCTCGTAAAGGCTTTCGAGCACGCGGCGCGCCTGCTCGCAGGCCTCGCGCGGGCCTTCGACGGTGACCTGATTGCCGCGCGAGGTGGCGACGACGCCGAGCCGGCGCTCGATCAGCGCGAGATTTTGGCCATATTGTCCGAACAGCGTGGCGGCGAGGCGGTTGTCGTCGAAGGTGAGAACGATGTGCGTCGCACTGGGCGCGGCGATCAGCGATTCATCGATTCCGGTTTTCATTCAGGCTCCTGCGCCGGCGAGGACCGGCTCGCGCACGAGCGCGCCGAACAGGCTGTTGCTGGCGATTTCGGTAATGGTGACGGAGACAATCTCGCCGATCAGCGAGCCCGGCGCCTCGACCTGCACCGGCTGGAGATAGGGCGAGCGCCCGACGAGCTGGCCGTCATGGCGTCCCGGCCGCTCGAACAGCACGGAGAATTTGCGGCCGAGGCAGCCTCGGTTGAACGCCGCCTGGTGGCGGTCGATCACCGCCTGCAGGCGCAGCAGCCGATCCGATTTCACTTCTTCGTCCACCTGATCGTTCATCTCGGCACCCGGTGTGCCGGGGCGCGGCGAGTATTTGAACGAGAAGGCGCCGGCATAGCCGATCTCGCCGACCAGATCGAGCGTCGCGGCGAAATCGGCTTCGGTCTCGCCCGGAAAGCCGACAATGAAATCCGAGGTCAGCGCCAGGTCCGGCCGCGCCTCGCGCAGCCGCGCGACGATCTCGAGGTAATCGGCGCGGCTGTGGCGGCGGTTCATGGCGGCCAGAATGCGGTCGGAGCCCGACTGCACCGGCAGATGCAGTTGCGGCATCAGCTGCGGCAAGTCGCGATGGGCGGCGATCAGGTCGTCATCCATGTCGCGCGGATGGCTGGTGGTGTAGCGCAGCCGCTCGATCCCTTCGATTCGAGCGAGCACGCCAAGGAGCCGCGCCAACGACCACGGCCGCCCGTCCGGGCCCTCGCCGTGATAGGCATTCACGTTCTGGCCGATCAGCGTGATCTCGCGCACGCCGGCGTCGCGGAGCCGCTCGACCTCGGCGCGGATTTTGTCGACCGGGCGCGAGAATTCGGCGCCGCGCGTATAGGGCACGACGCAGAACGTACAAAACTTGTCGCAGCCCTCCTGCGCCGTGACGAAGGCGGTGACGCCGCGGGCGCGGATCGCGGCCGCACGCGGCGCCGCGAGATGATCGAATTTGTCGTCGAGGGGAAACTCGGTATCGACCGCCTGACCGTCGCGCTCGGCGCGGGCGATGAGTTCCGGCAAACGGTGAAAGTTCTGCGAGCCGACCACGATGTCGACCGCTGGCGCCCGCCTGACGATCTCCTCGCCTTCGGCTTGCGCCACGCAGCCGGCGACCGCGATGAGGAGGCGGCGGCCGTCCGCGGCGGCCGCCTCCTTGAGCCGGCGCACGCGGCCGATTTCCGAATAAACCTTCTCCGCCGCCTTCTCGCGAATATGGCAGGTGTTGAGAATGACGAGATCGGCGTCGGCGGCGATTGCGGTCTCGACATAACCTTCCGGCGCCAAGGTGTCCGCCATACGCTGCGAATCGTAGACGTTCATCTGGCAGCCGAACGATTTTACGTAGAGCTTGCGAGAACCTTTCATTCGTTTGTTTTCGACACCGCTTCGGGTTTCGTTTCGATCATATCTTGTTTGTGCGGGCGCGTCAGCCAAGGTCGCGACGCAGCACCAGCGCTGTTGCACCGCCGTCATAATAGCCTTGCCGGCGGCCGACCTCATGAAATCCGGCGCGGCCGTACAGCCGGCGGGCGGGCACGTTGCGCTCGCCGACTTCAAGAAACACCGCGCGCGCACCGAGCCCGGCCAGTCGCCGCAAGTGCAGATCGAGGAGACGGCGCGCGACACCATGCCGGCGTCGCGAGGGCGCGACGGTGATCGAGAGAATTTCCGCTTCGTCGGCGGCGCGGCGCGACAGGATAAATCCGATCAATGTCCGGCCGATCGTCGCGCGGTCCGCGACCACGGCGCGGTCGATCAGGAGCCGCTGAACCTCGTCCTCGCCCCAGCCGCGCTGGAACGCCGCCGCATGCAGGGCGGCGATCGCCGCGGCGTCGCGCTCGCGCGCCTCGGAGAAGCTGGGCTCGGGTCGGGCGAGGAGGCGCGTGACCAGGTTCGTCATCGGCGCGGGAGTTGCGCGGCATGCTGCGGCTGCGCGTCCGGCGGATGCAGGTATTGCGGCCGCGGCGGAGATTGGTCCTCCGGCAAGGTCGCGCCGAGGCGCGCGACCCAAGCGACATCCGGCGCCGGCCGCGCGTCGACGGCAACGGGCGCGGCGCTGGTCTTGGGAATGGCGGCGGCGACCGCTTGCGCGGCGGAGCCGACGATGCAGGCAGGCGACGGCGTCGCCGCCTGTGCGGCTTCGCGCAAGGTCGCGAGCCGCGGCACGGTCAAGGAGCGGCCGTCGGGGCTGAAGACCTGCAGATAGACGTGCTCGTGCCGCGCATCGATGGCGCAGACGATCGGCGCCTTGGTGTCGGCATTCAGATGCGGCGCCGCATAGGCGGAAAGCGTCGACAGGCCGACCACCGCCTTGTGGGCCGCGAGCGCGATCCCACGCGCCGCCGAAATGCCGACCCGTAAGCCGGTAAAGCTTCCCGGCCCGGTCGTCACCACCACCCGATCGAGATCGGCAAAGGCCTTGCCCGATCGCTCCATCACGCGGGCGACGAGCGGCATCAGCGCTTCGGCGTGACCGCGCGTCATCGGCAGGCTTTCGCCAACGATGCCGCCCCGTTCGGTGTCGAGCACGGCCGCGGAGCAGGCCGCGAGCGCAGTATCAATGGCCAGCACGCGCATGCGCGATCATGCAGCCGACGCCGGGTCGAATTCGCCGTGTCACACCGGCCGGACCTCGGTGACGTCGGGAACGAAATGCCGGAGCAGATTTTGAATGCCATGCCGGAGCGTCGCGGTCGATGATGGACAGCCCGAGCAGGCGCCTTTCATGTTGAGAAAGACCACGCCATCCTTGAAGCCCCGGAAGGTGATGTCACCGCCGTCATTGGCGACCGCCGGCCGCACCCGTGTCTCGATCAACTCCTTGATCGTCGCCACGGTCTCGGCATCGGCGGCGTCGAAAAACTCCTCGGCCTCGCTCTCGGCGCTATTGCCGACGGCGAGGAGCGGCGCGCCGGACATGAAATGCTCCATGATGGCGCCCAGGATCATCGGCTTGAGCTGCTGCCATTCGCCGGCGTTCTTGGTCACCGCAATGAAATCGGAGCCGAAAAACACGGCGCTGACGCCGGCGATGTCGAACAGCCGCTCGGCAAGCGGCGACTGGGCGGCTTCGTCGCTGCCGTGCAGATCGAGCGTGCCGTGCTCGAGGACGACACGGCCGGGCAGGAATTTCAACGTCGCCGGGTTCGGCGTCGCTTCGGTCTGGATGAACATCGGCATCCCTCCGTCGCCTCGCGCGGCTTCGAGCCGCGCCGCGACTTTCCTTTAAATCCAGTCTATTACGTGGCGAATTCCATTGGAAGTTCAAGGCCGCCTAGGACAATGCGTCGATTTCCTCGTCCGTCAGGTGTCCCGGCACGATCGCCACCGGGATCGGGTAGTCGCCGGCGGTCCGGCCGAGCGAGGCGACGAGCGGTCCCGGCCCTTCGCTGCCGGTACCGGCGGCAAGCACGAGGACGAAAATGTCTTCCTCCTCGTCAATCAGATTGAGAATTTCCTGCGCTTTTTCGCCTTCGCGCACCACGCGTTCGGGCGTGATCCCGGCGATGCCGTTGGCGCGGGCGGCGTATTTGCTCAATTGCGCGTCGGCTTCCTCGTGGGCCTCGGCGCGCATGATGTCGGCGACGCCGAGCCATTGCTGGCTGCGGTCATGGGTTTCGATCACGCGGAGCATGACAACATTGCCGCCGATGCGCGCGGCGCGGCGGCTGGCGAAATAGACCGCGCGGTCGCACTCCTCGGTGTCGTCGATCACGACCAGCAGCTTCGGTTTGTGGCCGGCTTCATAGCTGCGGCGCCTGCGGGACATGCGTTTCCTCCGGGAGACCCGGCCAATCGTCAGCCGGATCGTCGTGCGGCCATGACGTCGGGATTGCGCGCGCTAATGCTTGTTGCGCAATGCTGCCATGGCGGCGTGCCGCCGCACAAGCGCAAGACTTAAGGGCGCACCAGACCGACGATGTCCTTGACCGCCCGCATCGTCTCGCCGGCGAGCTTGCGCGCGCGCTCGGAGCCTTCCGCCAGGACCGCGTCGAGTGAAACCGGATCGCGCAAGAGCCGCCTCATCTCCGCGGCGATCGGGGTCAGCTTGGCGACCGCGAGCTCGGTCAGCGCCGACTTGAAGGCCGAGAACTGCGCGTTGCCGTATTGCTCGAGCACCGCGGCGCGGGTCGTGTCGGCGAGCGCGGCGTAGATGCCGACGAGGTTGTCGGCTTCGGGGCGTTTCTCAAGTCCTTTTTCCTCGCTCGGCAGCGGCTCCGGATCGGTTTTCGCCCGCCGGATCTTCTGCGCGATGAGGTCGGGGTCGTCGGTCAGGTTGATGCGGGAATTGTCGGAGGCGTCCGACTTCGACATTTTCTTGGTGCCGTCGCGCAGCGACATGACCCGCGTCGCCTCACCGGTAATCAGCGGCTCCGGCAACGGAAAGAACGTGTCGCCGAAGCCGTGCTCCCGGATCGATTCGCCGAAATCATTGTTGAACTTCTGCGCGATGTCGCGCGAGAGCTCGAGGTGCTGTTTTTGATCCTCGCCGACCGGAACATGGGTGGCGCGGTGCACCAGGATGTCGGCCGCCATCAGGACCGGGTAAGCATAAAGGCCGACCGAGGCGTTCTCGCGATCCTTGCCGGCCTTCTCCTTGAACTGGGTCATGCGGTTGAGCCAGCCGATGCGGGCGACGCAGCTGAAGATCCAGGAGAGCTCGGTGTGCTCGGCCACCTGGCTCTGGTTGAATACGATGTGCTTTTTCGGATCGATGCCGCAGGCGATGAACGCCGCGGTCACCTCGCGAATGGCGCGCGGCAGCTCGGCCGGGTCCTGCCACATCGTGAGCGCGTGCAGGTCGACGATGCAATAGATGCAGTCATAGCGGTTCTGCAGCTCGGCGAAGCGCTTGATCGCGCCGAGATAATTGCCGAGATGCAGATTGCCGGTCGGCTGCACGCCGGAAAACACCCGTTCCTGGAACGCCATGCGTGGTCTCCGCGAGAGGCGCGCGGCACATCTTGCGGCGCCGCGCGCGGCGTCCCAAGTCGATGACGCCGCTGGCGGCGTCCCATGCCATGTCGGCGCCTTGCCCCGCAAGGGCCGGCCGCTATAGTGCGGCTCCCGCGCGAGCTTTTTCATGCCATCGATCCGTTACGACGTGCTCGGCATCGGCAATGCGATTGTCGATGTCATCGCCCGTACCGAGGAGGATTTTCTGGTTGCGCAGGGCATGAACAAGGGCGCGATGACGCTGATCGACGAAGCGCGCGCCAAGCGGATCTACGACGCCATGGGACCGGCGATCGAGATCTCCGGCGGCTCGGCGGCAAACACGATCGTCGGCATTGCCAGCCTCGGCGCGCGCGCCGCCTTCATCGGCAAGATCAAGGATGACGGCCTTGGCCGCGTCTTCGCCCACGACATCCGCGCCGCCGGCGTGAGCTTCGCCACGCCGCCGGCGTCGGGCGGCCCGTCGACGGCGCGCAGCTACATTCTGGTGACGCCCGACGGCGAGCGCACCATGAATACCTACCTCGGCGCTGCGCAGGACCTTAACCCTCGCGACATCGATCCTGAGACGATCGCGGCGAGCGCCATCGTCTATCTCGAAGGCTATCTGTGGGACCCCAAGAACGCCAAGGATGCCTTTCTCAAGGCGGCCAAGATCGCGCACGACGCCGGACGCAAGGTGGCGCTGACCTTGTCGGATGCGTTCTGCGTCGATCGCTGGCGCGGCGAGTTCCTCGAGCTGATGCGCGTGCGCACGGTCGATCTCATCTTTGCCAATGAGGCCGAACTGCACAGCCTCTACCAGACCGGGGATTTCGACGCTGCGCTGCAGGCGCTGCGCGCCGACATCGAGGGCGCCGTGGTGACGCGGAGCGAAAAAGGCTGCCTGGTGGTCGGGCCAGAGGGCACGGAAGCGGTGCCGGCCTTTCCGGTCGAACGCGTGGTCGACACGACCGGTGCCGGCGATTTGTTTGCCGCCGGCTTCCTTGCCGGCCTCGCCCGCGGCGCCGATGACCGCACCTGCGGCCGGCTGGGGGCGCTCGCCGCCGCCGAAGTGATCCAGCACCTCGGCGCCCGGCCGGAGACCTCGCTCAAAGACCTCGCCCGCGAGAACGGTTTGGCCGACTGAAAACGGCGGTCTATTGCCGCTCGTAGTAACCAATTGCTAACCAAACCGGGCTACCGACGGATCGGCCGCAAAATCGGAGATCCGATCATGGGTGAGAGCCCGCAGGACAACGCCGGCGACAACAAGAAAGCCGAACCCACCGCGATCGAGAACCATCTCCCAGTGGTGTGGTCGCCAAAGCTCGAGGCCGCTGACGCAACCATCGAGGGCTCGTCGCAAGGCGACGCCGATGCGTCGTCCACAAGCCATTCGGAAGCAATCAACGAGACGCCGAAGGAGACCATTGCGGCGGCGCCGATACGTTCACCACGCTTTGCCTTGCTCGCCGCTTCGATTGCGTTTGCGGCTTTGTTCGGCGCGTTCGTCGGGTCGCTGTCGGCTCCCGGATTTGCGCATTTTTGGCCGACCGGCGCCGGGCATTCGGGCACCACTGAGGCCGGCGCACCGCCGACCGTCAAAGCGGACCTTGCCGAGCTCGGCGCGCTGAAGGCTAATCTCGAAGGCGCGATCCACAACGCCAACGGCCAGCTGGCCAAGATTGCCGAGCGCCTCGACCATGTCGAGCGGGCGCAGATCGATCCGACACTGAAAATCGCCCATATCGCTGACACCGTCGATCGGCTCGATAAACGCGGCGCGGCGGCCTCCGATATCACCGGAACGATCCCCGCGGCCCAGCCGTCGGCCGCCGACGCCAAGCCGCCGGAGCGGATTTTGCAGGATTGGATCGTCGAGGACGTAAGGCGCGGCCGCGCGCTGGTGCTCAACCGCTACGGCGGCGTCTTCGACGTCTCGAGCGGCAGCGTTCTGCCTGGCCTTGGCCGCGTCGAAACGATCAAGCGGGAGGACGGCGCGTGGATCGTCGTCACCGCGCGCGGCCTGATCACGTCGGGACGCTAGAGCGCCAGATGCGATCGGTGTTCAGCGATCAGATTACTGATCCCTGAAACCTGATCCCTGCGGCAGGAACGGCACCAGCATCGGGACGCGGCGGCGATAGGCGCCGTATGCATCCGCGCCAAGCTCGGTGATGAGGAAACTCTCCTCGGTCCGCGCCTTGAGCCATAGGCCGAAGCTGATAAGGCCAGCGCCGGCGAGCGCGGTCGCTGTTCCTTCGGCCGCCGCCGTCGCCCATATCGCCGCGATCAGCCCGGTATAGATCGGATGGCGCACCAGCGCGTAAGGGCCGGTGTCGATCACCCGGTGGCCCTCCTTGCGCGTGACCGCGCTCGACCACAGACGCCCGAGATGGATCCGCGCCCACCAGGCAAACAGGATACCTGCGAGCGTCAGTGCGGCGAGCGCATAAGCGCCGGCCTCGCCGACGTCCCAAATCGGCGCTTGCTCCGCCATCCGCGCCGCCCATGGTGTCATCAGAATCGCGCCCGCGAGGATGGCGGCGCGATAAACGCCGACGCCCGGTGTCACGACGCGCTTCTCGGTGCGGGCCGACCAGAACGCCGCCAAGATCCAGCTTGCGAGCCAACCGATCCAGATGACGGCGAACAACACGCTCGGCCCAAAACGCGCCATCGGGACGCTTCCTTTCGTTTCAGCTGCGTGGTGCGCGAGCGGCGTCTTCCAGCCGCTCGCCGGTCATCGTATAAGCCCAAGCGGGCTTATACCCGCGCGATGAGGATGCCGCCGATGTTGAGCGTGCAGCAAAACGACCGCATCACCCGCACCGCGCCGGGAACCGCCGCCGGCAATCTGATGCGGCGCTACTGGCAGCCGGCTGCGCTCACCGACGAGCTATCCGGCAACCGGCCGGTCAAGCCGGTGCGGCTTCTGGGCGAGGACCTTGTCGCTTTCAAGGACGACCAGGGCCGTTACGGGCTGATCGGGCGCCGTTGCCCGCATCGCGGCACCGATCTCGCTTACGGCCGCCTCGAAGACGGCGGATTGCGCTGCGCGTTTCACGGCTGGCTGTTCGATGTTGGCGGCCGCTGCCTGCAGACGCCCGCCGAGCCCGACAACAGCAATCTCTGCGCCAATGTCCGGGCGAAATCCTATCCGGTGGTCGAGAAGAGCGGCATCCTGTTCGCCTATCTCGGCGCGGGCGAGCCGCCGGCGTTCCCGCATTTCGACTGCTTCATCGCGCCGGCAACGCACACTTTCGCCTTCAAGGGCATGATCGACTGCAACTGGCTCCAATCGCTCGAGGTCGGCATCGATCCGGTGCACACCTCGTTCCTGCACCGCTTCTTCGAAGACGAGGATCCGAGCCAGGGCTACGGCAAGATGTTCCGCGACACCTCGAAGGACTCGGACATGCCGATGACCAGGATCATGCGCGAGTTCCCGCGGCCGCGCATCGAGGTCGAGCCGACCGACTACGGTTTCCGGCTGATCACGCTGCGTCAGATTAGCGACGCGAAGGCGCATGTGCGCGTGACCAACCTCATCTTCCCCAACGCCTTCATCATTCCGATGAGCCGCGAGATGACGATCTCGCAATGGCACGTGCCGATCGACGACATGAAGCATTATTGGTACGCGATCTTCACCTCGTTCGGCGCGCCGGTCGACAAGGACGCGATGCGCCGCCAGCGGCTTGAGCTTTACGGGCTGCCGGATTACGCGCCGCGCAAGAACAAGAGCAACGATTACGGCTTCGACGCCCACGAGCAGGAGCACGCGACCTATACCGGCATGGGCGCCGACATCAACGTCCACGACCAATGGGCCTGTGAATCGATGGGCGCGATCCAGGACCGCACCCAGGAGCATCTCGGCACCTCGGACAAGGCGATCGGCGCCTATCGGCGGCTCCTCCGCCAGGCGCTCGATCAATCGGATCAGGGCGAGCGTCCGATGATGGTGCTCGATGCGGCTGAGGCGGGAAAGATCACCGGCCCGGCTTGCGTCGACGGCATCGGCCCGGCCGCCGACTGGCAAGGCTATTGGCGGCGCACCGACGAAGGCCGGCAACAGACCAAGAGTTGGGCTAACGGGCATTGACGACCCGATGGCGCCACGGCGAAGCTCGCAAATAAAAAAATTCGTCGAACGTCACGGCCTTTGGACCGACGAGCAGGCGCGCCAAGCCAAAGCGGTCGCGCAGGCGATCAAGCAGCACAAGCTCGAACTGGTGCGCTTCTCCTTTGCCGACCAGCACGGCGTGCTGCGCGGCAAGACCGTGATCGCGGCAGACGCACCGGGAATGCTTGCGAGCGGCGTCACCATGACGACGACGCTTCTTGCGAAAGACGCCGCGCATAAGACCGCCTATCCGGTGTTCACCCCCGGCGGCGGCTTCGACATGGCGGAGATGCAGGGCGCCGGCGATTTCATCATGGTGGCCGACCCGGCGACGTTTCGCGTGCTGCCTTGGGCACCGGCGACCGGCTGGCTCCTGTGCGACATCTATTTCACCAACGGCAAGCCGGTGCCGTTCTCGACGCGGCGCGTGCTGCAACAGGCGTTAGCGCGGCTTGCGGGCGCCGGCTTCGATTTCCTCGCCGGGCTCGAGGTCGAATTTCATCTCTTCAAACTGGAGAATCCGCGGCTTGCGCCGGCGGACGCCACTTGGCCGCCGCAGGCGCCGGAAGTCAGCCTCCTCAACCAGGGCTACCAGTATCTGACCGAAAGCCGCTTCGATCAGATCGACGCCGCCTTGGAGCCGATCCGGCGCGGCGTCCTCGCGCTCGGCATGCCGCTGCGTTCGCTCGAAATCGAGCTCGGGCCGAGCCAGTGCGAATTCACCTTCCACCCGCAGGCCGCCCTTGCGGCCGCCGATACGATGATTTTGTTCCGCGCCGCCGCCAAACAGATCGCCCGGCGCAACGGCCTGCTCGCGAGCTTCATGTGCCGGCCGGCGCTGCCGAACCTCCTCTCCAGCGGCTGGCATCTGCACCAGTCGCTGATCGACAGGAAGCGCGGCGGCAATGCCTTCGTCGGCAACGAGCGCGACGGTCTCTCGGCGTTAGGCCGGCGTTTCCTCGCCGGCCTCCTCGCGCACGCGCGCGCCGCCGCGGTGTTCACGACGCCCACGGTCAACGGCTATAAGCGCTACCGGCCTTATGCGCTGGCGCCAGACCGCGCCATCTGGGCGCGCGACAATCGCGGCGTGATGGTGCGCGTCCTCGGCGAGCCGGGCGACCCGGCAACGCGTCTCGAAAACCGCGTCGGCGAGCCGGCGGCCAATCCCTATCTCTACATTGCCGCGCAGATCTACGCCGGGCTTGACGGCGTCGCCCACCGCCGCGATCCCGGGCCGTCCGCCGACACGCCCTACGAAACCAAGGCGCCGCTTCTCCCGAAAGACCTCGGCGAAGCGCTCGCCGTGTTGCGCGGCAACGACGTGTTCAGAAAAAACTTCGGCGCTGCCTTCATCGACTACTACGCCCACCTCAAGGCGGCCGAACTCGCGCGCTTCAAAGCCGAAAGCGTCGAAAGGCCGGACGTGACCGCCTGGGAGCAGAACGAATATTTCGATCTGTTTTGAGCGTAGGAACGATCACACATCGACGCTGGCGGCGAGCGCGTGCTCCTCGATGAACTCGCGCCGCGGCTCGACCTTGTCGCCCATCAGCTCGTCGAAGATGGTGTTGGCTTCGTCGATCTCCTTGACGCTGACCTGCAGGAGCGAGCGCGCATTGACGTCGAGCGTCGTCTCCCAGAGCTGGTCCGGGTTCATCTCGCCGAGGCCCTTGTAGCGCTGCAGCGTAACGCCCTTGCGGCCTGCGCCGGTCACCGCTTCGAACAGGCCGACCGGTCCGTGGATCGGCGTCTCCTCGTCCTTGCGTTTCAGCGTTGCCGGCGGGGTCGGCCGCGGGTAGACCTGCTGCAGCGAGGGCGCGAATTCGTCGAGCCGGCGCGCATCGGCGGAGCCGAGGAGCGCCTGGTCGATCACCGCCACTTCCTTGACGCCGCGCACCGTGCGCTCGAACCGGAAGCCGGCGTCGCTGAAACTTCCGGTCCAGCCGCGCTCGGTCTCGTCGGTCAAGGCATCGAGGCGCCGGGCGATATAATCGGCCGCCGCCGTGGCGCTCGCCGGATCGCCGGTGACGCGCTGATGCAGCACGCCGGCGATCGCCGCCTGCTCGATGACCTTGCGGTTATAGCGGCCGTGCAGGCCGTTCAGGAGGTTGCGGATGATGCGCGCCTCCTCGACCAGCTTGCGCAGGTCATTGCCGGCACGCACCTCGCCCGACGACAGCCGCAGCGTGGCGTCTTCGAGGCCGGCGTCGATGAGATAATCCTCGAGCGCCCGTTCGTCCTTGAGATACTGCTCGGACTTGTTGCGCGAGACTTTGTAGAGCGGCGGCTGCGCGATGTAGAGGTGGCCTTGGTCGATGATCTCGCGCATCTGCCGGTAGAAGAACGTCAGCAGCAGGGTGCGGATGTGGGCGCCGTCGACGTCGGCGTCGGTCATGATGATGATCTTGTGGTAGCGCAACTTGTCGACCGCGAACTCGTCCATGCCGATGCCGGTGCCGAGCGCGGTGATCAGCGTGCCGATCTGCTCGGAGGACAGCATTTTGTCCATGCGCGCCCGTTCGACGTTGAGGATTTTCCCGCGCAACGGCAGCACCGCCTGGAATTCGCGGTTGCGGCCCTGCTTGGCGCTGCCGCCGGCGGAATCGCCTTCGACGATGAACAGCTCGGATTTCGCCGGATCGCGTTCCTGACAGTCGGCGAGCTTGCCCGGGAGCGAGGTGACGCCGAGCGCGCTCTTGCGCGTCATCTCGCGCGCCTTGCGCGCGGCTTCGCGCGCTGCGGCGGCCTGGATCACCTTGCCGACGATCACCTTGGCTTCGCTCGGATGCTCCTCGAACCAGGCCTTGAGCATGTCGTTGACCACACCCTCGACCACCGGGCGTACCTCGGAGGAGACGAGCTTGTCCTTGGTCTGCGAGGAAAATTTCGGGTCCGCGACTTTGACCGAAAGCACCGCGGTCAGCCCTTCGCGGCAGTCGTCGCCGGTCAGCGCGACCTTCTCCTTGCGCGCGACGCTGCCTGATTCGGCATAGCCGGTGACCTGGCGGGTCAGGGCGCCGCGGAAGCCGGCAAGATGGGTGCCGCCGTCGCGCTGCGGAATGTTGTTGGTGAAGCAGAGCACGGTCTCGTGGTAGCCGTCGTTCCACCACAGGGCGCAATCGACGCCGGTGCCGTCGCGCTCGGCCGTGATGACGATCGGCTGCGGCACCAGCGGCGTCTTGTTGCGATCGAGATATTTGACGAACGCCTCGACGCCGCCCTCGTAGCGCATCTCCTCGCGCTTCTCGACCGCGTGGCGCATGTCGGAGAGAATGATCAGAACGCCGGAATTGAGGAACGCGAGCTCGCGCAGCCGGTGCTCCAGCGTCGCGAAGTCGAACTCGGTCATGGTGAAGATCTTCTTCGACGGCAGGAACGTCACCTCGGTGCCGCGGCGGTCGTAGGCGGCGCCGACAACGGCCAGCGGCGCGACCGCCTCGCCGTTGCGGAATTCCATGGCGTGCTCTTGGCCGTCGCGCCAGATCGTCAGCTTGAGCCAGCTCGACAATGCGTTGACGACGGAGACGCCGACGCCATGCAGGCCGCCGGAAACCTTGTAGGCGTTCTGGTCGAATTTTCCGCCGGCATGGAGCTGCGTCATGATCACTTCGGCGGCGGACACGCCTTCACCCTTGTGGATGTCGGTCGGAATGCCGCGGCCGTCATCGCGCACGGTGCAGGAGCCGTCGGGATTGAGCGTGACCACCACTTCCTTGGCAAAGCCGGCGAGCGCCTCATCGATGGCGTTATCGACGACCTCGTAAACCATGTGATGCAGGCCCGAGCCGTCGTCGGTATCGCCGATATACATGCCCGGCCGTTTGCGCACGGCGTCGAGCCCCTTGAGCACCTTGATCGATTCGGCGTCGTAATCGGCGGGTGCAGCCGGGCTTGATTTGCGGACGGGTTCGGCCATGGAAAAACTTTCGGAGCGCTGCAAAAGCTCGAGGGAGAATCGCTTATGTCTTGTACACCAAAAGCGGTGCCCGTACAGGGCAAAGTGGTTGGCCATAACGTGTTGTCGAATCGCGATTTTTCAAGGTTTTGTGGAGCCGTTTAAAGGCGTAGATTCGCGCCTCTCAGCGGCTGTTCTGGAGCGCTGAAACCACGGCGTCGGCGGCGTGCAAATTGGCTTGGCAGGCGCCCAAGTGGGTGGCACGAGCGCATCGCGCTTAGAGATCGTGTGGCCTTTGCGGCTTGCCGGGCGGCAACAGGTGGTGGTCGCCGGGCTGGTATTCGGGTGCTGGAGTCTGAAAGCACCCAAGCGCTGCCGTCCAAAGTTCCACCCGGTCCAGATCGTCGTGCAGACGGTTAAGGGCCTCGATGAGATTGCGCACGATCCTGTCTTCGGACGGTTCCGACATCTATCCGCGGCGCCTCGGAATCTCTCCTGAGGAGTCAAGAAGCTTGATGCATTGCGGTTCCCACGCGGCCGGCACGCGGGGTTGTCAAATCACAGACAATGAACGGAACCTTTTCCGCAATTCGCGCCGGTCAGGCGCCGCGTCCTCTCAATTCGAGCCGGCCGGAACCGACTTCGACTAACGCCGCGTCTTGCCCGATCTCGGCGAACAGCGCCGGATCGGCTCCGGTCATCCATACCTGCGCGTCGAGCTCCGCGAGTTCGGCCTTGAGCGCCGCACGCCGCGACGGATCGAGGTGCGCGACGACCTCATCGAGCAGCAGGATCGGCGCAAAACCGGTCATCGCGGCAATGAGCCGCGCATGCGCCAGCACGAGGCCGATGAGCAGGGCCTTCTGCTCGCCGGTCGAAGCCTCGGCGGCGGAAATGTCCTTGCGCACATAGGAGACCGAAAGATCGGTCAGGTGCGGCCCATCCAAGGTGCGCCCGGCGGCGGCATCGCGGGCGCGGCTTTCGCGCAACACCACGCGATAGCGTTCCTCGACCTCGAGCGCGGGATGACTCGAAACGAGCTGCTCCATCCAGCCGTCGAGCGCGATCGCCGCCGGCGGGAAGGCCGAGTCGGCGCGGCTTGAAAGCACCGCTTCAAGCCGGCGCACGGTTTCAGCGCGAAGGCCGGCAACCGCGACGGCGAGCTCCGCAGTCTCATGCTCGACGGCGTCGAGCCAATGCGGATCGGGCCGCGGCTCCTCGAGAAGGCGGTTGCGCGAGCGCAACGCCCGATCGAGCGCATTGACGCGGCTCGAATGCTCGGCGTCGACAGCGACCGTAAGCCGATCGAGGAAGCGCCGCCGTTCCGACGGCGCGCCGACGAACAGCGTATCCATCGCCGGCACCAGCCAGACCACGCGCAAATGATCGGCGAAGGCGGCGGCCGAGCCGACCGGCTCGCGGTCGATCCGGCAGGCGCGCGTCAGGGCAGCGCCGTCCTCGGGCGCGGGCTCGATCCCGGTGCCGAGAGTGACCAGTCCGAGCGCGCCTTCGACCTCGGCTGCGACCGCCCAGGAGCCGTCGCCTTCGCGAAACGCCACCTCATCGAGGCTGGCGCGGCGCAAGCCGCGGCCGGGAGCGAGAAATGAGATCGCCTCGATCAGATTGGTCTTGCCGGCGCCGTTCGGCCCGTAGAGCACGATCGATTTCGCGCCGGTTTCGAGCGTCGCCGCATGATAGTTGCGGAAATTGGTCAGCGTCAGGCGGCGGACGAGGGCAGGCATCACGCCTTCAGGGATCAGCGATCAGGCGTCGGGAATCAAGGCCGCTATCTTGATGGCTTGACTCCTGATCGCTGATTCCTGTCACACGCGCATCGGCATCAGCACGTAGAGGGCGCCGCGCGCATCCTTGTCCTGGATAAGGGTCGGCGAGCCGGGATCCGCGAGCTTGAGCACTGCCGCCTCGCTTTCGATCTGCGCGGCGATGTCGAGGAGGTAGCGCGAGTTAAAGCCGATATCGATCGGATCGGATTCGTATTCGACTTCGATTTCCTCGGTAGCGCTGCCGGAATCCGGGTTGGTGACCGACAACAGGAGCTTGCCGCCGGAGAGCGACAGCTTGACGGCGCGACCGCGCTCGCTCGAGACCGTCGAAACCCGGTCGACCGCCGCCTCGAACTCCTTCTTGTCGACGATGAGCTCCTTGTCGTTGGCGAGCGGGATGACGCGGCGTAGTCCGGGAATGTGCCGTCGATCAGCTTCGAGGTCAGGATCACCTCGGCGAAGGTGAAGCGGATCTTCCCGGGCGACAGCTCGACCGCAACTTCGGCCTCGCCGTCTTCGATCAGCCGCTGCACCTCGCCGACCGTCTTGCGCGGCACGATGATGCCCGGCATGCCGGCGGCGCCCTTCGGCAAATCGAGCTCCATCTGCGCCAGGCGGTGGCCGTCGGTCGCGACCGCGCGCAGCGTCGGCGCCTGCGCCGTGCCGGCGGCGTGCAGATAGATGCCGTTGAGGTAGTAGCGCGTCTCCTCGGTCGAGATCGCGAACTGGGTCTTGTCGATCAGCCGCTTGAGGTCGGCGGCCTTGAGCGTGAATTTGTGCGTCATCTCGCCGGGAGCGAGATCGGGGAAATCGCTCTCCGGCAGCGCCTGCAGACTGAAGCGCGAACGGCCGGCACGGATCGACAGCGCGGCACGGTCGCCCGACGATTCGAGCACGATCTGCGCACCCTCGGGCAGCTTGCGCACGATGTCGTAGAACATGTGCGCGGGCACGGTGGTCGAACCGCCGGGGCCCACTTCGGCGGCGATCGCGTCGGTCACTTCGAGATCGAGATCGGTGGCCTTGAGCGCGAGCTTGGCGCGGTCGGCTCGCAGCAGAACATTGGCTAGGATCGGAATCGTATTGCGCCGCTCCACCACGCGATGCACGTGGCCGAGCGATTTCAACAATTCGGAACGCTCTACGGTGACCTTCATCGCGATATCCGTTCGCAAGCCGGACCAGGAAAGTGGCGCGGCGGGCCGGTTTGGGCAAGGGTATGCCGCCGCGGGCGGAGCGTTTTCCCTAGGTTTCACAGGCTTGGTCAAGCCCTTGGCCACCGGCGCCGGCGCCGCAGGCGAGCGCCAAAAAGCGAGGCCCGCTATTGCCTGCCGGCGGATCGCGGCCGCGCCGGCCGCGCCGGCGCGTCAGTCCTGGAGTTGGCGCTTGAGCGACTCGATCTCCTCGGCAAAGGCGCTGTCATTGCCGGCGAGAGTCTCGATCTTGCGCACGGCGTGCAGCACGGTGGTGTGATCGCGGCCGCCAAACCGCCGGCCGATCTCGGGCAACGAGCGCAGGGTCAGAACCTTCGCCAGATACATCGCCACCTGCCGCGGGCGCACGACATTGGCCGTGCGCCGCGACGACAACAGATCGGCCCGGCTCACATTGTACTGGCGCGCCACCACGCGCTGGATGTCCTCGATCCGCACCCGCTTCGGCTCGGCCGGCCGAATGAGGTCGCGCATTTCGTGTTCGGCCATTTCCAGCGTCACCGGCTGGCCGGTGAGCTTGCTGTGCGCCAACAGGCGATTGACGGCGCCTTCGAGATCGCGGCCGTTGTGCGTCACCGATTTGGCAATGAACGCAAGCACCGGCGCCGGCACGTCGAAGCCTGGATGATGGATGCAGGCCGCGGCGATGCGGCTCTTGAGGATCTCGAGCCGCAATTCCTCGCCGAGCGAGCCGATCTCGACCACCAGCCCGCCGGCGAGCCGCGAGCGGACTCGGTCGTCGAGACTCTCCAGATCGGCCGGCGGGCGGTCCGAGGCGATGACCACCTGGCGGCCGGCGTCGATCAGCGCATTGAGCGTGTGGCAGAACTCGGCCTGCGTCGATCGACCCTGGAGGAACTGCAGGTCGTCGATCATCAGCACGTCGATGGCGCGCACCGCCTCCTTGAAGGCGAGCGTGGTTTGCGTGCGCAGCGCCGAGACGAAGCCGTACATGAAACGCTCGGCGGTCAGATAGAGCACCTTGCGCTCGCCGTCATTGCCGGCCCAGGTGATCGCCTGCAGCAAGTGGGTCTTGCCCAACCCGACGCCGGCATGGACGTAGAGCGGATTGAACATCAGCGGCTCGCCGCGCCGGCTGGTCGCGACCTGTCTTGCGGCGGCGTTGGCAAGCGTATTCGAGCGGCCGACAATGAAGGTCTCGAAGGTCAGGCGCGGGTCCAGTGGCGAACCGCCCAACGCTTCGTGCACGGTCATGAACGGGACGCTGGCGCGCACCTGGGTGCCATTGAGCGTTGCCTCGCGCGGCTCGCGCGCCGGCAAATGCGATTCCGAAAGCTTGGGCTTGATCGCCAGCGGACGGACGGTCGCCGAGCGCACGCTGAGCTCCAGACGGCTGACGATCGGATCTTCAGCCTGCCAATGGCTCAGCACCTTCTCGCTGTAGTGCGACGCAATCCAGTTGCGCAGGAAGCGCGTCGGCACCGACAGCCTGATCGTCCCGCAGTCGACGTTCTCGAGTTCGATGCGGGCGAACCAACTGGAGAAGACATCCTCGCCGAGTTCGACGCGCAGGCGTTTTTTGACCTGCTGCCAGCGCTCCTGGTCCGTGCTCGTCATGATAGCCCCTGCTTGCTTGGCGAAAAGCACTCAAGCGAGCCACTCAGGCGGAGCGACGATCCGCCATGCCCGTGATCGGAGGACGCAACGAACTGTTGAGTTTGGCGGCGGGTGCGGGACAATACGCGCAGACGCCGACCGGTCAGCCGGCGGGTCAGCCGCCCGGCGAGGTGGTCGATCCGCGGCAGCGGCGCGGCGCCGGCGGCAGCTGAAATGGCGTGGCGGAGGGCCCCGAGGAGAAAGCCCCAGTTCTCGAGGGTTGTAGTGTCGTCACGTTCATGCCCCCCTCCATCGCTCCGAAATCCCGATGGTCGTTGTTGCGTGTCCCGCCAGAGCGGCGAAACCGTCAGTTTGTTATCGGCCTGTTATCCGCGCATTCCCGATCGACCCATGCGGGTCTTGGCGGGCCTGCCTAACCGAGCACGCGACAGTGACGAAACGCGACGCGACGCTACCTTTCACCCGGGCATGACTCTCCAGTGCCCATATTTTCATGAGCTTGCAGCGAAACCCGTTTGTGAAAACCTCCGGAGACCGAAGGGAATTAAACGCTACCACGCCGGTTTCGGCCCGCAACGTTAAAAAAATGGTCCGACGCTCGACTTTTAGAAACCGGGGCGCCGCCGCCGAGCCGGGCGCGCGGGAGCAAGACATTGAGTTGAAACGTGTTTCACAAGCCTGTGATAATGACGCGTGGGGGCGAACCCGCCAAAATGGCGCATTCGAACAAATAAAGCCGCACCTAGACCGACTCGCCCGAATCTCGGGTCCAGTGATTTTCATCCCAATAAGTCATTCAACGCTCATCGATTATTTTGCGCAATGTGGTCGGGTTGCCTCGCCCGGATGCTTGCGGAGCAAATAAAAATCAAACGTCCGATGCGCGCAGACGCAACACTGGCACAATAGGCGTCAACTTTGCGGATGGCCGTGACAATATTGCAACAGTTTCACAACAATCTACTGCAAACTGGGGCTCGGAGGCAAAGCCGCTGGCGCCCGGGCGTGCTCTTTTTGCCGCGTGCCAAGATTGCGCGCCGAGAGTGCGCGGCAAAGCTACTTGCCGAGCTTGGCGATCCGGTGGGCGAGCCGCGAGACTTTGCGGCGGGCGGCGTTGCGGTGGACGACGTTCTTCTGCGCGGCGCGGATGATGGCCGGCTCGGCCTGGACCATGGCGGCGAGCGCCGTGGCGCGATCGCCCGATGCGATCGCCTCCTCGACCTTGCGCACCGCGCTCCGCAAGCGCGAGCGCCGCGATTTATTGATGACGGTGCGGCGCGCGATTTGGCGGGCGGCTTTCTTGGCGGACTTGGTATTGGCCATGTCGGTCGAGAGCTATTGAACCAGTGTTACCCGAGAGTGACGTTGCGGGATCGTCGGTATTGCCGACGCGCGGGCGCTTATAGGGGCGGCGGATCAAGCCGTCAACGGCAAGCCGGTCGGAAGCACGCGGCGCCCCTCGACGTATAGGAGCTGGCGCCGGGTTGAAATCCGGATCGTCGGTTGCTATCCGGAAGCCGCGCCCAAGTTCCGGATTTTTTCTTCTCTATCCGACAGAAACGATGACGTCGGCCGTGCGACGATGGGGGACGGCGCTCCCTGACAATTGGGGTACGAAGATGCTGCTGCGATTGGCAAGCTTGTCGTTCGCGCTCTTGATTTCGGCGTCGGCGGCGTCCGCGCAGCTGCAGATACCTCCCGATAGCCGGCTGAAACCCATCGTTGCCAAGAAGATCGTTCGGATCGCCTATCGCGCCGATGCGCGGCCGTTTTCATCGGTCATCGAGAATGAGCCCGCCGGTTACACGATCGATCTTTGCAAGCTGGTGGTCAAATCCATCGAGCAGCAGTTCAAGCTGCAGGAGCTGCGGATCGAATGGGTGCCGGTGAGCGTCGAGACGCGCTTCTCCGCGGTTGCCGGCGGCAAGGCCGATATGGAGTGCGGGTCCTCGACCGTCACGCTCGGGCGCATGAAGGAGGTCGACTTCTCTGTCTTCGTCTTTGTCGAAACGACAGGCGTTCTGGTTGCGCGAGCTTCGAACATCCACGCGTTTGCCGAAATGGCCGGCAAGAAGATCGCCGTCGTCGCCGGCACCACCAATGAACGGGCCGTCGCCGAGCAGATCCGCCAGCGGCAGCTCGACATCACCTCGATCACGGTGAAGGATCGCGACGAAGGCATCGCCGCGCTCGAGGCCGGAAAGGTCGACGGCTTCGCCAGCGATAAGCTCCTGTTGGCCGGGGCGCAGATCAAGCACCCCGAGGCCTTGGACATGCTGCCGGACGATCTGTCGATCGAGCCCTACGCGATTGTGCTGCCGCGCGGCGATTGGGCCTTCCGCCTCGCCGTCAATACCGGGCTGGCGAAGGTTTTCCGCGACGGGCGCACAGCACAGCAGATTTTCGAAAAGTGGTTCTTCGGCGGCCGGCCCGGCCTGCTGCTCGGATCGGTCTATGCTCTGGGCAGGCTCGCCGACTGAGGGCTGGCGCGGCGCTTAGAGAAAGCGGCGGAGGTCGTCGGCCGACGACTGCGGCGTGCGCTTGAGGTTGAACGGCGCGACGAAGCGCCCGTCCTTGTCCATGAGGTAGACCACGGCGGTGTGGTCCATGGTGTAGTCGCCGCCGTCCACGGGAACCTTCTTGGCATAGACGCGATACGCCTTGAGCGCCGCTTCGACCGCCGGCACATCGCCGGTTAGCCCGCGCAGATGTGGATCGAAATTCGAAAGATACTCCTTGAGCACCGCGGGCGTGTCGCGTTCCGGATCGACGGTGATGAAAAGGGCGCCGGTACGGTCGGCGTCCTTGCCGAGCTGCTTCAGCACCTCGGAGATATCGAACAGGGTTGTCGGGCAAACGTCCGGACAATGGGTAAAGCCGAAAAACACCAGGAACGGACGTCCCCTCATGTCCTGGTCGCTGACCGGGCGGCCGTTCTGGTCCTCGAGGTGGAACGGCCCGCCGACGGCGGCGACCGCCGGCCCGATCGGCGACGGCGAACGCCCGGTGACGAGGAGGATAGCGCAGAACACGAGCACGAGACCGCCGAGGAAGGCGCCGAGCATCGCCACAACGCGGCCGGTTCCTCGTCCGCTCATCGCCGGTCCTCTCTCAGCCGAAGCACGCGACCAGGCCGGCGCGGATCGTCTCGAAGAACACGGTGGCGCCTAATTGGGCCCAGAGCACGATCGTAGCCGCGAGCGCCGACAGAACGACGGCCACGGCCGCTATCAGCAGCGGCCGTGACAGTAAATGCGGTGCGACCGTCTCGCGCATGCCTGTCCTCGCCCTCCCGCCTGCGGGACGGGCTACCGGCTAGATAGACAGGAATGCCGCAGACGACAACCGCCCGCCGACGCCACGCGTCGCCGCGTCACCGGCAGAAATTATAGAGCGCCGCGAGTTCGCGGCCCCGCAGCGTCTTGATTTGCGGCGTCAGCCCGCCATGCCGGTCGATCCAGCCGCGAATTTCCGCCGGATAGAGGCGCAGCACCAGCTGCGTGCCGGCGCGCGTCGGCACCAGCGAGCGCCGGGCGTCGTCGTAATAGGATGCCGCGTGGAACCCGAGCACGGCGCGCCGGGTCACGCACACCTGGTCGCGAGGAACGAGTCCGGTGAACAAGGTGCAGGCGGAAAGGCACGGTCCGTCGATGACCAGCCGCTCGCCGGAATCGCGGATTGCTTCGTATCTGCGCAGGTAGCGCGAGACCTCGCCTCCCCCATCGCGCACGATGCGCACGTCTGCGAAGGCCGAACCGGCAATGAGGGCCGACGCCAGCGCGCCGGCCAAAGCCGCCTGCCATTTCATGGCCTGATCCCTTTCCCCGTTCCGGCGAGCGCGAACATCCTTGGCTATTGTGGCGAGAGTTCGAAGCCAGCCGGCCCGTTGGGGATTATCGCACGAATTTCAAGGAACGGAACTCGCGGTTCCTGATCGCGCGTCCGCTCGAGGCTCGGCTGCGCCTGGGTCGTCGGGCAGCGTTAACTCGGAGGCCGGCCGCTGCGCAGGCGGGCGGCACAGTGATGCTATAGTGCCGCGATTGAGAGAACCAGAAGGGCGTTACGATCATGGACGCGTCGGCAATGCACAAAGCCAATATTTCCGAATACTCGACGGCTGATTATTTGCTCGAAGGCCTCAGCGAGATCGGGATCGACTATCTGTTCTGTAATTTCGGCACCGATCACGCCCCGATCATCGAGGCGATGGCGCACCGCCGCCGGCGCGGCGAGGCGGCGCCGAAAGTGGTGCGCTGCCCGCACGAGAACACCGCCGCGCATATGGCGGGCGGTTACGCGCTGGTCACCGGGCACGGTCAGGGCGTGCTCGTGCATGTCGACGTCGGCACCGCGAACGCCGCCAACGCAATGCATAACCTCTATCGCAGCCGCCTGCCGGTGCTGCTGATGGCGGGCAAGGCCCCGTTTACGTCGCACAATGAGCTGGTGGGCACGCGCGATACCCACGTGCATTGGGTGCAGGAGCCGTTCGACCAGGCGAGCCTGGTGCGGCCCTATCTGAAATGGGAGTGGACGCTGCCTTCGGGCGTCGTCGTCAAGGAGACGCTGCGGCGCGCCCATTCGATCATGCAAAGCGAGCCGCGCGGCCCGGTCTATCTGATGATGCAGCGTGAGACGCTGACCGAGCGCTGGGGCGCGGCAGACATTCGCGGCTACGCGGCCGACCAGTTCGGCTCGGCCGCGACCGGCGGCGCCGATCCGCAACTCGTCGCCCGGCTCGCCGAGCGGCTCGTCGCCGCCGAAAATCCGATCCTGATCACCGGTTATGCCGGGCGCCATGCCCGCACCGCGCGGCTGATCGAGGAGCTGGCGCAATTCGCCGGCATCGCGGTATTCGAGGCGCACGCCTCGACCAACATCTCGCACGAGAGCCCGTGCTTTGCCGGCTTCGCGCCGGGCGACGCCATCGCCAAGACCGACCTCGGAATGCTGGTCGATGTCGAGGTGCCATGGTTTCCCGCCGATCTGCAGCCGGGCCAGCGGGCGTTCTGGGCGCATATCGACGTCGACGTGCTCAAGCTCGGCTCGCCGATGTGGACCTTTCCCGCCGATCTGCGCCTGCAGGGCGACAGCGGGCTTATCCTCGATGCGCTGCTCGCAGAGCTCAAGGCGAGGGCGACGCCGCGCTTCAAGGCAGCCGCGGCGGCGCGGCTTGATCGCCTCAAGATTGCGCGCGAAGAGCGTCTCGCGCGCGCGGCCAAGCTCGCCGATGAGGGCAAGCCCGACGCGATCAATCCGCATTACCTTTTCGCCGAGCTCGGCCAAGTGCTCGACGACGAGGACATCGTCTTTAACGAGGCGGTGCGCAACGCGCCCGCCGCGCTGATGCAGATTCCACGCCGCCTGCCCAATACGATGATCGACACCGGCGGTGCCGGGCTAGGCTGGTCCGGCGCGATGGCGCTCGGCGCCAAGCTCGCGGCGCCCGATCGCCTCGCGGTGCAGATCGCCGGCGACGGCGCCTTCTATTTCGGCGAGCCCTGCTCGGTCTTTGCCGTCGCGCAGCAATATCGCCTGCCGATCCTGTCGATCGTGCTCGACAATTCCGGCTGGCTCGCGGTGAAGCACGCGACACTGCGGGTGTTCCCCGACGGCGAGGCCAAAGCCGCCGGCGCGTTCGAGGCGGAGCTGGCGCCCAAGGTCGAGTTCACCAAGATCGGTGAGGCCTTCGGCGCCTACTCCGAGAAGGTCGACGATCCCGCCGCCGTGCCGGCGGCGATCGCGCGCTGTGTCAAAGCGGTCCGCGCCGGCCGTGCGGCGCTGTTGCATGCGCGCGTCACCCGGCTCTGAGGCCTCGCACCGGGATCGCTATCAGGCCCGGTAATCGGCGGCGGCGGTGGCGTCGAGCGGCGCGCCGCGGCTGCGCATCGCGTTGAACACCGGGGTGAGCACGACCGCCACCGCGAGATTGAGGACCACGGTATAGAGCGCAGTGTAGCCGGGGAAGGTGAAGCCTAAAAAGGCAAGCGGATAAGTCGGCGTCAGATTGGTCGCGATCGCCATCGCCGTTCCGGCGAAAGTACCCGCCGCCCAGCCGGCCAGCAGCGCCCAGTCGTTGAACCAACGCGTGTAGAGCGCAAGCAACACCGATGGCAGCGTTTGCACGATCCAGATGCCGCCAAGGAGCTGCAGCTGGATCGCGTATTGCGTCGGCGCGAAAACGATGAAGGCGAGGGCGCCGAACTTGACGATCAGCGACACCCATTTCGCGATCTGCGCTTCCTGTTTGTCGGTCGGATTGGTGTTGATGAATTCGCGATGGATGTTGCGGGTATAGAGATTGGCGGCAGCGATCGACATGATCGCCGCCGGCACCAGCGCGCCGATCCCGATGGCGGCGAAGGCGAGCCCGATGAACCACGATGGGAAGCTGTGCAGGAAGAGCGCCGGCACCGCAAAGCTGTTGCCGAACTGCTTGAAGCCTTGGGCGTATTCGGGCATGGCGCCAACGCCGGCGGCAACCGCGAAGAAACCCATCAGCGCCAGCAGCCCCAGCATCAACGAATAGCCGGGCAGCAGCGCAGCGTTGCGGCGAATGGCGTGGCCGCTGCTGGCGCTCAGGATGCCGGTGATGCAGTGCGGATAGAGGAACAGCGCCAGCGCCGAGCCGAGCGCCAGCGTCGCGTATGAGCCATAGGCGCCGGTGGTGTTGGCGGCGGGGACCGCCAGCAGCACCTTCTGCGCCGGCACGGCGGCGAAAATCTTGCCGAATCCGCCGAGCTGGATCGGGATCACGATCACCGCGACAAAGGCGGTGAGATAGATCAGCAAATCCTTGACGATGGCGATCGAGGCCGGCGCCCGCAGGCCGCTCGAATAGGTGAAGGCGGCGAGGATGATGAAGGCGATGATCAGCGGCAGATCGCCGGCATAGCCGGTGCTGGTGACGCCAAGCCCGCCGATCACGACTTGCAGTCCGACGAGCTGCAGCGCGATGTATGGGAGCGTGGCGATGATGCCGGTGATCGCCACCGCCAGCGCCAGCCAGCGGTTGCCGAAGCGGCCGCGGACGAAATCGGCCGCGGTGATGTAGTGGTGCTTGTGACAGACGTTCCACAGCCGCGGAAAGGCGAGGAACAGGATGGGATAGATCATCACCGTGTATGGCACCGCGAAGAAGGCGACCGCGCCGGCGCCATAAGCGAGCGCCGGAACGGCGATGAAGGTATAGGCGGTGTAGACGTCGCCGCCGACCAAGAACCAGGTGATGACGGTGCCGAAGCGCCGGCCGCCGAGCCCCCATTCGTGCAGCAGGTCGAGATCGCCCTTGCGCCAGCGTGCGGCGGCAAAGCCGAGCCAGGTGATGAACGCGAACAGCAGCACGAAGATGATGAGCGCGGTCCAGTTCACGTCCTGCACGGCATTGCCCCCCGCTTTTTAAGGTTTCTGATCGACGCCCGTCGTCCGGCCTCGGCGCTAGGCGTCGGTCGCGAAATACACGATCGCGGTGAGCACGGCGCCGATCACCACGCAAAGAAGCTGATACCAGTAGAAGAACGGCACGCCGATCCAGGATGGATCAACCTTGTTGTAGAATGGCGGCCACAGCACCGCGACGAATTGGATGATGAAAAGAAGGTACCACCAACTCCATCCTTGGCGCCGTTCGCTGCCCTGATCCATGTCCCGCTCCCGTCGCAGTTCGGCGGTTTCCCGCCGAAAATAGCCCGCGGCTCGACGCTAATCAAAGCGAAAGACGGCCGCCTCGGGTACCGGTCACGATGCGTCAGCGGGCCGCGAGGCGGGGATTGTCGGCTCGGCTCAGTTTGGAGCGGGCGATGGGAATCGAACCCACGACATACAGCTTGGGAAGCTAGCCTGTTTCGAAATAGATCAACAGGTTAGCGGCAAAACTGCCGCTATCGGGCCGCAGCTAGATCAAAGACTTACCTCCATTCTGCAAAACGGCGCGGTGCAATCGTGAACCGCGACGACAAGCTTTTTCGCGTCTCCGGCCGCTGGGCGTTGGCTAGCGACGGACTGCAATGGATACTGCTGCGGCAGCAAGGGCAAGAGAAGTGGTGCGGCGTGTCGTTCGTCCGGTCGACGAAGGACATTCTTGCTCGTTGCATGCGCGAGAAGGGGACGCCGGCCGATGATGCACGGCGGCTTCTGGACGGTTTGCCCGCCTCCTTCGACGAGTGGTTGGCGAGTGGTTCAGCGGCGTCCGGCAAGGCGCGAGCCGCGCCGAGGCTACCTCCACCACCCCCAGAGCCCTTTATCGAGCCGGGTAGGGGTCTAAACGAGGCAGGCCACGGCTCTAGCGAGCCTCGGCGGCTGGTCGTGTCATGAGGGCAGCCGCTCGGGCGCGTCTCCCGCTGCCGCAGTCGGCGATACCGGTGCGACTGATAGCGCCCAAGCCGTGCACGAAGTGCGGTAGCCGCAACGTGACACTTGGTGACGGAGGTCGGCTGCACTGTGGCCGATGCCGCGTCTATCGCGACACATTAAGCGCGGGAACGCAAAGTTTCATCGCGGCAGTCGAACGACATTTCGGACCAATCAAAGAACCGATTGTGCTGCGGCGAGCAATTAGCACCGCGGCGATGGTTAGCCGCGGAGCGTTCTTAGGGGTCGAACGCGCAAATGGATGGAGCCCGCCGAAGCGAGCTCCAACCGCATGAGTTTTCTTTGAAGGCGCACGCCCGGCGTTGAAGCGCGCCGATTGAGCGTGAAGACGAAAGCGGGTTTGGTTTGGGACCTGACCCCGCGAACGACGACGGCATATAACGCCTTCTCGTCGTCAGTCAAATTCAGAGCCCAGCCAGCGGCGAGGCAGTCGCCGAAAAAATAGTGCGGGCAACCGTGACCCATAGGACCCGCGACCAAAGATGCCGGGCAATCCCCGGAACGGTTCGTTGGCATTGCCGCGCGTCAGGAGTTGACCTCTCCCCGGTGGCAATGTCGTGGAGCCGCAAAAATCCACCGGAGACGATGCGGGGACAACGCATCGGGCCGAGAGGCAAAGGGCATCGAGTACTCGGGCAGTCTAGAAGCTGCCTCTCCTTGGTCAGGAGCCAGGATGGTGGGGCCGTGTGGCCATCATCTTGGGAGGAAAGGGTCGAGCTATGAGCGGAGCCTGAGAACAGGATCGGATCAAGATGAACCCAACAGGCAAGGGCGGCTTTCGACCTGGTGTGAGCGGTAACCCCGGCGGCCGACCGGGCGCGAAGGTCGAACTGCGGGACACCTGTCGCGCACATTGCCCGGCCGCGATCGAAGAACTGGTACGGCTGGCGTTGAAAGCGAAAAGCGAACGCGCCCGTTTGAAAGCAATCGAGATTTTGCTCGACCGCGGCTTCGGGCCACCCACTCGATGGGTAGACGGCAACCCTTTCACATTCGACCAAGAGATTCCCGTTTAGGAGTTCGCTGGGGCGCTACTTGATCGGCGTTCTTTCAAGGTGATCCGCTCTGGACACCTCGCTTCGTCTGACCGATCATTGCATTTAAGCTGGAGAGACTTCGCCGTCATGGACCTCGGAGGTTGGCTGCGGAGCCTTGGCCTCGGGCAATATGAGGTGGCGTTCCGCGCGAACGCGATCGGCTTCGACGTTCTGCACGAGCTAACTGATCAAGACCTAGAGAAGCTTGGCGTCCTGCTGGGCGATCGCCGTAGATTGTTGCGGGCGATTGCGACGTTGAACAACAGTGCATCTCCACCAGCGGCACCCGCTGCTCCTCCAGTCATAGCAGCTGTTGAGCTGGCGCCGACTCCTGCCGCCGCGCCACCGCGAACGCCTCTTTCGACCGAAGCCGCGGGGGAGCGCCGCTATCTCACCGTGCTGTTCTGCGATCTGGTCGGTTCGACCGGCATTGCCGCCAAGCTCGATGCCGAGGAGTGGCGCGACCTCGTCGGCGCGTATCTCGACGCCGCCTCGGCAGCCGTGACGGAAACGGGCGGCCACGTGACGAAGAAGCTCGGAGACGGGCTCCTTGCGCTGTTCGGGTATCCGGTGGCGCAGGAGAACGACGCCGAGCGCGCGGCGCGGGCGGCGCTTGCGATCCAGCGCGCGCTCGCCGAACTCAATCGCAGGAACGCCGGCAGCGGGAAGCCCGAGCTTGCTGCCCGCATCGGGCTCGACACCGGCCCCGCGGTGCTGGATGCGGCCGGCGAGATCTACGGCGACGTAGCCAATGTCGCGGCGCGGGTGCAGGCGCTGGCCGAGCCCGGCTCTGTGCTGATCACTGCGCGGGTGCAGCGCCAAGTAGCCGGGCTTTTTGTTGCGGAGGAGCGCGGTGCCCAGACCTTCAAGGGCGTGCCCGAGCCGACAGCGCTCTATCGGTTGGTGCGGGCAAGTGGCGGCGGCCGCCGTTCGGGACAGCGGAACCTCACGCCGCTTGCCGGCCGCAACGAGGAAATCGCCCTGCTACTGCGGCGCTGGGAGAGGGTGCGGCAAGGCGAAGGGCAGTTGGTGCTGGTCAGTGGCGAGCCGGGAATCGGCAAATCCCGCCTGATTGAAGAATTTCATGCCCGGTTGCGGGACACACCTCACACCTGGGCTGAATGGACCTGTTCACAACTTTTGCAGAACACGCCCTTCCATCCGATCGCCGAATGGGGCCGCCAGCGCTTCGGCGGTACCGACGTGCCGGCGGAGCAGCGTCTCGCCGACCTTGAGAGTTCGTTGGCGCAGGCCAAGCTTGACCCCACCGAGTATGCGCCGTTGCTGGCGCCGATGCTCGACATTCCGCTGCCGAAGGAACGGGCGCTGGCTCTGGCAGCGGAGGAGTTGCGGCGCCGGCAACTCACCGCGACGACGAATTGGGCGATCGCCGGCGCCCGCACACAGCCGGTTGTGCTGGCGCTCGAAGATGCGCACTGGGCCGATCCGACCACGCTGGATGCCCTGCGTGGCATTGCCGAACGCGGCGCGCTGGCGCCGTTGTTCGTGCTGATCACCGCCCGGCCGGAGTTCAAGCCGCCCTGGGGTATGCGCTCGCACCACAGCACGGTTTCGCTGGCGCCGCTTGATCGAGCGCAGGTTCAGCACATCGTCAGCGAGCTTGCGGCTCACCACGCGCTGCCGAAGGACGTGGTCGATGGCGTCGCTGAGCGGACCGGCGGCGTGCCGTTGTTCGTGGAAGAAGTCACTAGGCTCCTGCTCGAGCGCGGTGAGCAAGGCGGGATCCAGGCGATCCCACCGACCTTGCAGCAATCATTGACGGCGCGGCTCGATCGGCTCGGGGCGGCCCGCGAAGTGGCGCAGGTGGGCTCGGTTATCGGCCGTGGCTTCTCCTACGGTCTCCTGCGCGCTGTTGCCGGCCTGGACGACGTGCCGCTGCAGGCGACGCTGGAAAAGCTCGCCGAGGCCGATATCCTGTTGGTGCAGGGCCTGCCGCCGGAAAGCGACTATCGCTTCAAACACGCGCTCATCCAGGATGCCGCCTACGAGAACCTGCTTAAGAGCCGCCGCCAGGTCCTGCATCGCCGCGTGGCGGAAACCTTGCGCGAGCGCTTCGCCGACACCGCGGCGGCCGAGCCGGAAGTGCTGGCGCATCACTTCACGCAAGCTGGCATGACCGATGCCGCGATCGAATGGTGGGGCAAAGCCGGCGACCAGGCGCTGCGGCGCTCGGCTTTTCAGGAGGCGATCTCGCATCTCGGCAAGGCCATCGAGATGGCAGACAAAGCCGGCGAAGGTACGTCTGCCGCCGCGACTGCACCCGCGGCAGCCAACCAACGGCTCAAAATACAAACCGACCTTGGCAAGGCGCTTATGTGGTCCCGAGGTTTCGGCGCCGATGAATCGAAGGCTGCCTTCATCCGCGCCCGGGACCTCGCCGCGGCGATCGATAACGCGACCGAGCGATTCACCATTTACTACGGTTTGTGGGTCGGCAACATGGCGCGTGCCGAGTTCGGGTCTGCGCGGGAGATTGCCGAGGCATTTTTACGCGAGGCTGAACGCGGAGCACGGACGACAGACGGTGTGTTTGCTCGCCGCCTACTTGGATCCACGTGCCTCTGGCAGGGTGATTTCATTGAGGCGCACGCGAATTTAGTTGAGGCGCTGAGCATTTACGATCCCGAGCGGGATCGTGAGGCCAGATTCCGCTTTGACCAGGATACCGGCGCGGCCGCGAGGGCCTGCCTCGCCAACACAAAATGGCAGCTCGGTGAGGTCGGACGAGCGCGCGCTCTCATCGAAGAAGCCATCGCGCACGCGACCGAAACCGGTCATGTACCAACCTTGGTCAACACTTATTTCTACAAGGCTCACTTCGAAATAGTTCGCGGTGACGCTGGAGCTGCCCGGCGCGACGCGCAAATTCTCGTCCAACTGTGTCAAGAGAATGCGCTCTCGCTCTTTGCGGCTTGTGGAGCACTGCAAACCGCTTGGGCAAGCGCTCGGCTGGACGGCCGCGAGACCGGAGCGACGGAGCTACGCCAGGCGCTGGCGGCGTTCACCGACCAAGGAAATAAATGGTCTGTACCGTTCTTCCAAGCTTTACTTGCCGAGATCGAGGCTCAGGACAACGTGGAGGGAGCCTTGAGCCGCATCGACGAAGCGCTGGCCCTCGCAGGTGAGACAGGAGAACACTGGAGCGACACTTTCCTGCACCGCATTCGCGGCGAGATTCTACTGAAGCACGCTCCAACGAACTCAGCGCCGGCCGAGGAAGCGTTTCTCACCGCTATCGCCATTGCACAACAGCAGAAGGCAAAGAGTTTCGAGCTGCGCGCGGCGCTTTTGCTGGCGAAGCTATATCAATCGACCGGCCGCGCCACTGAAGCCCATGCCGTGCTCGCTCCTGCGCTCGAAGGCTTTTCGCCAACCCCCGAATTGCCGGAGATCGAAGAGGCGCAAACGCTCCTTGCTACTCTCGCTGAAAACGACGAAGTGAAAATCGCATTGGCACGGCGCAAACGGCAGTTTGATCTGCAGATCAGCCTCGGCAATGCGTTGATCGCGACCCACGGTTATGGCGCGCCAGAGACCCAAGCTGCGTTCGTGAAGGCGCGCGAATTAGCTGGCGGAGTTGAAAGTCCGACCGAGCGCTACGCAATTTACTATGGCCTGTTCATCGGCTGCCTTATTCGCGGGGAGTCCGGTGGTTCGCGCGACATCGCCGAGAAGTTCTTGCGCGAGGCAGCCAATAAGCCCGGCTCTGGAGAGTTTGGTATGGCCCACCGCCTCGTCGGGCTATCGTATTACTTCGCAGGCAATTTCGTATCCGCGCGCGCACATTTTGAAATAGCCATCAACGCATTCGACCCAGAGCGCGACCGCGATTTCGCTTTTCGTGTTGGCCAAGATCCCGCGGTAGCGACGAAGGCTTTCCTTGCCTTGACGCTGTGGACTCTGGGCGAACTCGAACGCGCGCGACGCTTCGCCGACCAAGCCGTGGAGCATGCGCTGCGCACCGGACACGTGAACACGATTGTCTATACTCATGCGCATAAAGCGATATTCGAGATAATTCGGCGCGACTCCCAGCGTTGCATGTCTCACGCCGACGCGGTTCTTGACCTGGCGGAGAAGCACGGTCTTGCTCTGTGGTTGTCCTACGCCACCGCCCAACGCGGTTGGGCTTCGTATCACTCGGCTAACCGCGAGAAAGGAAGAGCGGGCTTGAGCGAAGGAATCAGTCGATTGCGCACGCAGAAATCAGAAATGTTTTTGCCATTCTTTCTGTCGCTGGCGGCGGAGCTTGAGTTGGAATCTGCAAGGATCGATGCCGGTCTGTCGATCATCGATACGGCTATCGCCGAGGCAGACCGCATCGGGGAGCGCCACTACGATGCGGAAAGCCATCGCATTCGCGGCGAGATTCTCAAGAAGCGCGACCCGACAAACGCTGGGCCGGCCGAAGAAGCCTTCCAAACTGCCATTGCCATTGCGCAACAGCAAAAGGCGCGGAGTTTCGAGTTACGCGCCGCGCTCGACCTCGCGCGCCTCTCGCACTCTCAGGGTAAGCCGCAGCAAGCCCGCGAACTGCTCGCTCCGATCTATGGGTGGTTTACGGAGGGGTTCGATACGCGCGATTTGAAGGAGGCCAAGGCGTTGCTCGACGAGCTAGGGTCGTAGCCCCCCGGTTGGTCAAGGGAAAATTGAACCCCCGCTAACTGGTTTGCGGAGCTTCGAGGATGAGAACGATGATTGTGGCTGCGGCGCTGCTTGCGGTGTCGGCCGTTACTCTCTACGCGCAGGATGCTGAAAAGGGAAAAGCTTCTTTCCGGAAATGCGTCCTTTGCCACTCTATCGGCGAAAACGCGAAGAACAAAGTCGGCCCCGAACTCAACGGCCTCGATGGACGCAGCGCGGGCGCCGCTCCAGACTTTTTATACTCGGACGCTCACGCTCATTCGGCGATTACCTGGAACGAGTCCACTTTCAAGCAGTACATCAAGGACCCGCAGGCCATGGTTCCGGGTACCAAAAAGGCTTTCGCTGGGCTGAAGGACGAGCAGGAGGCCCGGGACCTATGGGCTTACATCAAGCAGTTCGACGCCGACGGGAATATCAAAAAACCGTCCCGATAGGCCCCTGCGCCATCTCATTGTTAAGTGCGCCGACTTGAGGCCGACGATGGGCGACTATGCGAAACCATTTTGTGCAACGTTGGCGGCATCGCTCTTGCTGCTGGCTTTAGTAGGCGCCGCCGTTGCCGGGCCGCTTGAGGATGGTGTTGCTGCTGTCGAGAAACGGGACTACGCCACCGCACTACGCTTGTTCCGTCCGTTGGCCGCTCAGGGTGACGACATCGCGCAGTTCGACCTCGGCGTCATGTATAACAAGGGCTGGGGCGTATCGCGGGACTATGTCCAGGCCGCGAAGTGGTATCGGCTCGCCGCCGCGCAGGGCAATGCCGACGCGCAGTACAACCTCGGCATTCTATACGAGGACGGTCACCGCTACGCCGAGGCGATGAAATGGTATCGCGAGGCTGCTGACCAGGGACTGCGAGACGCGCAGTTCAATCTCGGCCTCCTCTACGCAAAGGGGCAAGGTGTGCCGCGGGACGGTGTCCAAGCTTACATGTGGTTCGAATTATCCGCAGCGCAGGACGATCAATCCGCAGTAAGCAATCGAGATGCCGCTGCGCGGCGCATGACGCCCAAGCAGATCGCCGAAGCACAGAAGCTGGCGCGTGAGTGGCGGCCAACAAGCTCAAGCCGCCGAGACTGATCTTGAGCGTCGGCGCGCGCGGCCCCGGCTTGGCCATCAATTTAGCAGGGTGGGGAAATGCGAAAAGCCATGAGCCGACCAAAAGCCAGGGCGCGAACGCTCGCCTATTTTTCTTCTCATTTTGAGGCGACCGCTTTACCCATGACGACGGCACTAATCCTGCTCGGCATCGTGGTCGCCGCACTCGTATTCTTGCGTGATCTGATGAGGTGGGCGCATCGGGTGCGTCATCTGGGCGTCATGTTATTTTTTCTCGTGCTCGCAATTCTTAGCTTATGGATTGTGATGGGTAAGTGAGCGCCATTATGAGTGGACCCGTCCGAAATTTCCCTGAAGACGGAGAAGGCCCGCTCCTCCTCAAAGACATTTGCGCGACGGCCGGCGCAAGTGCCAGCTTCGCAGGCGAGCCGTCGGCCTACGGCCGTGGGCGGCGAACAGGGAGGCCCAAACGGAAGCGCAGCTCGATCGCGCGCAGGTCGAGCGAAAGGCGGCTGCGTTGCTTGTAGGCTTCATCGCGCGCCGAACGTAGACTATGCTCGGTCGTAGTTATCTCGGCCCGCAGCCACGCAATATCCGTTTGCAACTGTTTCACGCGCGCTACCCACTTGCTCATTCGTTGAGCGCTACGCGGCGAGGCGGACTGCTTCGTTCTTTTCACAACAGAGCACCGGGCGTCCCTGTGTCCACCTCGCTCGTGATCAGGGTTACGAGGCGGGCGACGGAACCCCAAGCGTGGGGCGTTCTGGCGCGCTTGGGGCCCAGAAATGAGACGGCCAAGCTTGGAGGCACTAAACCGCCGCCTTATCCCACCTTCAGCGGAGCACGCGTCGGTCAAGCCTTCTATCGCGATCGGGGATTAACGTTAGTCTGCTCGATCGAACCGCATGAAAAAGCCCCAAGCGGAGGCACACGCTTGGGGCCAAGGCAGCGGTGATACGGCAGTATGAGACGCGCTGCCCTATCTTGACTGGAGCACGCGTCGGCCGGCTACACCATTACGACTGAGCATTATGGTTTACGTCTCAGCAGGAGAAGGGACCCCGCGGCGGTCGAGTTTGAGCATCATGGATCGCCGGGCGCGCCCCGTGCGGGCGCGCGGATTGAAACAAGAACGGGTGCGAAGGCCATGTGCGGTGTCTAAGTCGCGCCCCATGCGGGCGCGCAATACGATTCCTGGCTGCATCGTGTGACCGGCGTGCATCAATTTCTTCTCAACCCGTCCTTCAACAAGGCGAAGATCGTCGCTGGCATGGCAGATGCCGGCTTGCACTTCCACGACTTGCGCGGCACGGCTGCGACAAGGTTCTACATCGCTGGCCTGCCCGAGCGCGCCATTGCTGGCATCATGGGATGGGAGGAGGAATACGTCGCCAAGATCATCCGCCGCTATGTCGACCGCAGCGCCGCCACCAAGGCGATCATCCGGCAACTCAACGAAAGGAGAACGTAGCTTGCAAAACCGGCGACAAAACCGCCCCTGCGAAAGTGATCTAAGTATTGGAGCGGGCGATGGGAATCGAACCCACGACATACAGCTTGGGAAGCTGTCGTTCTACCACTGAACTACGCCCGCATTCGCGAGGTCGGTTCGCGAGATTCCAAGGTTGCGAAATTCCAAGAGCGATCGGAGCCGATTTGCACCGAACGGAGTGCGCATATCCTCGCACGACGCACGGAACGCGTCCACTCTTGCTGCGTGCTCGCGATATTTGAACGATCAGTAGGCGTCAGAGGCCAAGTGCGTGCAAAAGGAGACGCGTTCGGGGCGAGGCCGCGAATGCACCGTCCGGTTGACGCCGCTTATTGCGGAAGCTCGCAGCCGGTTTGGCGCGCTGTCGCGAGGATCTAAAAAAATCTCCTCCGTCTGCTGAGCAGACGGAGGAGATAATCAAATCGACGAGAAAAAAGGCGCTGGGTTCTCCGGCGCCTTATTCTAGAGACCTGTTACTCCGGCAGTTAGGGACAAACTAAGACGCCAGGACCAGTCGAAAAGAACTGGTCAACCCGGGCATTGAATCCCGCTGCAGAACATCGTGTAGTTCCCGGCGATCTCCGTCCCCGCGGTCTCCAGCGCCTCGTCGGAGATTTCGTGGGTCAGGATCTCTTGTTCAGTCTCGAGACCGATAGTGGTGTCATTCATGGCATTGATCCTTTCGTTCGCCAGCGGCGCCAGCAAGTCAGCGGCAGGAGGAGAAACACGCGTTAACCCCCACCAACACCATATTAAATCATCCACTGCCATTCTTGTAAAGTCTATCGCCCAATGTGCGGGCACTCACGATTGGCGCACGACTTGGTGAGCGGCCTGGACGGCTGATTTATGCTGAATAACTGCCAACTCGGTTTGTTCATTTCCGCTCTACCGGACACTTCGCCGCGAGCCGTCAGCCGGAACGGTCGAGGCTTCTTGCTTGGCTGCGGCGTGGACGACCGGGAGATGACAGCGGGCTTCCCGGCAATAGAATGGGGCCGCGGCCGGGAATTTGACCGGTGAAACCCAACCGCCCGGAACATCGGATGGAGGCGT
>Ga0187781_10000143_pt1 | contig 49056 bp, 55 predicted proteins | sample 0715_SJ02_MP02_2_FD_132447 | JGI IMG/M metagenome (GOLD analysis project Ga0187781, IMG submission 132447) | Tropical peat soil microbial communities from peatlands in Department of Meta, Colombia - 0715_SJ02_MP02_20_MG | ecosystem: Environmental > Terrestrial > Soil > Wetlands > Peat | place... | reverse complement strand
TGTCCTGAGCGAAGTCGAAGGGCTTCCGCTTTGTTTTCGATGGATGCAAAGCGCAGCCCATTTGTTCCATCGGGAGTTCGCAGGCACTGTTGTGCAAGGGTTGTAGCGGTCTTCTGCCTACTTATAATCAATCACGGCTTGTCCATTGACGATGTGAATGTCGTTGATTTCCGGCGGCAGCCGTAGTTTCTCGCGGTTCTCCGGCGACGCCATCAGCTTCTCCACCGCAGCGTTCAACGTTGATTGCGGCAGAGGCAACGAGCCGAGCTTTCCGCTGACAGGATCAAACCGCACGTATCCGCCTTCGGCGCTCAGGTGTCCATCGAGCTCGAGTGACATATCCTTCCCGTGAAAATCGAAAATCACGAAAGCTTTGACGAGGTCCCCTTCCATATCGACCTTCACGTCTTTCACCGACGATTGTACCTGCTCGAGCGTGGGTTCATCGCCGCCGATTCCTGATAGCGGGTCTTTCGTTGACGCCGCACCCGCCGCCGGTGCCTGAGCGGCGGAACCACCGCTCTGAATTTCCGGATGCTGCCCCGCGATCTCCAAGTTTTCCGCGAGATATGAATTCAACTCACTGCGGTCGAGCTGAACCTGGCTCGGTTGTCCCGAAGCCTTTGCCTGATCCGCAGCTTCAAATTTCTTCTCCGCGCGCGCGGCTGCGCTTCGATCGATGGGAATGTCGGGCGGTGGGGACTTTCGCAGCACCAGGAGAATCGTTATCACCAAACCCGCCAGCGTGGTCCAGGTCAGGATTCGGTACAGCTTTTTGTACAAGCCGGGATCCGCCATAGCACCGCTCCTCCGCCTGTAATTCAGTGTAACAAGCGCTGCGACGGGCGTCGGGCGAGTGTTCGCTGAGCGTGCAGAAATGAAACCTGACCCGAAGGACAGTATTCAGGTTTTCTCTGGTAGGGGCACGGCATGCCGTGCCCGGTCTTTGGATATTTGACCGCTGGAGCCCCAACCAACTATGAATCGCTATTTCTTCGCCCGCCAAAACTCCGGATCAAACGCCGCGAATTGGTCCGACGTCTGGCTCAAATCCGGACGCAAGACGTAAAGGCGGTCCACCGAAATCCCCGCACCTTGCAGCGTCTCGTCTTTCCAAATATGCGCGAGGCGGAATTTTCCCGCGTCGTCCAGGTTCTTGCCGACGTCCGGCGCCGGCTTATCCCAATCCGCGAGCGACTTCATCGGGTGAAGCACGATAAACGTCTGCGACTCGGCCCCGGCAAGTTCCTGGTACATGAAGTAATGGTCGTCCACCCCGGCTTTTTGGTACGCATCGCTTAGGAAGTGCACGTCCGACTCGAATTCCGGCACGTGCCCGGCAGGAACAATAAACTGGCAGGTCCACAGCAGCCGCGCTCGCGCGACGGCGGCCGCGTCCGCCCCGTAGCTCAAATCCGCCCGGAACACCGCGGCGATGATCTGGTGCGACTGGCTCAACTTCAGTTCTTGGTCTACGAGCTCTTGCATCGTTTTCTGAAACTCGGCCGGCATCGCCGCATTTTTCCGCTCGTACTCGTCCATCTCCGCAAAGGACTTGAAGTGAATGAGAAATAGGAATTCGTCCATGCTGGGCGCAGCGCCGGCCAGGCCGAGGACGCGGAACACAACCTGATGCTCTTGGAATTGCTCAAGCTGCTTGTGAATCGTGTCGATAAAAGCGGCTTGGTTTGCGCGCGGCACGGTTTGGCGCTCAATCCACAGCACGGGAGGCGCTTCCATCGCTGGCGGAGAAGCCGCGGCTGCCTGCGTCGTCGGATTCTGCGATGGGGCCGCGCTCTGCGCGCGGCTGCTAGAACAGGCGGCGGCCAGAACTGCGGCCAATATCGCAAAATTTGAAATGCTTTTCAGCAAGGTTGGGTAATGCATGGGGATGATCCCTCCTGGCTCTATTCAAATCCTAATCATCTAAGCGCTGCCACCGAGACCTTTGGAGTGCGGGAGCTTGCTCCCGCTTTGTTTTCAAATCCGGTACAACGTCCACGACCATCTGACCAAGCCGTTTCCGGAAGCACGTCAACAAAGCCGTTCCTCAATGGATTGACCACGAGATGGACGAACAGTGTGGCCCAGGGTAACCGCAGTATGCCGCCGACAGCCCACGAGCGGGCACTTTACATGAGAATGGCAGGAAACAACTAGTAGGGCATCGAGCCGTACTTTGCCTCGAACTCCGCCAGCGGGACCATATCAATCGCGTCCCACGGGCAGCCTTCAAGGAACGTGCCGTCGGGGCCTTTGCTCGTGCAGAGTTTGCAGCCGATGCACAGCAGAGGATCGACGCGGATGTGGCCGAAGGGAGCGTGGTCCGGGTCGGGCACCCAGAACATGCAGTCGGCCACCGGGCAGTAGTCCACGCAGGCGGGCGAGCCGGAGCAGCCGGTGCACATCTCGTTGATCACCGCCACAATGTGCGGCTTGCGCTTGCGCCGCTTGGTTTCGCCTTCGGAGATGGGGTACGACTTCTGGATTTCGCCGTTGATGAACTTCGCGACTTCGACCGTGACTTCCGCCAATAAGCCCTCCGAGCGATGAATGCCCGCAATCCCAATTCTTCACAGGCGGGGCAGGGAAGTCAATCGCGGATCTACTTCCACTGATCCCTGGGCAGCACCACGTATTGCGCCACGCCATTGCCGAAGGACCAATCCTCGCCGCGCACTTCGACCAGATTGATCATCACGTTCTCCGGGCGAATCCCCGGCTTTTCCTTCAGCAGACCGGCGAGCTTCGCGTAAAACGCCTGCTTTAATTCAACCGTCCGCCCAGTGGAAAGAAAGACCTGGACCATCAGGAAATTTTCGTCGCGATGGATGCCGAGGTAATCGGGGTTGTAAACGAGCGTGCCCCCGGAGTGCTGGCTGAACACCTGAAACTGGTCGCGAGCCGGAACGCTGAACACCTCGACCAGCGAGCGTTGAATTGCGTCGCTGATGGCGCGGCGGTACTCCGCAGGCTTCTCTTGTTGGAGCTCGACTCGTACCAGCGGCATATTTCACCTCCACGAGCTTGCAAACGATTGGATGACCGACGGGCAGTCCGGGATGGAGAATTCGCCCAATCTGGCTCTGTTGAAATCCTATTTATCTGAACGCTGCCCACCGAGACCTTTGGAGTGCGGGAGCTTGCTCCCGCTTTGTTTTCAATATGGCCGTACTCCGAGCCAATCATTCGACTCGAGGCTTACTTCGGTCGGTAAAACTGGTGCGTTCAGTGAATTAAGATGAATCCATTTCGAAAATGCCAAATGGACACGTGGTTGGGGACTTCAGCGGCTAGAGCCCGTTCAACGCGGGCGTCTTGATGTCGCGGTTGCCCTTCGACTTTGCTCAGGGCAAAAACCGCGACCTGCAAACCGGGTCTGTGAAATACGTTGATATCGGCAAAGCAGCCCAAGCTCAATTCAAAGCGCGAATCACCGCTTCCGTAAATTCCGCGGTGCTCGCCGTGCCGCCCACGTCCCGCGTAAGCGTCATCCCCTCGCGATAGACTTTATGCAGCGCCGCTTCGGTGCGCCGCGCTGCGTCGGCCTCTCCGATGTGGTCGAGCATCATGATGCCGCTCATGAGCAGCGCGGTGGGATTGGCGATGCCTTTGCCCGCGATGTCCGGCGCGGTTCCGTGAACGGCTTCGAAAATGGCTGCTCCGTCGCCAATATTCCCGCTCGGGACCACACCGAGCCCGCCGACCAGCCCCGCCGCCAGGTCGCTCATGATGTCGCCATAGAGATTGGTGAGCAGCAGCATATCGTACTGATGGGGATCGAGCACCATCTGCATGCAGGCGTTGTCGATAATCAGCTCTTTGTACTGAATTTCCGGATATTCCGGTGCCACTTTGCGGATCGAAGCGAGGAACAGCCCGTCGGAAAGCTTCATGATGTTGGCTTTGTGAATCGCGTGGATTTTTTTGCGGCCGTGCTTGCGGGCGTATTCGAAGGCGAAGCGCGCGATCCGAGTGGAAGCCTTCTCGGTGATGATTTTCAGGCTTTCCACCACTCCGGGCACCACGGTGTGCTCGAGCCCGGCGTACAAATCCTCGGTGTTTTCGCGAATCAGGACCAGATCCACATCCTGAAACCGCGCCTGCACGCCTTCGAGGTTTTTCACCGGCCGCAGATTGGCGTAGAGGTCGAGCGCCTGCCGCAAGCCCACGTTGATGCTCCGGGCGCCGGCAGCCACCAGCGTCGTCATCGGCCCCTTGAGCGCAACGTGGTTTTTGCGGATCGAATCGAGCACGCCCGACTGCATGAAGTCCACGCCGCGCCGCTCGAGCTCCGCCCGGGCCGGGATTTCCTCCCAGTTAATTTTGACGCTTGCCGCGGCGAGGATCCGCTTCACAGCATGAGAGACTTCTGGACCAATGCCGTCGCCGGGGATGAGCGTGATGGTGTGATTCATCTCAGGAAACGCATTCTAAGAGATTCCTGAAACCTTGTACACGCCGGAGCACATAGGCATTCCACAGATTCTAATCGGCTTGCGGCCGGTGGGCTTGAGGCAGGGAATGCACAGGGAGGGCGCTTTCTCTCGTTTGCGGTTCTGATTCTTTTTCGCTAAAATTGTTTCTCTAGCAGTCGTGGAACGGGCCCTCCTGCAATTGCCCCGCGACATGCCGGACACCCTGAGGAGATGGCGGAAGAACAACACGGCACCAGCCTAGCTTTCGACGCCTCCGACGAGTACCGTCCCGAACCCCCTCCGGCCCCGGAAATTCCTGCTTGGAAAGACGGCAGCCTGCGCATCGGCATCCATACATCCATTGCCGGCGATATCGCCGGAGCGCTCGACCTCGCTCACGGACTCGGCGCCAACGCGCTGCAAATCTTCTCCTCGAGCCCGCGCATGTGGGCGCGTCCGGCAGCGCGAATTCCCGATGCCGACGCTGCGCGTTTTCGTGCGCGGCGCAAACAGCTTGGCCTTGGCCCGCTCGTAATTCACGACAACTATTTGATCAATCTCGCCTCGGCGAATCCGGTGCTGCGGACGCGCTCGGTGCAAGCGTTTCACCAGGAAGTCGTACGGGCGCTGGCGCTGGGCGCCGATTACCTTGTCGCGCATCCCGGCAGCGGCCGCGAGCGTTCGATGAGCGAAGCCATCCAATCCATCGCGCAGGGATTGAAGCAAGCCACTCGCAGCCTGAAGCTCGGCGAGTTGCAGATTCTGCTCGAAAACACGGCGGGGCAGGGAAGCTCGGTCGGCTCCCGCTTCGAAGAGCTGAAGGCGATCCTCGACCTTTGCCCGGAGCTTCCCCTCGGTGTTTGCATCGATACCGCGCACACTTTTGCGGCCGGCTGGGACCTGCGCACACTGGAAGGACTCGAAATGGCCCTCCGTGAAATCGAGCGCACGATCGGGCTGCACCGCGTCGCGGTAATCCACGTGAACGATTCGAAGGCGCCGCATGGTTCCCGCGTCGACCGCCACCAGCACATCGGCAAAGGCAAGATCGGACTCCAAGGATTCCGGCGGATTTTGAATCACCCGCTTCTGGCAGGCCGCGCTTTCATTCTCGAGACTCCCATCGACAAGCCGGGAGATGACCGCCGCAACGTGGCGGCGCTTTGGAAGCTGGCCGGACGCGCGGTGCCGGCAACCGCAGCAAAAGATGGAATGCGCCCCAGGCGGCGCGTTGCCCGCGGCAAGGCGTCTCACCGCGCGCGAAAAATTTCCAAATCAAGAACGCTGGCAAGGTCCAAATCCCGGGGGAAGTGAACTTGGCCGAATACGATCCGCAGCGCATTGAAGCGAAATGGCAGAAATTCTGGGACGAGCACGGCGCCTTCAACGCCGATGAAGATCCCTCGCGGCAAAAATACTACACGCTTCCGATGCTGCCTTACCCCTCCGGCCAGCTCCACATGGGCCACATGCGCAATTACACGATCGGCGATGCCGTGGCCCGCTACAAGCGCATGCAGGGCCTCAATGTGCTCCATCCGATCGGCTGGGACGCTTTCGGCTTGCCCGCAGAAAATGCCGCCATCAAGCGCGGCATCGATCCGCGCACCTGGACCAACGAGAACATCGTTCAGATGAAGGCTGTCTGCCGGCGCTTCGGCTTCAGCTACGACTGGCGCCGCGAAATTTCCAGTTGCGAGCCGGAATACTACCATTGGAACCAGTGGTTCTTCCTGCGCATGCTCGAGCGCGGGCTCGCTTACCGCAAGCGCAGCCGCCTCAATTGGTGCCCGCAGTGCCAGACCGTGCTCGCCAACGAACAGGTGATCGACGGCTACTGCTGGCAGCACGATACCGTGCTGGTCGAGGCCAAAGACATCGAGCAGTGGTTTCTGCGCATCACCAATTACGCGGAGGCGCTGCTCGAAGGCCTGGACGAAATTGCGAATGGCTGGCCCGAGCGCGTCGTGATCCAGCAGCGCAATTGGATCGGCAAATCCCAGGGCGCGCGCATCCGCTTCGATGTGGCGCAGATGGAAAATACCTCGATCGAAGTCTTCACCACGCGCATCGACACGATTTATGGCGCTACGGCGCTCGTCCTTTCGCCCCACCATCCGCTCCTCCCCGGCCTCTTTGCGGGTCTTCCGGGGCAGTCGGCCATGGAGGCGGAATGGAAGCGGCTGAGCTCGCAAGTGGTTCGCGCCGCGGACCTGGCGACCACGGAAAAAGAAGGGTTTTTCACCGGCCGGTTCGCCGTGAATCCCTTCTCCGGCGAGCGGCTGCCCATCTGGGCGGCGAATTTTGTCCTCGCCGAATATGGCACGGGCGCGCTGATGTGCGTTCCGGCTCACGACGAGCGCGACTACGAATTCGCTTCCAAGTATCATCTCCCGGTTCGCGTGGTGATTCAGCCGCTCGAAGGCGCGCCGCTCCGTGCCGACCGCATGAACGAGTCCTGGACGGAATATGGCCGTGTGGTCGATTCAGGCCCCTACACGGGTCTCACATCGGAGCAGGCTCTGGTCCAGATGGCTGCGGACGCGAAAACGCGCGGCTTCGGCGAAGCCCAGACAACTTATCGCCTCAAAGATTGGGGCATCTCGCGCCAGCGCTACTGGGGAACCCCGATCCCTGTCGTTTATTGCGAAAAGCACGGGATCGTCGGAGTGCCGGACGATCAATTGCCGGTCCGCCTGCCGGAGAATGTGAAGCTGACCGGGCAAGGCCAGTCGCCGCTGGGAAACGTGCCGGAGTTCGTCAACACCACCTGCCCGAAGTGCGGCGGTCCGGCGCGGCGCGAGACGGACACGATGGACACGTTCATCGATTCCGCGTGGTATTTCTACCGCTACACCGACCCGCACAACTCCCGCGCTCCGTTCGACAAAGAAAAAGTCCGCTACTGGTTCCAAATCGACCAGTACATCGGCGGCGTCGAGCACGCCATTCTTCACCTGATCTATTCCCGCTTTTTTTGCAAGGTGATGCACGACTTGGGCCTGGTGAACCACCACGAGCCCATCAAGCGCCTATTTTCGCAAGGCATGGTGCTCAAAGACGGCGTCAAGATGTCGAAGTCCAAAGGCAACACCGTCGGCGCCATCGACATGGCCGAAAAATACGGCTGCGATACCGGCCGCATGTACACGCTCTTCGCCGCCCCGCCCGATCGCGACCTCGAATGGAGCGAGCAGGGAATCGAAGGCTGTTCGCGGTTCTTGAACAAAGTGTTCAAGCTCATCGCCCGGCATTCCGATCGCCTGAAGCCTATCCAGGTGGAGCTCGTCACGAGGACGGATCTCACCAACGCAACCGCCAAGGAAAAAATCTTGGTCCGCAAAACACACCAGACCCTCAAACGCGTGACCAACGACTTCGAATCGCGCTGGCATTTCAACACCTCGATCGCGCTCATCATGGAGCTCGTCAACGAGCTGCAGGCTCAGGAGCCGCTCGACGCCGAGCTCAGCTCCGTCATTCTCAAGCGCATTCTCGAAGTGCTCACTCTTATGCTGGCTCCCATGGCCCCGCACATCGCCGAAGAACTGTGGGAAACGCTCGGCAATGCGGGCGGCATCGGCCTGGCCAAATGGCCCCGCTACCGCGAAGACCTGACTCGCGAAGAGCAGTTTGAAATCGTGATTCAGATCAATGGGCGCGTGCGCGGGAAAATCCTGGCGGGAGATAGTCTCAGTGAAGAGGAAGTCGTCGATCGCGCCAAGAGCGATCCGCGCATCTCCGTTTTGCTCAATGGCAAGCCCATCGCCAAGACCATTGTCATTCCCCGGAAGCTGGTGAATTTCGTCCTGGGGGCGAAGGCGGGAGAAGCTTCCGTCTAACCTGAAAGGCGGCCGACTGCATGGGACCTCAAGCACACGCTGCACCCGGAAAGACCTCCGAACCCGCTTCGGCGCCTTCCGCCGGAGCGAACGTGAGCACGCGCCACGGAATTGTCGTCCTCGATTTCGGCGGCCAGTACACGCAATTGATTGCCCGCCGCATTCGCGAGCAGCAAGTGTTCTCGGCCATCCTTCCGTGTACCGCCTCGCTCGACGAAATCCGCGCTCTCGAGCCGGTGGGAATCGTTCTCTCCGGCGGCCCCAGCTCGGTTTACGATTCCGACGCCCCCGTTTGCGATCCCAAGGTGGTTGGCCTCGCCGTCCCTGTTCTCGGGATTTGCTACGGCATGCAGTGGCTCACCTACACGCTCGGAGGAAAAGTGACGCGCGCCGAGCGGCGCGAGTACGGCCCCGCGCTGCTCGAATGGCAGGGAGACTCGGCGCTCCTAAGAGGCCTGCCGAATCAGCTTAAAGTCTGGGAAAGCCACGGCGACCACGTGGTCGGCTTGCCTCCGGGCTTTGAAATCACTGGCCGGACTGCCAACGCCATCGCTGCCGTGGAGAACGCCGAAAAGAAGCTCTACGGCGTCGAGTTTCATCCGGAAGTGAACCACACGGATCGCGGCACCGAAGTCCTTCGCAATTTTATTTTCAATATCTGCGGCGCGAAGGAAAACTGGAATCGCGCCGGCTTCATCTCCGCCGCCACCGAAGCGATCCGCCGGCAGGCCGAGGGCGCGCGCGCTATCTGCGCTTTGAGCGGCGGGGTGGATTCCGCCGTCGCTGCCGCGCTGGTTCATCGCGCCATCGGCGACCGCCTCACAAACGTCTTCGTGGATACGGGCCTTCTTCGTCGCAACGAATTTCAGGAGACGCTTGAATTGCTGCGCAGCCGCCTCGGGCTGCACGTAATCGGCGTGGACGCTTCGGCTCGTTTCCTTTCCCGCCTGAAAGGCGTCGCCGACCCGGAAGAAAAGCGCAAGAGGATTGGCGCGGAATTTATTGCCGTCTTTGCGGAAGAGGAGCGCAAGCTCGCTGCGGATGCGAAGGAAACGCTCCCGGTCAAGTTCCTGGTGCAGGGAACTTTGTACCCCGACGTGATCGAGTCCGTGTCCGTGAAAGGGCCTTCCGCCACTATCAAATCCCATCACAACGTGGGCGGCTTGCCCGAACAGATGCCCTTTGCGCTGATCGAGCCTCTGCGCGACCTCTTCAAGGACGAAGTGCGCCAAATCGGCCGCGAGCTGGGGCTCCCGGAAGAAATCCTGGTGAAACACCCTTTCCCGGGCCCCGGGCTAGCCGTGAGGATTCTGGGTGAGGTGACGCGCGAAAGGCTGGAAACCCTCCGTGGAGCGGACGCAATCGTCGTGGAAGAGATTCGCAGGGCAGGGCTCTACGAGAAGGTCTGGCAGGCGTTTGCCGTGCTGCTCCCGGTGCAGAGCGTCGGCGTCATGGGCGACGGCCGCACGTACGGGTACACCCTCGCTGTGCGCGTCGTCGATTCACAGGACGCGATGACCGCAGATTGGTCCCGCCTCCCCCGAGAGGTCCTGGAGCGAATCTCTTCCCGTGTTGTGAACGAGGTCCCCGGGGTAAACCGGGTCGTTTACGACATCAGCTCGAAACCGCCCAGCACGATTGAGTGGGAATGAGCGACTGGCCCGCCGGCGCGCCTCCGACAGCGCGTCAGCGGTTCGCCATTTTCTGGGCCATGTACAGAAGCAACCGGCGGTCGCCCTCATCGATACGGCTGAGCAACCGGCGGAAGCGGCCCAAGAACCGCGCCTCTTTTCCCCGGCTCCCCCAGGCGATGTCGTCGGCGGTCTTCCGCTTGGGAAGATTTGGCAGCTCGGGCGGTTCTTCGCCGTCGTAGAATAGCTGGTAGAGCGGGACTTCCATGGCCCGCGCCAGCTTTTCCAGCGTTTCAATCGCCGGAACGGTGTGGCCGTTCTCGACGCGCGAAATGTAGCAGCGAAGGAGCCCGGTGCGCTTTTCGATGTCGCCTTGGGAAAGCTTTTTTGTTTCACGTAGCAGGCGGATGCGATCTCCGATTATCATGGCGCGTATTGTTGCATGGAGTAGTTACTGTCGCAAGACGAAATTGACACGCTCCGAATTTTTCCGCGTGTAACCGGATTCCGATGCCCAACGTCCCAAAAGGTGTGGCAGCCAGCGCCTCCGCGATATCGGCCCCCCTCAGCCGCCGGGCCAAAGGCGAAGAAGAGCGTGAACTCGTCCGGATGGCCCAAAATGGAACAGAGGCCGCCTTCGAGGAGTTGGTCCGCCGCCATCAGCAGCGCGTCTTCGCCCTGGTGGGCGGAATCCTCAGGCGACGGGAGGACGTCGAGGACGTTGTCCAGCAGGTCTTCTTAAAGGCCTTTGTCTCTATCAAGCGCTTTGACTTGCGGGCCGCGTTCTCCACGTGGCTGTATAAGATTTCGGTCAACGAGTGCTGGGACTACCTGAGGAAGAAGAAAGTCCGGCCGCTCGTCTACGAGGCCGACCTGTCTGAGGAACAAGTCTCGCGGCTTGATGGAATCGTCACGGCCGACCGGCCCCCCGTCGCGGCGGATGACCGCGCCGAAGCCAGGCAGTTGGTGGATTGGATGCTGGAGAAGATTCCCGAACAGGATAGAGAACTGCTAGTGCTCAAGGAGATTGAAGGTTTTTCGGTTCAGGAGCTCGCTGATATCCTCGGCTTGAACGTGAACACAGTCAAAGTACGGCTGTTCCGTGCACGCGGTCGCTTGATGGATGTGTACCGACGCCGGATGTCCCGCGGTTCGCTTCGAAATGCTTCGGCGGCCGGTGAAGGAAAGGAATGAACGAAATGGAAAAGGAATTCAGGTCCACAGCCTGCCCCGAATTTGAGGTGTTCCTCGAGGATCACCTGGCGGGCAATTTGGCCGGAGAAGACGCTGCGAAGGTCTCGGCGCACATCCAGTCTTGCGCGGGTTGTCGTTCCGCGCTGGTGGATGCCGCGGCAAGTGTGCGGCTACTCAGCGCGGTTGAGCCCGCGGCGGCCCCTGATCCAGGATTCGCGCGCGTGATGACGGCGAGGATCCGGGCGGAGATGGACCGCCTGGCCGCCGAGAAATCCATCTGGCAGCCGTTTGTTTTCCTGGGTTGGCGCTTTGCCGCCACGGCGACGCTCGCCCTCGCCCTCCTGTTGACTTACAATGCGACCCTTGAGTACCGCTTGCAGCCCGGCCTCGCTTCGGCCGTTCGCCAGGCGGAACCCCGCGACATGTTCTCGGATCCCGGCACTACGCCGGAGAGCCGGGACCAGGCGCTGATGATGATGGTGGTGGAATCGAGCCATGGAACACACCAAGACTAAGCGTGAAGCTGCATTGCTCGTAGTGATTGTCTTCTTGCTGGGAGTGTTGCTCGGCGGTGTGGGCAATCACCTCTGGGGCCAGCGGGTGTGGGGCGTCGCGTCGGTTCCCCACGGCCGCGATCAGGTGATGGCGCAGCTTACTAGCCAGCTTCAGCTCACTCCCGATCAAGTCCAGCAGGTTGGCAAGATCGTCGACGAAACCCGCGCTCAAATGCGCGCCCTCAACGCTCCCCAGGATGCGCACAGAGACCAGATCCGCCACCAGGGCCGCGACCGCATCCGCGCCCTCCTCACTCCCGAGCAAAAGCCCAAGTTCGAAGAGTTCACGCGCCGCATCGACGAGCAGCGCAAAAAAGACGAAGCCCGTTAGTCGTCTGCCGCGCCGCCTCTTTTTCTCGTAGGGGCATCCGCCAGAATTCTGGCGGACCGTGCCCACGCCGCCAATCGCCGATCCGTTGCCCAGCTCCGCATCACCGCCCACAAGACCTTTGGAGTGCGGGAGCTTGCTCCCGCTTTGTTTTCGATGCCTGCACCGCATGCAGCCATGACTCCGATGACCCGCGCTTCGGCTCTTTCTCTCGCGCTTGCATTCCTTTTCGGCATCCGATAGGTTTCTGCTCGCATCAAAATCGAACGACTCTCAAACGCGGAGACACTCATGCCACCAACTCACGGCGGGCTCGATCCTGCCAACCGGAGCTTCCTCGAACTCCTTGAAGCGCAGGGAGGGGCGAAAATTGAAGAGTTGCCGGTCGGAGCCGCCCGCGCCCTCTTCCAGACATTGCAATCTTTTCCGGCGAAAAAACTTCCCGCGGAAATCGAAGACCGCGGGATTCCCGCCGGCCCCAGCGGGCAAATCCAGATCCGCATCGTGCGTCCCCGCGGCGTCGCGGAACGCCTGCCCGTCGTGATGTACTTCCACGGAGGAGGTTTCGTGCTGGGCGACCGCGAATCGTTCGATTGGTCGGTGCGCGAAATCGCGAACGGGTCGGGCGCTGCGGTCGTGTTTGTCGAATATTCCCGCGCGCCCGAGGCGAAATTTCCTGTCGCGGTCGAGGAAGCCTACGCGGCGACGAAATACATCGCCGAAAACGGCGGGAGTCTGAATCTGGATATTTCGCGCATTGCAGTTGCGGGCGATAGCGCCGGGGGGAATCTCGCGGCCGTCACCGCTCTGCTCTCGAAGGAGCGCCGCGGGCCGAAGCTGCTCTGTCAGGTCCTTCTAAATCCTGCAACCGATATGGCTTCCGAGACTCCTTCGCTTCACGAATACGGCGAAGGTTATTTCCTGACGCAAGCCGCGATGAAATGGTTCGGCAGGCAATATTTCTCCGACGCGACGGAGACGCTCCAGCCCACCGCGTCGCCTCTTCGCGCTCCCGCCGCCCAGCTCGAAGGCTTGCCGCCCGCGCTCGTCATCACCAGCGAATTCGATCCTTTGCGTGATCAGGGCGAGGCGTATGCGCAGAAACTTGCCACAGCCGGAGTCCGCGTTACCTGTGCGCGTTACCTCGGCACCGTTCACGGCTTTCCCGTCCTCAACATTCTGGCGGAATCAGCGCCAACGCAAGCAGCCGTCGCTCAAACGAACGACGCCCTGCGCCGCGCCTTCGCCACCCGCAATGAAAAAGGAATCGCCGCAAAATAAGCGCCTGGCGATGTGCTTGCAGAAACCGTGTCGAATCCCGGGCCCCGTCTCTTCTCGTAGGGGCATCCCGATCCATCGGGACCGTGCCCGCGTCGCCAATCACCGAATCGCCGCCTACCTCCGCAGCGCCGCCTCCAAGACCTTTGGAGTGCGGGAGCTTGCTCCCGCTTTGTTTTCAATGGTGGAATAGCGTGAATTAACTGAGGGACCGCGCACAGCCGGGATCAGGACGGGTACCGCATTATCTCGGTGTGAATATCAACGGCGCGGCGCGCCACCTAAAACGGAATATCCTCGTCGGTAATCTCCGGCCCCGCATGCGCATTCTCCTCCGGCATCGGTCCGCCCTCGGCATCCGGATCGGCCGGGCGCCCGTATCCGCCGCCCGCGCCAGCTCCTGCTCCGGCGCTTGCCGCCGCGCTCTCCGCGCGCGACGTGAGCATCTTCATCGCGTTGCCGACGATTTCGGTGGTCGTGCGCTTCTGCCCATCGCGCTTATCTTCCCACTGGCGCGTCTGGATGCGCCCTTCGATGTAAACAAGCATCCCCTTCTTCAGATATTGTTGCGCGATTTCCGCCAGTTTGCCCCAGAGCACGATCCGGTGCCACTCCGTGCGTTTTTGGCGTTCGCCCGCGCGGTCTTTGTAGGATTCGTCCGTCGCCATCGTAAAGTTTGCCACCGCCTGCCCGCCCGACGTGTATCGCGTCTCCGGATCGCGGCCCAGCCGCCCCACCAAAATCACTTTATTGACTGACACGGATTTTCCGCCTCATCTGAAGGTTCATACATTGTTTTCAGTATATCCGAATGTGGCCCGGCCGATGAGGAAAACTGCCTCCTCCCCTGGCGCCGGCCCGCTACGCCCTGGCAGACGACTGGCGCGCCGCTGAGTGGTTCAATTGTCCGCGATCGAACCTGGGGGAATCGCAATGGTTTGCTGAATGAAGTTCCCAATTCCGCAGGGTGCCCGAATGCTCGGGCAGGCGATCCCACGCCCGCATTTCTTTTGAAATTTCAAATTTCAAATTTGAAATTTCAGATCTTCGTGCATCCGCCGTCCAAACCCGGCCCCGCATGCCAGCCCGCGAGCGCCGCACTCTCACCGCGCCGAACTATGCTGCGTGGTTGTGCCTCCGAGCTCCTTCAGCCGCGAACTTGCCTGTCGCGCCTCATCCGAGGCGGGGAACCGCCGCACCACTTCGCGCAAATCGCGCACGGCCGACGCTTTCTGCCCCAGCTTCGCCTCCGCCATCCCTTTCTTCAGCATGGCCGCGCCCACTTTGTGGCCCTTCGGATATTCGAAAATCACCTTGTCGTACTCGGTGACCGCTCCCTGAAAATTGCTCTGCGCGTAATCAACTTCTCCGAGATAGAACTGCGCATTCCCGGCCAGGTCGCTGGTCGGAAAATTCTTCAAGTAGTCGGAAAATTCCTGCCTGGAAAGCTCATATTTCCCGCTCGTGTAATCGCGCAGCGCGTTCTGATAAAGCGTGTCCGCGGAAATCGGCGCGCCCGTCGGATTCGGCGCATTGCCGCCGGGCCCGCCGCCGCCGGCCCCAATCACGCCGCTCGTGGACCCGCCCGACGAAATCTTTCCATCAATGCTCTGGAGCAGGCTCTGCACATCAGTCAACTGCTGCGAAAGCTTGCTCACGCGCGCCTGCACGTCCTGAAGATTGTCGGAGAGCCCCTGCGTCTGCGTTGTGAGCGTGTCGATCCGCGACCCGGAATTCGCCTGCACGTCCTGAACGGTCTTTTGCAGCGATCCCATCTGGTTGTTGAGCTGGGTGATCGAGTCGAGCGACTGCTGCACGAGCGTCTTCAGCGTGGCGTTGTTCGTATCCATCACGCTGCGCATGTCGCGCTGCGATTGCAGGAGCTGCTGCACCTGCTGTTGCAACTCGATGATCTCGCGCGCCACCGCCTCCGCCGGCGGCGGCGCCAACATGCTTCCGGCGATCACGCCCGCCAATAACACTCCGAACCCAAGCACGATCCATCGTGTGCGCAATGTGTGCCTCCTTCCTGCTATGCCGTGAGCGGCTGCACCGCTCAGCCTATTTATTCCCGTAGGGGCATCCGCCGTAGTTCTGGCGGACCGTGCCCGCGCCGCCTAATTCCGAATCGCCGCCTCCGAGACCTTTGGAGTGCGGGAGCTTGCTCCCGCTTTGTTTTCAATTCACCCGCAGCGTCCGCCAACTGTCCCGTCCCTGAAGGGACTGATGATTCCTTGGCTTCTCCTCCGCGCCGCCCCACTTTATTCTCGTAGGGGCACGGCATGCCGTGCCCGCGCTGCCGGCACCTCGCCGGGACCCAAGACCTCAGCTTCAAATCAAACCGTCTCAGGCACCCCTTACTTCGCCATCACAAAATGCGCCCGCCGGTTCGCCTGCCAGCACTCTTCCGTGTGCTCGCCGCAGAACGGCCGCTCTTTGCCCCAGCTTACCGTGTTCATCCGGTCGGCCGTGATTCCGAGCGAAATCAAATAGTTCTTCGCTGCCTGCGCGCGCCGTTCTCCCAGTCCTAGGTTGTATTCGGTTGAACCGCGCTCGTCGCAGTGTCCTTCGACCGTCACGCGAATCTGCGGGTAAGACCGCAGAAATTCCGCGGTCTTGGTCAGCGCGTCGCGCGCGTCCGGCCGGATGTCCGACTTATTGAAATCGAAGAACGCATCCTTCACGTTCTGGTCGAAGAGTTCGCTCAGTCCCGGCTGTGGCTTTGTCGGCGTCACCACCGCAGGCGGCGTCACCGTAACGCGCGCGCTTGCATTCGCGCTCCCGCCGGGCCCTGTCGCCGTGATCGTGTACGTTGTCGATTCCGATGGCTGCACCGGCGTGTGTCCCTCGGGCGCCACCTTGCCCACGCCCGGCTCGATGTCGAGATCGGTCGCGTTTGTTGACGACCACGCGAGCGTCACCATGTCTCCGGCATTGATGCTGCTCGGCGAAGCGTTCAGCGTCACTGTCGGCGGCGCCGCTGGAGCCGGCGGCTGTGCCGGCGGCGGCGCGGCTACCTTCTTTTTGCAGCCGCCGACAAAAGTGAGAAATCCAACCAGGCCCAAAATCATTCCCAGCGTTCGAATAGTACGGCCTTGCATGTATTTCCTCCTCCGGCGCTCCCGCGAGGGCACAAGCAGAGAGCGCCCGATATTCATGGGTTCAATGCTTCATGAAATTGCATCCAACATTCCTGCGCCCCTCACTCTCCGAAGCGCCGCATCCAAGACCTTTGGAGTGCGGGAGCTTGCTCCCGCCCTGTTTTCGATACCCCCGCAACGTCCACCAACTTCTCGGTCAATCCATACCCGGCCGGCTCTCGACAAACCCGCCCACTCCCTCACCTCGGCGACCAATTCGGCGATTCGTTCTGCCCCTGAAACGTCAGTTCGCGCGGTTGACTCCCATCCGCCAGCATCGACCAAATCTGCCGCGTTCCGGTGCGCGTCGATTCGAACACGATGTGGCGTCCGTCCGGCGCCCAGCTCGGCCGTTCGTTGCGCCCCTCGTCCTTCGTGAGTTCCACAAGCTGCCGGCTGATAATGTCCATGATGTAGATATCGAAATTGCCGCTCGGGCGCCTCCAGCTGAACGCCACCAATTGTCCATTCGGCGACCATGCCGGATCCACCACGTAGCCCATATCCGGCATATCGATTTTCTGCACGTTCGCTCCGTCCGAGTCCGCTTGGTAGAGCACCGGCTCGCCTCCGCGGTCGCTCACGAAAATAATCTGCCGGCCCGTTTTCGGATTCCAAGCCGGTGAGGTGTTCACTCCGGCTGCAAACGTGATTCGGTGCAGGTGCGAGCCATCCGCATCCGTAATGTAGATTTCCGGATCGCCGTTCTGGCTCGACATGAACGCAATCTGCGATCCGTCCGGCGACCACGCCGGCGAGCTGTTTGTCCCGCGGTAGCGCGGAAACGCAATCAGGCGGTCCGAAACCGTCGAATAAATGCAAATTTGCGCGGAGACGATCCCGCGACTCGGCGCATAGCAGGTGAACGCGATCCGCGTGGCATCCGGCGACCACCGGGGCGTGAGCGCAATCGATTTCATGTGCGTCAACTGGTGCTGGTTCCCGCCGTCATAATCCATCGCCCAGATTTCTTTGTTCCCGCTCTTCGTGCTCACGTACGCCACTTGCGTCTGCCCGATCCCCGGAAGCCCTCCGCTCAGCCGCGCGATGATATCGTCCGCAAACTGGTGCGCCAGTTTTCTGGCGTCCGCATCGGTGGCCGCGCCGCGATAGATTTTTTGCAGCGCGATCGGCGCCGTGGGATTGTGCACATCGGAAAGAAAGCCTGCTGCCGCGAGGTTGTTTCCCTCGATGTTCAGGTTTCCGTACGCGAGCATGTACACATTCGCCGGCGCATTGCTCCATTCGGCTGGATTCAGTTCGCCCGGCTGGCTCGGAATTTTCAGCGGATAAAAGCTCGGGCTTACCAGTTCGAGGATTCCGGAATAATCCAGATCGTTCCACAGCACGTCGTGAAACGTTTTCTCGAGCGGTTCCGCGGCAGCCGTCCGCGCCGCCAGGTCCGGCGCAGCCACACGCGCCTTCGCCACGCCCAGCCCCGTCCCGGTCTTGAACCAGTCCTGCGCCGCCGCCGGCCGCGCCGCCCCGAGCGCGAGCCCAGCCATAATCACGATAATCGCCAAAAAGTTTCGCATAACCCTAATTTCGCCCGGCCGCTTTTTTCCGTAGGGGCACGGCATGCCGTGCCCGCGCCGCCAATTTCCGAATGGATGCCTCATTCCGAACCGCCGCAAACGAGACCTTTGGAGTGCGGGAGCTTGCTCCCGCTTTGTTTTCATTGCACCCGCAGCGTCCGCCAACTGTCCCGTCCCCGAAGGGACTCAATAATATTGGGCCGCTCTTGCTCCTTCCGTGCCGGGCTACAGACTGTGCCGTCCCTAAAGGGACTACCTCTTAAAATCAAACCAAAACTCCACGCTCACCCGCGACCCATCATATCCGGCCGGCAACGCCTCGAGCGGGCTCGACTCCAAAATCGCCCTCAGCGCCGACCGATCCACCGACGCGTTCCCGCTCGATCGCGTGATCTGCGCGTTGGCCACCGTCCCGTTCTTCAAAATGTCAAACGTCGCCACCACGCGCGGCGCGAAACTGATCCCCGGATCGACGGTCGATTGCAGCCAATTTCCGCTCACCCGCCGCTGCACGCTTTCCACGTACCAGGGAAACCGCGACCCGAAATTTCCTCCGCCCGCGCCGCTGAAGCCCAGCCCGCCCTGCGTGCCCGCTCCCATCGAGAACGAGGTGTAGGGCACCGTGGGCGTCCCGCCTCCGCCGTACGGCACTGCATTCTCCGGAGGCGGCGCTTTGTTCTCGAGGACTTTCGACGGCCGTGAGACATACTTCGGCGGCTTGTTTCTCTCGAACTTCGGGATTGGAGTGGCGTCCGGCACGGGCTGCGGTTTCGGCGCCGGTTCGGATTTGTAAAGTCCCTTGGACTCGTCCACCACCCGGTTCGTCGTCTCCACTTCGGGCCGCGGCATCGGCACTCCCGGCACACCGCCAACAAGCCCGACCGTGATCGCTCCTCCCGCCCCGCCCCACGACTCGCCGCGATGCGAATAAATTGTCGACACCACCAGCAACGCCCCAAGCGCCGCATGAAACGCCAGCGAAAGTTTCAGCGGCCCCTTAAGGCTCTCCTCCTGCCGAATTGCCGCAATCGCCGTCATTCATTCGCCTGGTATCGTCGTGTCCCGGGGCTTCGAAGCGCCGCTACTCCCTTTTGCCGTAGGGGCACGGCACGCCGTGCCCGCGCCGCCAATTTCCGACTCGCTATCCAACTCCGAATCGCCGCCTCCGAGACCTTTGGAGTGCGCGAGCTTGCTCCCGCTTTGTTTTCAATCACGGCTCAACCCGCGCCAACCTGCACAACCGATCCTCCGGCTCACTGTATCTGCGCCCGCTCGCTCAGAGGCTGCGTCACCACGCTGATATTCTGCACTCCCGCCTGCCGCAATGCGTCCACCACCGTCGCCCAGCTCCCAAACGGCACCGTTTCGTCGCACCGCAAATACACCGTCTGTTTCTTCACGTCGCGCGACTGCGCCGCCACAAGCTGCCCGATCTGGTGGATGTTCACCGGCTTCTCATTTAGATAGACGCGCTGTGCCCGGTCGATCGTCACCACCATCCTTACTTCCGTCAGCTCCTTCACGGTCTTCGTTTTCGGCACGTCCACTTCGATCCCCGATTGCAGGATCGGCGCGGTGATCATGAAGATGATCAACAGCACGAGCACCACGTCAATGAACGGCACCATATTGATGTCGGAAAGACTGCTGGAAGTTTCGCGCTGCAATTGGGGCATGTACGTTTCTCGCTCCCGAGGCGAAAAGCTGCCTTGCAATCCCGACCGTGTCGCCCGCGGCCAAACTTGCTTCGTCAGGGGGTCAGAGCTTTAGCTCCGACTTTGCCACCGCCCTGCTCGTGGGCTTTAGCCCCTGAAGTCACAAACTAGGCCCGGCTGTGATGAAATCCAATTTATCTGAGCGCTGCTCACCAAAACCTTTGGAGTGCGGAAGCTTGCTCGTCCCGAGCGCAGCCGAGGGGCTTCCGCTTTGTTTTCGGATCCGGTACAACGCCCGCCAACTTCTGGCTGAGCCATTTCCGGCAGGATCTCAACAGAGTCAATATGCCTTGGAGCTGCCTTACTCGCTGTAAATCGTCTCAATCTTCGCGACGAATTCCGAGGCAAAGCTGTCCATCCGCGCCGCGAGCCCGCGAATGTCCGAGAGATAGTGGTTGTAGGCGATCACCGCCGGGATGGCCGCAAAGAGTCCCGCAGCGGTGGTGATCAGCGCTTCCGCGATTCCCGGCGCCACCGCGCGCAGGCTCGCCGTTCCCGCATCGCCGAGCCCTGCAAACGCGTCCATCACGCCCCAGACCGTGCCGAAAAGCCCGATGAACGGCGACACCGATCCAGTGGTCGCCAGCCACGGCATATATTTCTCGAGCCGCCGCACCTCTTCCTGCGCCGCCACCTGCATCTCGACGCCGATGGCATTGGCATTCTTCAGCCGGTGGCTCACGGCCACCGCCGTTCCGCCTCCCCCGCGCGAATTCGAGCCGCTCAGTTGCGCTTCCAGCTCGCGATAGCCCGCCAGGTACACGGACACAAGCGGCGTCCCGTCCGCTCCGGCGCGCAGCGTATTCGGGTCGGGCAGCCCGCGGCCCGCCCGGAACATTTTCAGGAATTTCCCGGTTTGGCGATCGACCCGCCGGAATTTTCCCGATTTTTCCAGAATGATCGCCCAGGAAAAAATGGAAAGGACAAGCAGAATGCAGAGGACAATGCGAGCCACCCAGCCCGTTTGCTCAATCAGAGTCTCGAGCCGGCCCGCAAACAGGAGCAGCGCCAGGCCAGTAATAATCTCCCCCAGAAATCCGATATTCGCTGGACCCTTTCAACCGTAGCACACGCTCCACACATGGTCAAACGAATCAGTCGTCATCCGACCGATTTCTGCTGCCTCTCTCGACACAAATCTGTGCCTTCTCCTTGAATGGCACAGCCACTCCTGCTTGCCCTGAGCGTAGGCGAAGGGGCTGTGCACTTCGGCCTCGCCATGATGCTGGATGCCGCCAATATCCATCGCGCAGCCTGCTCTGCATTTGAAATTTCAAATTTGAAATCAGCCTCTCCTCTCTCTGCTAGTCCACGCCACAAAGTCGGCCCCCCACGGTGCTTGTGCTAGAATCAACGACTGCACATGAACAGGGCATTCGACGTCGGAATCGAATCGCTGGCTGCAGCGAGTGTTCGCCCCGCCGCGTCCGCATCGTCTTGCGGCGTCGAGGCCGCCCGCCCCGGCGCGCCCGCCGCGAAGTCTTTTTACATCGAGACCTTCGGCTGCCAGATGAACGACCACGACTCCGAAAAAGTCGCGGGCGTTCTGCTAGGCCGCGGCTACCGCCCTGCGGACAGCCCCGCCGACGCCGATCTGCTCCTCTACAACACGTGCAGCATCCGCGAAAAAGCCGCCCAAAAAGTTTTTTCGCGCCTGGGCGATTTCAAAGCCGCCGCGCGCGATCGCGGCAAAGTCGTCGGCGTGCTCGGGTGCGTGGCCCAGCAAGAGGGCGAAGAAATTTTCGAGCGCGCTCCCTGGGTGAGCCTCGTTTGCGGCTCGGCCAGCTATCGCCGCCTGCCGGAACTCGTCGCGCAGATCGAGTCCGGCGGCCGCCGCGTCACCGGCCTCGATCTCGATACTGACGAAACTTTCGAGACCGAACTCACCCGCCGCGATAATCCCTTCCGCGCCTATCTGACGATCATCGAGGGTTGCGACTATTCCTGCGCCTACTGCGTCGTTCCGCACACGCGCGGCCCCGAGCGCAGCCGCTCGAGCGCCTCGATCCTCAGCGAAGTCCGCCGCCTCGCCGGCGCCGGCTACACGGAAATTCAACTTCTCGGCCAGACCGTGAACTCCTACCGCGATCCCTCGGCGCGCGGCCTGAATTTCGCCGAGCTGCTCATCGCCGTGGCCGCAGTCCCGGGAATTCGCCGCGTGCGCTTCACCACGTCGCACCCGAACGACTTCACTCGCGAAATCCTCGAAGCCATCGACGCGATCCCCGCGCTCTGCGATCACATTCACCTCCCCGTGCAATCGGGCTCGACACGCCTCCTTCGCTCCATGCGCCGCACCTACACACGCGAACAGTACCTGGAAAAAATTTCCTGGATTCGCGCCGCCCGCCGCCCCATCAGCATCACTTCCGACGTGATCGTGGGCTTTCCCGGAGAGACCCCAGCGGACTTCGAGGAGACGCTCACGCTTCTCGACGCCGCACAATTCGACGGCGTTTTCTCTTTCAAATTCTCGCCGCGCCCAAACACCCCCGCGCAGCACATGGGCGCCACGATTTCCGAAGCAGAGCAGGGAAGACGCCTCGCCGTTTTGCAAGAGCATCAGCGCCGGATTCAGATCGCGCGCAATCAGGCGCTCGTCGGCGCGGCGTTCGAGGTCCTCGTGGACTCGCATCACGCCGCTCGCAATCAATGGGCCGGTCGCACCTCTGGCAACCGCATCGTAAATTTCACTTCGCCGCATCTAAATCTTCTGGGACAATACGTCGAAGCTCGCATCGTTCGCGCCGGTCCGAATTCACTTGTCGGCGAGCACGTTTTCTGAGCCACCGGGGAGGCCGTCATGGAACTCGAGGTCAAAATTCGAGGCTTGATGATGGACCCGGTCACCAACATGCCTGTTGTGGTCCTGAAGGAAACCGCCGGCGCCGGGATTTTGCCCATCTGGGTGGGAATTTACGAAGCCAACGCCATCGCCCTGGAGATCGAAAAAGTCCAAACGCCCCGCCCGATGACGCACGACCTGCTAAAAAATGTCCTGAGCGGCCTCAATGTGCACGTTCACAAAGTCGTCGTCTGCGATCTGAAAGACGACACCTTCTACGCTCTCATCTGGATGGAGCGCGACGGCCACATGATGTCGGTCGATTCCCGCCCGAGCGACGCGCTCGCTCTCGCCCTGCGCCTCGATTGCCCCATCTTCGTCGAAGACGAAGTCCTGAAAAGCTCCCGCATGGCCAGCGCCATCTCCGAAAAAAGCTCCAGCGAAGAGCTCCGCAAGTGGCTCGAAAACCTCAACGACGAAGACCTCGGCCGCTACAAGATGTAACTCTCCAGCTTTTTGCTTCGAGTGGCACAGGCACTCTTGCCTGTGCTCTTGCGCGTCGCCAATTCTTGAGCCGCCGCCGAACTTCGCGGTGCTAACCCGGAGAGCTTTGGAGTACGAGTCCCGGAGGGACAACATAATCTTTAGCCCGGCACGGAAGTGCCGGGTACCGGGAATAAAAAAAGGTCGAGTCCCGCAGGGACGGCATAATCTGTCTTGTAGCCCAGATTGTATCGTCCCTGCGGGAATCGGGATTGTTCCTCCGCTTCTCACCCGCTCACAAATAGAGAAGGCCGTGCCTTTTGCTTCTCATTTCAAATTTCAAATTTCCAATTTCAAATTGTCTATGGCACGTGCGTGCGGCCGCTGCACGCGCCCTCATTTCAACTCCTTCGACATCACAATAAAATGGCACGGCAGCTTCGACTCCACATCCGCATGAAACGGCTCCGTCACCGTCTGCACATACCCGAGCCGCCGATAAAATCCCGGCAGCTCCGCGCGCAAATTCACAATCCGCAAATCCATCGCCGCGCATCCCGCCGCCCGCGCGTGCTCTTCCGCCGCTTCCACAAGCTCTCTCCCGAGCCCCGCTCCTTGCCGCTCCGGGTTCACCGCCAGCAATCCGAAATACGCGCGCTCGCCTCGCACCTCCACGTAAATCGCTCCTGCCATCCCGGCGTCCTCTGCGACCAGAAAGACTCCCTTCCGCATCATCTCCCGCACCCTCCCGGGATCGGTGCGGTCTCGATCGATGAAAAATCGCTCGACGCGAAACGCCGCATTAATCACGCCCGCCACCGCCTCCGCGTCTTCCGCCCTCGCCTCTCGGATTCGCATGTGTCGCCGCCTCAGCCCTTGCCATTCCATGGATGACTCTATCTCACATCTGACTCGACGCTCGCCTTGACAGCGCGCGGCCATTAACATAGTTTGATTCGGGTCCCATTCGGTTACGTCGCCTTAGCGTAAATTCCGGTGGAGAGATTGTCATGAGGCTTCCCCTTAGCCTGGTTCTGGTTTTGCTTCTCTCGTTCCCGGAGGGTGGCGTTTCCGCGCGCGCTTCCGCGCAGGAGCCCGCGACCGCGCCGCAAGATACGGTGGCGCCGCCCCAGGATTCGGCTCCTCCGCTCCCGCGCCGTGCCGCGCCTCTTTTCCCCTTCGGCCTCGAAGACGCCACGCCGGTGAAACTCAAAACAAATCGCGAGCTCTCCTCCGCCACCGACCGAACGGGCGACCAAGTCGACTTCGAAGTAACGGAAGATGTGATGGTCAAGGATTTAGTCGTCATACCAAAAGGCGGGATTGCCTGGGGAAAAATCACCGACGCCAAACCGAAGCGGAGATTGGGGCGCGCGGGCAAGCTCGACGTCACGATCGAGCAAGTGCGTCTGGCGGATGGAGAGCGCGTGCCGCTCCGGGCGGTTCGGGAGGTCCAGGGAAAGGGGCGCCAGGGCCTCATGACCGGCGCCATGGTCGCCACGGGAATCCTCTTCTTTCCGGCCGCCCCACTTTTCCTCTTCATGCACGGTAAAGACATCTCCATCCCGAAAGGCTCCGATGTAACTGCTTACGTGAATGGGGATACGCCGCTTGAGGAAGCTAGGTTCAATGCCAGCGCGACCCCGCATGCCTCGCCGCCTTCAGAGGCGCCGCAAGCTCCTCCTGCGCCGGCAGCTTCCCCCGCGCCCGCCACACGCCCCTCGCCAAATGGTTCCGAACTGGATCAGCCGCCGCCTCCAAAAGCATTCATTTTTCCCTTGCAGCCTGGCTCCTCCCCCGGTAGAGTGTCCCTGCCCGTAGTGTAGCCGCGGCTTTCAGGCGCCATATATGGCACCCCGGTTGCCCTGCGGAGAACGAGGGCAAAGCTTGACCTGCGTTCTTTCGGTTGCCAATCAGAAAGGCGGCGTCGGTAAGACTACCACCTCCATCAATCTCGCTGCCGCTCTCGCCCTCAAAAAGAAAAAGACCCTCCTCATCGACCTCGATCCGCAATCCAACGCCACCATCGCTTTCTTCGACCAAAGCGATATCCAGGCCACGATGTACGACATCTTCGCCGAGCACCCCGCCGAAATGAGCAAAATCATTCGCCCGACCAAAGATGCGAACCTGTTCGTCGCTCCCGCTCGCCTGCATCTGGCCCGACTCGAGCAGCAGCTCGCCGGCCAGTTCGACGCCCCGTTCAAGCTCAAAGACTCCCTCTCGTCCATCCTGAAAGAGTACGACTTCATCGTCATCGATACGCCGCCCTCGCTCGGCATTCTCACCGTCAACTCCCTGGTGGCCTCCACTCACGTGCTGGTTCCCGTGCAGGCCGCCTATTTCGCCATCGAAGGCACCGACGACCTGCTCGAAACCTACGGCCGCATCCGCTCGCGCCCCAATCCGGACCTGAAGGTTCTCGGTGTAGTCATCACTCTCTTCGACAAGCGCACCAACATCTCGCGCGACACCCACGAACAGATTCGCGCTGTCTTCGGCAACGCCCTCTTCAAAACGCGCATCAGCAAGAATGTGCGCCTCGAAGAAAGCCCGGCCTACAAAGAGACGGTTTTCACTTACGCGCCGAAATCTTCCGGCGCGCTGGAATATATGAAGCTTGCTCAGGAGGTATTACATCGTGTCGAAGAGGATCGGGTTGCCCGTCACTCTCAAGATGCGGCATGACGCCCACTACGTCGAAACGCTGACCAGCTTTTCCGGCGCTTCGATCGGCCGCATGATTCCCGTGGATAAAGTCCGCCCGAATCCCGACCAGCCGCGCAAGGCTCTGGGCGATCTGCGCGAGCTCACCGACTCGATCCGCGAAAAAGGCGTGCTCGAGCCGCTGCTTGTCCGCTACGTCCCGCGCGAAGACGCCTACTACATCATCTCCGGCGAGCGCCGCTACCACGCTTCGAAAGCCGCTGGCCTGCACGAGGTTCCCTGCATCGAAAAAATTGCCGACGACGCCGAAACTCTCGAGCTCGCGCTGATCGAAAATCTCCAGCGCAAGGACCTCACTCCCTTCGAAGAGGCCGACGGCCTCCAGCGCCTCGCCGACCAATTCGATTACACCCATGACGATATCGCCAAAAAAATCGGCCGCGCGCGCTCGTCCGTCACCGAGACTCTCTCGCTGCGGCTGATTCCCGACTCGATTCGCAAAACGTGCCTGGAGAAGGGAATCGTTTCGAAATCGCTTTTGCTGCAAGTCGCGCGCCAGCCCAGCGAGAAAAAGATGCGCGAAATGACCCAGCGCATCGTTCACGGCGGCCTGACGCGCGATGAAGCCCGCCGCGCCCGCAAAGCCGAAACCGAATCCGCGCCGCGCCCCGAGCCGTTCGTCTTCCGCTTCCGCCCCGACGACGACTCCTTCGAGCTGCGCCTCCATTTCCGCAAAAGCCACGTCAGCCCGGAAGAGCTGGCCGCCACGCTCCGCGCCGTCCTGCGCCAGCTCGAGTCCGGCACGGGCAGCGCGCCCGGGAGTGCAAGCGCCGCCTCCGCCGGCGGCGGCTTCTCCTCTTCCGCCGCCTGAGCGCTTCCTGGCAACGCTCTGCCTTTCTGTGGCACAGCCACTCCTGGCTGTGCGCCTTTGCATTTTCTCTGTAGGGGCACGGCACGCCGTGCCCGGCAAACTTGCTTGGCACGGATGAGCCACTTGTGGTGAGCGGACCCGAATCGATGCCCTGCCCAGCGGACATGCGTGACAAGGTGCCAACGACTTCTTCAAGAGCTGGGTTATTGCTCAATTCGCCCTAACGCCAACTCTCTGCTGGTATCCTAAAGTCAGATGGATCTCACTCCTCAGCAACTCAAACTCCTCGAACGCCTGCACTCGTGCGGCTTCGAAATCGTCGCCTTCCCGATGTACGCGCAATACATCGGCGTCAGTAAAAGGGGCCCCCAGGTCGACGGTGAGTCGAGCCTGGGGAATCAGTCCGAATGCGCCGCCCTGCTCGCGCCCGTCCCCTCGGGAGGCTTCAAGATTTACGCGCAACCCACGCTTCTAATCGCCGGCAATTTCACCGTGCGCATCACCCGCGACGGCCGCGACTATTTCGTCTGGAAAAAAGAATCGCTCGAAGCCACCCCCACCCGCCTCGCCGCCCTCGATGCTTTTGCCGCCTCACTTGCAGAAGCCCTTGTCCCAGCGCTCTAGCCGCCCATATTGCTCAGCGCGGCCAACGAGACCTTTGGAGTGCGGGAGCTTGCACCCGCTTTGTTTTCGATGAAGCTCGAGCAGAACTTAGCAGCTCGATTGAGCGCCTCTCGGCCCGCGCAGCTTTGCGCGCGGCCTTTGCCTTCCATTTCAAATTTTAAATTTCAAATCGCCTTGCCCCAGTTGAATTCCCCCGCGCACCAAGCGCACACTATCGCCATGCCGAATCACTACGACATCCTCTGCATCGGCGCGGGTCCCACCGGCCTCGCCTGCGCCATCGAAGCCAAGCGCGAAGGCATGCGCCCGCTCGTTCTCGACAAGGGCTGCCTGTGCAACTCGCTCTTCCACTATCCGATCAATCTCGTTTTCTTCACCACTCCCGAGCGCATGGAAATCGGCGATCTCCCCATGACCACCACCGGCGGCAAGCCCACTCGCGCCGAAGCGCTGAAATACTATCGCCGCGCCGTCGAGCACTACGGCATCGAAACGCAGCTTTACACGCGCGTCGATTCCGTCTCCGGCCACGACGGCGCATTCGCTGTTCACGCTGTCGCGGAATCCGGCGCCGCGCAGGAATTTCGCGCGCGGAAAATCATTCTCGCCACGGGCTATTACGATCGCCCGAATCCGCTCGGCGTGCCCGGCGAAAATCTCCCCCACGTCTCGCACTATTTCTCGGAAGCGCATCCTTACTGGAACCGTAATGTCGTCGTCATCGGAGGGAAAAATTCCGCCGCCGAAGCCGCGCTCGATCTGTTTCGCGCCGGCGCCAAAGTCACTCTCATTCACCGCCAGGCCGACCTTGGCAAGACGCTCAAATACTGGGTGCGCCCCGACATCGAAAATCGCATCCGCGCCGGAGAAATCCGCGCGCTGCTCGGCGCTCACGTCACGCGCATCGAGCCCGACGCAGTCTTCGTCAAAAATGGCGCGGGCGAGCAAGCCGTCGCCGCCGCGCAAGTCTTCTCCATGACCGGCTATCACCCCGATTTCGATTTCCTGGAAAAATTGGGAATCCGGTTGGACCCGGGGACGCTCCGCCCGCAGGTCGATTCGCAGTCGCTGGAAAGCAACGTGCCGGGAATTTATCTGGCAGGAGTGATCGTCGGCGGAAAATTCACGTCCGAAATTTTCATCGAAAACGGCCGCTTCCACGGCCGCCAAATCATCGCCGCGCTAGCAGGGAAGGGCGCTCTCGCCGAAACGCCTCCGGTTTCTCCGCCCGGCGAATAGTCTTTGTCTTTCTTCCTCCGTGGCATAGCCACTCCTGGCTGTGCGCATTTGATTTTTATTTCACATTTCAGATCTCAAATTTCAAATTTGAAATTTCGAATCTGAAATCCGCTCACCGCGGCCTCGTCGCAAATCCCCGCTTCTTCCACAGCTTGTCCCACCACCAAATTCCTGCCCACGCCTTCACCGGCAGCCGGTACCCCAGCTGATGCGCGAGCATCAAAATCTGCCCGCGGTGATGCGCCTCGTGCGAAAACATGTACGCAAACATCGTCCCGCCCGCAGGCCACGTGCGCGACCACGCGCCGCGCGAAAATTTCTTCACGCGCCGGTGCGGCTCGCCCGAAAGCGCCTCCGCCAGCATGCGCACGCACTGCGCCGCGCTTCGCCGGTGCGCCGCCGCCGCTTGCTTCATCGTGCAGCGCGCCGGATCGAGCGCCGCGGGACACTTCAAATGCGGCGCCGACCTCCGCAGCCACACGAGCCGATTATTGTGTAGGTGCGCAAAGATCGCCGCGATCGTGCGTCCGCCGCGCCCTTTCGCCGCAGGCGGCTCGGCGCGCCACGCCCGCGGGTCGAGATGCGCAAGCACCAGCTGGTTCATCGCGTCATTCACCGCGTACGTTTCCACCAGCACATCCCTCAGCTCAACCAGCGCGTCCCGCGCCTCCCGTTCCATTTTCTCCGCGCCCCTCCGCGGCCGCGATTGTACTCCACCTCCTCGCAGTGGTTGACGCACCGGTGCGCACCAGCGCGTCCCGCAGTGGCATCGGGAGTCCCTCGAGCCCCACCCTCCGTAGCATCAGCCGTCGCGCGCCGAATCTGGTATCCTCTCCCGCCAGGGAAGCGCGAAGTGCAAAGCTGGCACAAACCCGCCGACAGCCTATTCATGTCCGGGCCGGACTGGGAAACCGAATCCGTCCTGGACTATCCCGGAGACTGGTTCCTCTCCTACGCGATCAGCTTCAAGCACGCCGCCGACGCGCTGGTTCAAAAAATGGAAGCAAACGAAGTTTCGCCCGATGCCGTCGGCTTCGCGGTCTGCTTCCTTTACAGACACTACGTCGAACTCATGCTGAAAGGATTGATCGACTCCGGAACGCTCTTCGACTCCCGCCAGCACTATTTCCCCAGGCACCAGCGCATTGACGAATTGTGGAGGCTCTGCCGGCCGTTACTCGAGCGCGCCGCTCACGAAAGCAAGCATCCGGAAATTGACGCGGTCGAGCGATGCATCAGGGAACTCGCCTCGATCGACCCGTCGGGAGCCGGCTTTCATTACGGCGAACACAAGATTGGCTTGCCCGCACTTCCGCCCGTCACGCAAGCGAGCCTCGCGAACATGCGCGACCTCACCAACCGGCTTGCAGGCTTCTTGGAAGGAATTCACGCCTGGCTCGACGAATTAGCGCACCACGAAGCCGACCTCGAAGCCGACATCGGCGGCGAAGCCTAGCCCTCCCGCCAGCAGTGTGGTTGGACCTGCTTCTGCCTTTCCGTGGCACAGGCACTCTTGCCAGTGCGCAGTTGTCTTTGCCTTTGTAGCGCCGGCATCCTGCCGGCTCTTTTGCAGTTGTGTTGTCATCCCGAGGAGCGCACGCGACGAGGGATCTGCTTTTTCTTCCGCCTTCTTTGAAATTTCAAATTTCAAATTTGCCATCGCTCCCGGCGGGTAGCTTGACTCGTCCCCACTGATAACTCACACGCACTCCCCGCGCTCCCGGACGATACCTTCGTGCGATTTGGCATTACTCTGTTTTCAGGGAGGCATTCGCTTTGCTACCGGACAAGAGAGCAATTCTCCTCTTCCTCGCACTCGCTGGAGTGGCCATCCAAGGTCATCCGGCGAACGGCTCGAAATCTCCCGGCGAGCGAATCCTAATCAGCGAGTCCACCGCGCTTTTCGCGATCGATCCGAGCGGCTCGAGCCGCCAAAAGATTGCCGATAAAGTGGACGCCGTGGCGCTTTCGCGAGATGCGAATCTCGTTGCCTATGCCGACCACCACGGCGTGTATGTTTTTTCCTTCACCGACAATCGCACCCTCACACTCACGCAGCTTGCCGAGGGGCGCGTGAACAACCTCGCCTGGTCGCCCGACCAGAAATTCGTCGCCTACGACCTGGGAGTTCCGATGAAGTCGGTGGACCTTTTCATCGCCTCCTACCCGCCGAATGGAGAGCCGCCCCGCGATCTGGGCCCCTGGTACGAAACGCTTAGCATTTCGCCTGACGCCAAATTCATCGTCCACCCCACGCTCGAAGTCTCAAACCGCGCGAGAAGCAATCTGGAAGCGGTGAATGTCCAGACCGGCAAACGCGAGATGATCTACCAAGCGGTCGACGTCATCTGGCGTGCCACGTACTCGCCCGACGGATCGAGCATCGCCTTCCTCATGACCCATCCCGGGACACCCGCCCCCTCCAGCGACGATGAGCCCGAGTGCGGCGGCCCGGACCTCGACCTTTGGCTGCTCCCACTCGATTCAAAAAAACCGCAACACATCATGGCCAAGGTCTACAATTTCGAGTGGTCTCCCGACAGCCGTTTCCTGGCGATTGAGACCGGCTCGGAGGAATGTGACTACCCGCCGGACGATGCCGCCGTCTTCATCAGCTCAGCCGACGGCAAGGACCAATTTCAAATTTCGAAGAACGCCCCCTCGGTCGGCCCGATATTTTCGCCCGACTCGAAGCGCGTCGCCTTCGCTGAATCCAACGCCTACCAGTTGGTGATTGGAGACATCTCCACGCGCGCCCTGATCCCCCTTCTCAAAGCCGAGCCCCGCGGGTTCCCCCCGGCCGCTTGCGACTGGAAATAGCCCGCCGTCAGCGTCTCGTCGGCTCTTCCTCTTTCCCTGGGAGCGCCAACCCGTCCTGAGGGGAGCCGAAGGGTCTCCCGATTGGCGGTTTGTCTCTCCGCCGTCGTAGGGGCGGGTCTCAAACCCGCCCTGCCTGTGTGCGGTTGCCTTGGCCTATGTAGCGGCGCCCTTCGAGGCCGGCCCGCTCTTGCTTTTTTCGGCGTAGGGGCGCGGCACGCCGTGCCCGGCCTTTCTCTTCGCCTCTTTCCTCTGGTAGTCATCCCGCCTGCCCTGAGTGACGTGGCGAAGGGAAGCGCTCCACAGCGAGGGACCTGCTTTTTCTTCGCTCTAGCCCCTACCCCCTCGCCCCTCGCTTGCCGCGCCGTAGCCCTTGGCGAAGGCGCGTTTTCCGCGTCCCGGAAGTCGTGCCGGGGTGGGCCCACCCAAAATTCAAATTCCAAGAAAACCAAAGTCAAACGCTCACCCCCCAGCGAAAAAGATTGCAGGAGGCTGAAATCGTTGCGTCAGTCGGTTACGATGGTATATGCCCAACAAAGAAATCCAATACATTGACGCGCGCTCGTTTCAGAGGCCGCTCGCGGAACTTGCAGAGACGATCGCCCTCAAAGTCCAGCGCGAGGCCGTGAAGACGGTGAAACCAGGATTTCTGGCCATCGACGTATATGTGATGATTCGCCATGTCCTGAAGACCTACGAACTCTTCTTTTACATCAATGCCGATGAACGCCGCCAAAATGATTCCGCTTGGCACGTAGGCTTCAGCGTTGCTGCTCTTCCCCTAGTGCGATGTATGATTGATTCCCTCTACAACATCACAATGCTGTTGGACGATCCCGCAAACGCATACAAGTTTCGTGCGAGCGGCTATCGTCAGAGTCTCGAAGCCATCGCGAAAGATGAAGCGCGCTACGGCGGCGATCCGACGATGGACGCATACATCGCCAGCCGACGCGAGTTTATCGGCCAGAGCATGAGAGCGGACGGTACAACGATTGACGAGGTGAGCGAGGCCACCCTGTGGCCAACAATGAGTGCGTACCTTAGGACGAAAGAGGGTGTGCCACTTACCCCACATCAATCCTTTCTGAAGGAACTGACCTACGGTTTTTGGCAGGAGTACTCGGGCATCGCACATTCTACCTTCCAAGGGCTTATGCGAACGGCGACATTTTATTCGCCTCGCGACGTTCCACATGAGAAGCGCGACGAGTTCGACGAAGCCGTGGACGCGATGATTTCGATGCACCTCAAACGCGTTGTGGGAGTCTTACTCTGCGTGCTCACCGAAGTACAAGCACACTTCCGTTTCGAGGGGGCGCGCATCAATCAGCGTCTGCATCGGGCTTGGGATGCTGTCATTGCCGCGGCAGAAATCAGAGAGCTCTACGACCTCCGATACAAGAAGCTAATGGAGGACCGCGGGCTCAATCGTGAGACACCGGATGCCTAGCAGCCAGCGTTTTGGTTTACCCTCGAATAATTCGTTCGCTTCCGGGGCTCGCGGTAAAATGAGTTCCGTGATTCGAGACCTCCCAATCGCGCCCGATATGAAGGTGAAAAAAGCCAGCATTTTTCTGAGCCTGGCGCATCACAAGGAACCGCACAAGATTTCCCATAGGACGTTGCTGCCAGTGTCGGCGCTCATCCGCAAAGCCATCGGCGAGTTTCTCGAACGGAATCGCTGATGGACCAGTTTCTCAGCCAGCACCTTGCCGGAACGGTGCTAGTCATGGTCGTAGCAGTGGCGGGTGGCGGGGCAAGTCTTCTGTCCGGCTCTTCGGTCTGACTTTCGGGTGCCCCTTGCCGCCCCCACTCACCGGCGTATCATTCATTTCCTGCGGTCAGGCGAGCCCGCAGTCGCGGCTCATGACGAAAGAACATCACCAAATCCATTCCAATCGATCTTGTCATTTCCAGTGTTGATTTCGAAGCTAGACGAGCTATTATATGCGCCAATTAACTGACCTCTTGAGCAAATCTAAGAGGGCGGGACGATGGAGGCGCGCCATGGTCAGCGAGCAAGGGACCACCGCTTCTCGACCAATCCGTTCAGATCCCGAGGAACTCCTGAGCGATAGACTGCAGGACCTTCAAGAGCGCCGTTCAAGAAGGTATCGCCTTTACAGGACGCACCTCGCGATTGGCGTAGCTCTAATCGCACTTTCTCCTTTCGGATGGCTATATAGGAAGGAAGTTGGCCTAGGGGCACTCGTATACGGCGCGATTTTCCTCGCTGCGGCAGCTTCTTCTTCTCCGCGCGACCTTAACGATCAAATACAACAAGTTCAAGATGAATTAGAGCTCCTCACTATCAAGGACACATCACGGGAGCAGCGGGCACAGAAGCTACTAAAGTTGCATCAATCGGAGCTCAAACGCTATTACGACCAAACACTTCGCCAGACGTCAGTAATCTTCTTTGCGGGGCTAGTGTGCATCCTACTTGGCTTTATTGTTGTCGGCGGGAGTCTTTACATCATTTGGAAGACCGGGGGGAACGAGCTCCGCCCGAAACTTATAGTTGGAAGTCTAGGAGCCGTCGGTGGAATCCTCTCGAATTTTGTGGCGGTGATGTATCTGAAGATGTTCACGCAAACCATCTCTTCTTTGACGGAGTTTCACAACCGGCTAGTCTCCACGCACCATCTTTATTTTGGAAACTTCCTTATGTCTAAAATCAAGCTTGATTCTGACTTTTACGAAAAGGTCCTCTCCGAAATCGCATACTTGGTGAGTGGTCACCAAGGTCAGATGGGTGGCGCACGCCCCGCCACACTGCAGAAACAACCTCGGCCCGAGGGGCCTAAGTCGAGAGCTCAGCAAGAAGTATCCACCCCTTAGGGTCATTGGCTGAAGTGAATTCACTTCTCGTTGCCTAAGGGCGCGGTCCGCGCCGTGCCGCCTATCAGGGAATTTTCGGTGTCGTTTGAGGGTGTGTTTCGAAGGCGGGTGGCGAGCCCTTCCTCTTCCATCGGGTTCGCCTCTGACTTTGACTTTCGGGTGGCGCACTCTTTGTCCGCCGCGGCGGACAAAGGGTGCGGGTGTTGTCCTGAAATGCCTGCCTCCCACCTTGCACCCACGCCGTGCTACTTGTAGGCAATTGCCGCGCTGGATGGGCCGGCGACGTGAATCACGTCAAACCGCCGGAAGCCGGCTTCGCTGCACCACTTGCGAAAATCCGCTCCGGAATAGTCGAACCCGTCGCCGGATTCGATCAGCATGTGCAGCGACATCAGCAAACCGAACACGTTCTCCCGCCGCGCGTCATCAATGAGCGCTTCGATCGCAACCAGCGCGCCGCCCGGAGAAAGCGCATCGTAGGCCGCGCGGATCAGGTGCATCTTTTTCTCGAGATTCCAGTCGTGCAGGATGCGGGTCATGGTGATCAGGTCCGCTTTCGGCAGCGGATCCTTAAAAAAGTCGCCCGAGGCAGTACGGATCCGGCCGGCAAGCCCGGCTTCGACAATGTGCTTGCGCGCAATCGGTTCGACGGCCGGCAAATCGAAGGAAATGCAGTGGAGATGCGGATGCCTTTTGGCGGCTTCGATGCACAGCAAGCCCGTCGCGCCGCCGACGTCGCACAGAGTCTTGTAGGGTAAAAAAATAAATTTCTCCGCGAACGCTTCGAAATCAATCCGCGAGATGCCGGCCATCGCTCCCATGAACTGCTCGAGCCGCGGCAGCTCGGAATAAAGTTCCTCGAACACGCCCTTCTGCCCGTGCTTCACTTCCGTTTGCGGCTTCCCAGTTTTCAAAGCCTCCGGCAAGTCGTTCCAAAACTTGAACACCCGATCGTTCAGCATGACGAGCAGACCGCCGATATAGCGAGGGCTTCCGCGGTCGAGATAGAGGGCCGTGGCGGGCGTGTTCGAATACTTCGCGGCTGGGCCGTCGCCTTCGCGTTCGAGAAAATTCATGGCCACCAGCGCGTCAAAGAAATCGCTGATCCCGCGTGGGTGCAGCCCGAGCTCCGCCCCGAGTTCCGCGCCGGTCATGCGCCAGCGCCCAAGTGTCGTAAACACGCCGAACTCCACGGCGGTGAGGAGAACCTTGGACGACCAGAACGCGAACCCGGTCTGGAGAATGGCGCCGGGATCGTGCTGTACACGCGCTTCGTGCATGGAATTACCCCCCTCAAAATTTAAGGCCGCTCGAACTCAATCGCTGCGATTGGCCGACGTATCCTAACCCACTTTCCCCCTCTCAGCGCACCGGGTGCCTTTTCTTTCGCTCTGCCTTTAGCCCGTCATCCTGAGCCCGCCGTCTTATTGGCGGACGAAGGATCCCTCTTCTGCTTTTTCTTCCGTTTTTTGAAATCTCAAATTTCAAATTTGCAGTCTCTGCCCGGCCGTTAATTTCCCCTTGTATGCAAACGGTTGCACACATTCGGGCAGGGGGCCAATCCTGCGGACCCCGGACCAGTACCCTCTAAATTGTTGAGGAATCCGCACGATACGTGTTTTTTCAATGCCGGCGACCGGCTACAAAGTAATGGCGCTCGATTTGCTGCAACCTTGCAAACGGCCTATCCTTCGTGTCGGAGGCGAATACCATGAAACGAGCCAGTCTAATCGCTGCCGCAACCTTAGCCCTGCTCCTCACCATTGCCATGGTGCCCGCTGCCAGGGCGGATGAAACCGATCAAGTGAATTTCACCGTGGATGTTACCGCCGGCCCACAGGTCGGCGACACTTTCACCGGTTCATTCACTTACGACGCGACTACCCTCGGCCTCACGGGAATTGCGCCTCTCGAGTCCTTCACATTCACCGACCCCGCCTGGGCCGGACAGTCACTGAGCTCCACCGGGGTTAGCACGGTTGTCCCGCCCGCCGCCATCTCAGGGCCTCCGGTCTCCCTCTTCCTCTTCTTTGCTCCGGGAACGGGGCCTAATGATGCCTTTAGCATCGATCGCGCTGTTTTCACTACCGGGACAACTGTTGTTGTCGGCGAGTCCTTCGAGAATACGGGCGGAGGCACGGTGACGTACGGGACGCCTTTCGCAGTGGCCACTCCCGAGCCCAGCTCCTTGCTTTTGCTAGGCACCGCGCTCCCAGGCCTGGTGCTGCTCCGCCGCCGACCGGCATAGTTTGGAAGGGTCGGATCTAGGCTTTTGGCTCTCGCTTTTCCCGGGAACGCCAATCTCCTGATTGGCCACTCTTTCCGCCTTCTCCCCTCATTCTGAGGCCGACATCACTCTGGCGGACGAAGAATCTCCCTTGCTGCTTCAGGCTCCTCGGAGGGAGAGATTCTTCGGTTCGCTCCCGCCTTCGCGAAGGCTACGGCGGGCAGGCAGGATGACGATCAAAAAGACCCTGCCGTTGTAGCGCCGGCGTCCCGCCGGCTCTTTGTCTTGGCTTTTGCGTGGCACAGGCACTCTTGTTTACCCTGAGCCCCGTCGAAGGGCCTGTGCGGGGTTTTCCTCTTGCCGCGTGGGGGCATCCGCCAGGATTCCGGCGGACCATGCCCGGCCTCCGACAACCGGCGGGTAGGGCCTCCGGGCGAGTCAAGCCTCGCCGGCACAAAGCGGCGTCAAGCCGCCGCACTCCAAAAAAGCGCCGCCTCCGGCAGTGCGTCGAAAGACCAGTTGGAAGCGTGGGGCCAATCAGGAGATTGGCGTTCCCTGGATGAAGCAAGGAGCCGGCAAGATGCCGGCGCTACAAAAGCCAAGAACCAGGCCGCCTGTGCTTTTTCGCACGTGCCCTGCTCGGTGACCACGATGCTTCGCCTCGGTTATCCCGCGGGCCGCACCAAGAAATCCGAACCGAAAAGACCGCAGCGCTTCGGTCTTCCGGCGAAGGACTTCGGCGGGAAACTGCGATTCACCCACATGAGTTCCGCTAATGCTTGGTGCGGTTTATTTGCGGAGAATTCCTTCGGCGAGGCGATTGTATCCGGCTTTTGACCCCTCACCGGCAGCTCCGCCCCTCATCCCTCGCCCCTATGCACTAAAATGCATGCGCGAGCCCTTGATCCGAATGGACTTGACGGGCAGGCCGCGCGAGCGAGCCCAAGACATGCACTATAGTGCATGTTGAAGCGAGCTCAGAAGGGCCGCCTCCCGGGGTTCCGGGGGGGAACTTCTGCCTGCGGGGGCAAAAATCGGATTTTGGATCGCCGCGAAGTCGCCGAGAAGGCCCAAAACGAGGCGGTTCCGAGCACTTAAGGGGCTCATTTCGGCCAGTTTTAGGTCATAGTGCTTGACCTTAAATGGTCAAAGTATTTGACCAAGTATTTGACTCCAAATGGTCAAAGTACTTGACCAATTTTCGATCCCGTTTCGAGCTTCGGCGAGGCAAGCGAGACAAGGAAGCACGGAGGCAGGGAGGCAAGGCGAAGAGAGATTCTTCGGCCGCCGAGGCGGCTTCAGAATGACGAACACAAGCAGCCAGCGGATCGCGAATGGCAACTCACGAATCACAAGTCACAAGTCACGAATCACTGATCACCGATCACTGATCACTAGCCACTGATGAATTGCCGCACGCCACCAACTTTGCTAGAGTGGCTTCATCATGCCATCGGTGCTGCGTGAAGTTGCCGAGACGTTTGTGACGCTGTCGAAAGGCTTTAGCGTCACGCTGCGCGCGATGTTCGGCAAGACCACCACCGAAGCGTATCCGGAAGTGCCGCCGACGGTGCAGGCGCGCTACCGCGGCCTGCACGTGCTCCAGCGCGATGAAAACGGATTTGAAAAATGCGTGGGGTGCTTTCTGTGCGCGGCGGCGTGTCCGGCGAACTGCATCTACATCGAAGCCGCAGAAAACACCGATTCCATGCGTATTTCCGCGGGTGAGCGCTACGCGAAGGTGTACAACATCGATTACTCGCGCTGCATCTTTTGCGGATATTGCGTCGAGGCTTGTCCCACCGACGCGATCACGCATGGCCACAGTATCGACCTCGCTCCGTACGACATCAACGCCCTGATCTACCGCAAAGAACAGCTCCTCGAACCCTGGCCGCCCCGAGCGACGGCGTCGTAGCGGCGCAGGCGCGGCGGCGACTCCGGCGCGGCAAGCGCCAGGGGTGTGGCGCGGGCCGTCGCTGCGCGCAGGCTGAAGCGCGTGCGGCACGGCTGCCGCGCACCTGCGCTTCGCCTCGGCTCGCCCGTGCGTCGCAGCCGGCGCGAGCCCTGGCACGCGGCCTCACGACTGGCGCTTGGGCATTGCGCCAGCGCTTGCGATGCGCGCGTAGTGTCGGCGCCCCTGCGGCTGCCCCCGGCGGACTTGGCGCGCCATGGGGCGCGGCTGCTGCTCGGGGAGGGCGCGGATTGAGTTGGTCGTGATCCCCGGAGCGAGGAGGTACAACGGTTCCGGTGATTCCTCGATCCGCGGATTCAAAGACCATCCGTGCAGCTCATGCCGTCTCCAGCGGATCAATCCGGTCTTCCGCATCGGGCGATAATGTCCATTTCCATTGGTGTATTCCTGCCCTTCTCTCTGTGGTGTGCCGCTAAGGAATAACGGGATGCGGGGCGGAATGGGGGATTGGGGGACTCGCGGCGAAAACTTTGGAGGTGGGGTCGGCTCGCGGTGAGGCGAGTTTGGGCATCGCAGACTTGCGTGATGGTGGCGCAGTTAGTTTTCAAGGTGGAGGTGACCGTTGGACGGTGTGGGAGTTACGGGGACGTGTGACGGCGTGGGTGACTTCTTGAGTTCTCGGACGGCTTGGCTAGCGCTTGCATTCAAGGAGGAGGGAAGCGCGCCAATTCGCTGCGCGGATGAGGAGGAGCCGGGGCGGTTTGTGCACTCGTCAGATTCGGCGAATTCTGGGGCGGGTGCGTTCGGCAGCTTCTTAGATGATGAGCAAAGCACGCTTCGGGAGAGTCCGGAGACCGCCTGGGCCGCTTCGGCGGCAATCAGGAAGGCAACTTCTTTCATGCTCTCTGAGAAGGATCGAGTGCGGCAGGAAGAGCCGCGTGAGCGGGATCAGAGAGCCCGCTGCGGCGATTGGGGCGAGGCGGCGGTGGAGGTACTCACACGAGGCCTTCCAGGATGGTTGAGGTATGAGAAACGTTGTTTGTGCTGCCTTTATAGAGACGACGAAAAAGATGTGATTGGCGAAAAGCTACACTTCGCGTCAGGTCCCGCGGACGCACTTATGAGCATCTGCGCCGCGTGCGTGGATTGCGAACTGCCGGAGGCGGATGACTTCATCAAGATTGAAGCGCGGAGTGAAGCAGAACGAAGCGGTCGACCCGGCGAAGGCAGCTGTGGGGGGGAGCAGTTGCGGGAACGCGCAAATTGTTCGAGTGAGAGGAGCGTTCCGCTGTTTGTTTCCAGAGCTGACGCCGATGTCGCGGCCTGCATTGCTGAGCTGAGTTGCGAGAACAGATTCGCCTGGAGTGCCAAGCTTCTTTGCGCCGGTTCTACCGGGCGCTGCGAGGCCTTGCGGAGCCTTGATCGGCTTCCTGAGGAGAGTGAAGAAACGCTCGCCGACTTATTTTCGCCTAACCTCGATTCGGGAGTTTCATCGACTGCATTTGAAACAAGCAAAGGACTTGCGCTCGCGGGAGGCTCTGCTTCCGGTGCAAGTTGGTCCGCGGGTGACGGTGGCGGTGACGCGTTCCGGTTTTCCAGGATCCAGCGGGCCATGCGGGATTCGATTTCGGCTTCGATCCATTCGTCCACAAGCTGGCGAAGCTCTTTTCGCAAGTTGGCGGCGCGATTCATACGGGAAAGCTCAAACGATTCGAGAGAAGTCCTGGAAAATGTGACGAGAATATCCAGCGGTGGATGGACGGAGTCCAACGCAAAACCTCCAAGAAATGAGCCCCCGAAAGGAGAGAGGGAAGCGAACGCAGGCAGGATATCACTTGATGGACGTACTTCAATGGTACCGGAGTAGCAGTACCAGTCCGCTTGAGCCAATTTGAAGAAGCAGACGCCCGGATCGGGGCAAGGCTGGCTACCGAAGGAGAGAGAGAAAGAGCCAGCAAGGAGCGTGATGGGGAAGTACTGAAGCCGGATTGCGTAAGAGCACTCAGTGTCGTTTCAGGGCGTGCGGAACTTTGCGACGGTCCGTATGTGGTCGTTGGGAGGCAGAACGCCGGAAGGCCACATGCGAATGATCAACGAACGATTCCAGTCGCGTGCCAGAAGGAGGACGCCATGCCCCGGAGACGATCTCTACTCGACCTCAGCCCGGAAACGCTTGCAGCGCGGCGCCAGTACAACCGCGAGTACATGCGCCGCTGGCGGGCGGACATTCGAAACTATGAAAAGGAACGAGAGGTCCGCGAGCGCGCGTACCTCGCGCGCAAAGAACGCGAAGTTTTCGAGGAATTCCCGGCCGTAGCAAGGATGCAGGATGAATCCGTGTGCGGAATCTGCCGAAGATTGCCCGCGAAGTGCGAAGTGATGCGATTGCGGATTTCTTCGAGGACGCCCAGCGGATTCGTGGAAGTGCGGCTGCCTTATTGCGGGCAATGCTAATTGGCGCCGTGCATTTGCGCCAGTAAGGATTGGGACAAGCGCTGAGGCGGATTGCGGCAAGGCGGTACGAAATTTTGCGCGAAAAGAATTACAACACTGGGCTTCGCGGAGTGCTTTTCGAGCGCAAGCACTTCGAGCAGATGGGATCGGCCATCTGGCTGTATGGCTGGCTGGTTCTTCGCCAGACGCATCAGTCAGGCGATGTCGGGTGGGTGCTTGGCGGATCGCCCATCAGCTACCGCGAGATAGAGCAGGAGACGGGGTTCAATCGCCGCACGCTTGAGCGCTGGATGCAAATCTTGCGGCTGCACGGATACGTGAAGACGGTAGCAGCGCCCGGAGGAATTGTGATGCGAATTACGAAGGCCAAGAAATTTCCACATCCCCCACGCAAGATCGCGGGGGGTGTAGGCAGATGGGCGGAGGCTATCCCGCAGACGAGAGCGTTAAGTCCAGCAACATCTGCTGCTTTCGAGGTCGATGCCGCCGGGATAGATAGTTCATTAGTAGTAAAAGAAAAAGACAGAGAAGCCCCACAGCAACTCGACCACAAAACCCCAGAGCAGTCCGGTTTATGGGAACAGCAAAACCGTTCGAACGGCGTTCACCCGGGTCCACAACAAAACCGATTGCACTACCAACCACAAAACTCTTCCTATGAGGCGCGCGAACGCCAGCGGCTGCTCCGCTATGAGCGTGAGGAAGCGACGCGGCGCGAGCTCGCTGTGGGCGTTGGCCCGGAGGTGATAAGCAAATGAAACTGTTTCGTCCGTTGCGAAGGGAAGTGGGGCATGGAGGCATTGTTCCGCGGGGTTGGCAGATGGCCTGGTACGAACCGAAGCGGCGGGTGGGAGTTTATTATCCGGCGCCGCTGAACTGGGTGCTGCGGGCGCTGCGCGAGTTCAGCCACAGGCTCGGAATCGCCCTGCGAGCTCCGGCGATCGAGCGCGAGGAAGTGTTTCAAATGCAGAGGTTCCATCGCGAGCGGCAGCGGCTTGCGGAAGAATACACGCGAGGCTATCTGAAGGGCTGGCGCGAATGCTTTGACGCGTGCCTCGAGGCGGTCGAGGAAGAAATCGCACGCGTGGACGAGGCCTTCAACGTGTCGGACCTGCTGCAGGTGGCGCCAAAGCCGCAGCGGAAGAATTAGCACGGCGATGAAGGCGGCGGAGATTTTCGAAGTTTGCCACGCGCGCTATCGCGGCCTGCGGGACTGGCTGGCCGACGCGACCGGCTCGGTCCGAGCGCTCGATCTGGATACGCCGTCGTCCGGCTATCAATGGAGGCCGGAGCGCGCGCGGGCTTCGGAGTATGTCGCAGACTTCGAGCGGATCGGGCGGCATGCGCTGCGGAGGCCGGAATGGAGGGGGCGGCTCAAACTTTTCGAAATCTACTTCCTGAACGGAGTGGAATATCGCCGGGCGATCTCGCTGGTCGGAGTCGCGGCCGGCACGTTCGATTATTGGCTGGGAGAGGTGAAGCGCGCACTCGGGCGCGAATACGCGCGCACGGGCCTTTTCCCGCCGTCGCGATATTTCCACTCGTGATTCGATAGGGTGGGATAAGGACTTTCACAGCAGGACGCCCGCTAGGCATTGATTTCCTTGACTGGTATGGCAAAATGTGAAAAAAGATTCCTGAGTACTATACCCCTGGCTGGCTAAGTGTTGTATTTTGAATGGCTGCGTGCATTGCATGACCCAGCCCAGAATCGGTGGTAAATGTGCTTTGGCTAGAGTCTGGGCGCGATGGTCGGGCCGCGTCTAATGCATCTGAACTGTTGAGCCGATTAAGTCCCAAAGGTCCATGGGTGCCCTAACTTGGAATTCGCGGAGCTGGTCTAGTGTCGCTAGGAATCATCGTAAAGGGGGCAGAGGGGGTGGTTTTGGCCGCCGACAGTCGAGTGACTCTATTCGGGCAGGCTCAGCTAGCCCCACCCCCACAGCCGCCGACCCTCATCCCGTCCACGTTCGATCACGCAACTAAGCTCCTGAGGGTACAGCACCCGAATCAAAAACACGTCGTCGCGGTCACCTACGGCACGGGTGCGATCGGCGTGGTTCAGCCCCGCACGGCCCGAAGCTACATGCCGGAATTTGAGCGAGACCTGGCAGATGCCCCACGCCTGAGCGTGGAGGACTTTGCACGGAGGTTGAGCGATTTTTTCTCCCAACGATGGGCTGCGAGCGACATGCCCCCAAATTTGGGCGCTCAAAACGATATGTTTTTTTTTGTGGGCGGATACGACGAGGGCGACGCCTACGGGACAGTGTTCAGATTCTCGATTCCTTCTGAGCCCCTACCGCAGCCGGCGCTACCTGAGGGGCAATTCGGCGCAACATGGGGGGGGCAGCGGGAAATAACAGATCGCCTCGTTCAAGGTTTTGACCCCTCCATCCCGTCGCTTGTGGAGGATGTCCTGAATATTCCACTGGCGCAGAGAAACGCGGTCGCGTTGAATGAGCGTTTGCGAGCTAGGATCCCGACGCCGATACCGTGGCAGTTCTTGCCATTACAGGATTGCGTTGACGTCGCGATATTCCTTGTTAGGACCACGATCGCATACCAGAGGTTCACCGTGGGCGTCCGAGGTGTTGGTGGGGCCATCGACGTCGCAACGATCACAAGAGATGGTGTGAACGAGATTCAGGTGAAGCGGATTTCAGGCGAAAGAGAACAGCCAACTGGAAGGAGCCGGACATGAGCGGTTATATAGTTCAAGGAACCAACTCTTCAACAACCCGTGATTGGCAGAAGGCGGCAGAGCGCATGGAACTGACAGCCTATGCCCCCTCTCTCGTGATACAGGTAGAGCCAGAGGTGATCGAGCCCGGGCAGGCAGTGAATCTGTCAGCTGCGGATCGCGCGCGCATGAACCGGTTCAAGCCGGGAGTGCAACCGCGGCCGGAGCAGCTATGACTCTACGCCGTGTCTAAATGTTTGCGGCTCACCATGACAACCCGCCTGCTCTGCGACAGGGCGATGTCATATCGAGTGTATTCTTCCCACTGACGAAGCCTAGCCTGCTTAGATACATGGGGACATACGGGTCAGGGTCCGGGATAGATCTCAGGCTAGACACCTTGATTGAGAAACCTCCCGGTGCTAGGCACGAGTATGTGCAGGCCCTTTGTCATGGTGTGGTCGCTCATGGTGCTGTCATAAGCCAGTGCTGTGATCTCGACAAGAAGCACCCGAAGTCAAGTTTTTCGTTGTGCAGGCTAATTCCACTTGAACGCGCCCGATACAGAAACATGGACGTATTGGTTACGAACATCGACCCCTGGGGACCTGAGAATCCACACTACCAATTCTTTTACTATGGCCGAATTGATGGCCTTCAAGAGGAGTTCCTCGCGGATTTTGGTCTGCTGACGAGCTTCGGCTGGGCGGATTACGACCTCATTCTTCGCAAGAAGGTCCACCAGCTTGATGATCTAAACCGGAACAAGTTCCGGGTGAAGGTGGGAGCGTTCTTCGGGCGGCCCACCGCTGAAGATGTCAAGGCGGGGCTGGCGAATCCTTTCGAGCATCCGACACCAGCGAAGCCGAGCCTGCGGGATCGGATCCGCGCCCGCTTCGGCTTCTAAGGAACAGTGGCCACCCAATCCTAAGGCCTCATGCCGGAAAGCACGCGCATGCGGAGCTACTGCTTGTAACGCTCCTTGTAGAAGTCGATTTGCTGCTGCAGCTGCTCCTTGGTGAGGCTTTGGTCCATTTGTGGTAGTCGGAGTTCATCACGTCGGTGGTGACGCCGGGCAGCAGGCGCTCGGCTTCGGGGATGAATTCGGTGTAGAAGATCTGGGCGACTTCGAAGAAGCCGTGCCATTGGGTGTAATCGGGGCCCATCATGGAAGTACCCATGCGGGCGCGGCGGCCGGCGTGGTGCCACAGCTCGTAGTACGTCCATTCGATCTTTTCGTCGAAGGGAGTGGGAGTGAGCTTGCCGGCGGCGTAGAGCTTGTCCATGATGGATTTTGCCGGCTTGGCGAATTTTTCGTTGTAGAGAGTGATCGTGCCTTCGTACTGCTTGTAGAAATTTTCCACCCAGCCGCTGGCGTGGCAATTCGAGCAGACATCCTGCATGGCGGCGCGCTTTTTCTCCCAATTGTCCAGATGGATGGTGATGGCCGGGCGCAGCGTGTAACTGATGCGGTCGCCCACGTCGTGCGTGGCCGGCTGATTTGACGTCGCGCTCATGTGGCAGGTGGCGCAGGTGGGCGCGGCGGAGTAGTCCTTGCCGACGACCCAGGATTTCGAATCGAGGTGCATCTTGTCCTTGTTGGCGTGGTATTGAATGCCGTGCTTCGATTCATTGTAGATTTCGATTTGCGGATGGTCCGGGCCGAGATGGCACTTGCCGCAGTTTTCCGGATCGCGCGCGACCGCTGAACTGAAGCCGTGCCGGCCGTGGCAGGCGGCGCAACTGCCGCGGCTGCCGTCCGGATTGACACGCCCGATCCCGCTATTGGGCCAGGTGTCCGGGTCGAATTTGCCGTCGCCAAGATATTTCACTTCGCTGCCATGGCATTGCCGGCAGCCGTTCACAGCCGCGGGCCCGCCTTCGACGATTTCGCCGAGAGTGTTATCGAGCGAGCCGATGAATTTCGCCGCCAGCGCGTGATGGCTCTTCTCGAATTGGTCCTCCTCCTTGGCGTGGCACCCCCCGCAATAATTCGGCGTCACGATGACGGCAATCTTTTGCCCGTAGTGGTCAAACGTGGCGGGGTCTTTCGGGTCGGCCTTGTGGCAGGAGTAGCAATCCACTCCCGCCTTCGCGTGAGCGCTCTCCTTCCACTGCTTGACGATGCCCGGCGTCATCGGACCGTGGCACTCGAGGCATTTGCGCCCGGCAGGTGAAACGTTGGCGGCTGGGCGGGCAGGTTTTTTCGTCTGTCCAAGAGCAGGCGAACAAAAGCACACAGCCACAAGCAACGACGCGCAAACCGGCAGGCGCATAGCGGATCTCCTCCAAAGCACGTACTGGTTGGTTCCGTTGCGAGCCACCAGCGCTATGGCTCAGTGAATCCAGATGGGCGTGTCGGTTTGAAGGGGCGGCTTCGACCAGGCTACAGCGCGGAAGATAACTCCGAATCGCCGGAGATTCAACGCGATTTTCGCGCGAGCCACGTGGCGGCGTTGCGCGCGGCGAGCCTGGCGGCCAGCGAGCGGATGCTTCCGGCAAGACTTATGAAGGGAATGCCCACTACCTGCAAGAAAACTAGCAGCCCCGACCACAGCTTGTCCCACCAGAGGCGGTTTTCTTCCTCGACGGCGCGCTCGAAGGCGAGCTCCCAATACAGCGCAAAATTCGTGCCGCACTTTTCGCAATTGCCTCCCTGGCGTTGCTCGTGCCAGCACTTCGGGCAGCGGTGGATGAGCAGCTGATGGCAGGTGGTGCAGAAGTGTGTGGTGCTTGAGTTTTCGCGGCCGCATTTGGGGCAGTGCAAGGTTGCGTCCATGGGCGAGCGGCGCTACTTCTCGCGGTTGCGCACGCCGAATAATTGGCGGAGGAGGGGGATGCCAAGTGTCAAGGGAACCCACAGGACATTCTTCATGAGCGTCGAGCGCTGCTCGAGGCGTTCGTGAATCACGTCGGCTTCGTTCTTTTTCGCGGCCATGACGGCGCTGATGTACTTCAGAAAATCGATGCCGCATTTTTCGCACGTGCCGCCGTGCCGCTGTTCGTGGTGGCAAGCGGGGCACTCAAAGCGCAGAGTATTGTGGCAACGCTGGCAGAACCGGGCGATATCGCGCACATCGGCGCCGCACTTCGGGCACTTGACCATCGGGCGAGCGCCGGTAACGCTCAAATCGCTGGCAGCGTTGCCCGCGCGGCTTGGAGGTGCGTCCGTCATTACAAAATTTTACCGGGAATCGCCGCGACAATGCGGAAGCCAATGGAGGAATGCTCCCACGTAATCAATACTGCCCGATAGGACAGCCGGGGAAGTTGGCCGAGGCGTGTGGGCTAGCGGAAAGGCCGAAACAGGAACCGGCGCGCCGCGGGCGGCTCGTCGGAAGAGCCACCGTTGGCGCCTGCCGATGTTACGCGGCTCCGCTTCGGAAAGCCATTTGGGGAGCAGTTGCGGCCATTCAATTTCGTATCCGCGAACTTAAGAAGTGGTGGCGGGGCCAGCAACCGGACGACATGACCAAGGCGGTCTTGCTTGTAAGGCTTGGCCATGCACACGACGGCGCCCAAAGAGTGCGCGTTCGAGTAGTCGGTGGGGTTTCCGGAGCGAGTGGTAAGCATCACGGGAATGTGCCGGAGCCTCGGGTGGGATTTCACATGCGCGCACAGATCGAAGCCGGGAAGGTCCTCGCCTTCCACTTCCGCGATCAAGAGCGCCGGGGTCAGCATGGTGAGCGCCTGGCGGGCTTCGGCGCCAGTCTTGAGCGCAATCACGTCATAGCCGTTTGCGGTCAGGTAGGTCCGGAGGATCTCGCGGACTGCGTCGTCGGCGTCGACAGCCAGGACCAACGGCCGAGTCGATTCAGGGTCGCGTGCATAACTCGAGGGAGTCCGCGCATCCGCCAACTTCCGGCCGCAGGAGTCCACGAGGTCTTCGCCGATGCCAATGCCCAGGGCAATGGCGACCGCGTAGCGGCCGTCCGGCATCTGGTGCGCGCGTGCGACGCGCCCTTGCTGCTCGGCATGAATCGCCGTAGGAGACTTGCTGTAAGGGAACATGACGGCCACATCCATGCCGCGGAAGTAGCAGGCAAGCGAAGTGGTGAAGAGGAAGCCGATGCGCGAGACGTCCACGGTAGTGGAAATCTCGTCCGGTCCGCCGGCGGTGACTTCCAGGCTGCGAACACGAACCGGCGCGGATATCAAAGCGCGGCGGCGCCGCCGGCGTTCGCTGCCTGCGGCCGACGCCATCGCACCCGCCGATGCGGAGGCAGCGCCCGCAATCGGTGAACCCGGGGCGTGAGCGTGCGCGTGAGAGGGAAGCTCCGGATGGCGGTTTCCTTCGAGCTTGCAATGAGAGAAATCCCAGGGTCCCTTCAGCTTGCTTTCGGAGGCCGGATCGGCAGGTCTCGCTGTTGATTTTTCGGACGGACCTGAGGAGGGTAGGTCCGGGCCGACCCGGCCCGCAAAATTGGAAGCGTTGTTTGATTCTGGATCGAGATGATTGCCCGCGTTGCTCATCTGGCTAGAAGCCCCCGCAATAGTTGTAACCTCAACGAAGCACCAGGATAGCGGGGCCAAGGGCTATGCGCAGTAGAGGGAAAGTTACATTTTCGCAGTACCCGGGTGGTGAAGAATTCGGGTACCCGGGTACTATGCCGTAACTCCTAGATATGATGCATCTTAACTAACGTCTCCAGAGCCGAAATTTACTCCGGATGAAGCGCCTCTCAAACCACCGTAGCTCGCGAAAGCAGGCTTTGGGAGATGCCATATTTGCATGTGAATGAGCATCATTCTTGATGCTATGATGGTGCGAAGTGACGGGCCTCGCGAGGTGGGTCACCTTGGCTCGTCTGAGCAGGAGCTAACGACATGCCTGTCGAACCGAGCGGTGAAAAAGTGAGAACCACAGTTACTCTCCCCAGGGAGGTTTACGACGAAGTTCGCTCTTTGATAGAAGAGAAAGCAACGCCCTCCAGGAGTGTGACAGCCTTCCTTGCCACCGCCATCGCCGCCTATCTGAAGCTCTTGAAGCGGAAGCGCATTGATGCGGAATTTGCCTCTATGGCAGCGGATGCCGCTTACCAAAAGCAAGCGCGATTGCTTTCCCAGGAATTCAGCTCGAGTGATTGGGAGGCCTTCGCGCAGGCGGAAAAGGACATTTGAAATTGCCCAAGCGGGGCGATGTGTTCCTGGCTCGATTGGATCCCAGAGAGGGCTCCGAGCAGGCGGGCAGCCGGCCGGTGATCGTGGTGACTCGAGACGCGATCAATCAATCGAGCCCTGTGGTGGTGGTTGTGCCTTGCACCGATGCGCCGAACAAGGGGCGAATGTATCCGAGTCAGGTGCTCATAAAATCAGGCGAAGGAGGCCTGACAAAAGACTCCGTGGCGCTTGGTGAACAGGTCAGAGCCATCAGCACAACAAGACTGGTGAAGCAACTGGGCGCCTTAAAGCCGGCAACACTAGCCCTGATTGAGACGGCCTTAAAGATCACCTTGGACTGGTAGGATACTATCGCTTCTCCGCCTCCCAGCATGGCTTGAGGGGGATTGCCGCAACAGGTCGCCAGAAAGTCTTGCGCGGGTGGGGGTGCTATGATAGTATTTGTTTGCGTTTGTTGCTCTTGAGTCCCTTTTGACGCGTTCAAGAAGGCTGCCGGGCAACCGCCCTGCGGCCTTTTTTTGTGACGGCCGAGGCGAACAACAGCACAAATAGCTTTCGGGGTGGTTAAGCGCCACCTTTTGAATGAATTAGGAGCAATTGCAGTGAGCAGAGAGCAAGGCACAGTGAAGTGGTTTAATGCGGCTAAGGGCTACGGGTTCATCCAGCGCCAGTCCGGTGAGGACGTCTTCGT
>Ga0187781_10000142_pt1 | contig 49190 bp, 52 predicted proteins | sample 0715_SJ02_MP02_2_FD_132447 | JGI IMG/M metagenome (GOLD analysis project Ga0187781, IMG submission 132447) | Tropical peat soil microbial communities from peatlands in Department of Meta, Colombia - 0715_SJ02_MP02_20_MG | ecosystem: Environmental > Terrestrial > Soil > Wetlands > Peat | place... | reverse complement strand
TTTCCATTCTCTGTGCTACATTCTGCCCGGTGGTGCTACTGCCTGCTTGACAAGCCCGGACTCCAGATATATGCTGATCTATGTGATAAAGCATATGAACCAGCAATCTAAGAGCACCACGAAGAGCGCAGCCGACCAAGGGACTGCTTCCCCTCAAGAGGCCACTGTCGCGCCGCTCGACGTGAACCGTCTAGCACGTCCTGAGCGCCAGCGCCTCTTCCGTGGGTTAGAGCGATTCGTAAACACGGGCGACTCCGCAGAGGAATACAAAGCGATGGGGAAGGGATGGCCGGGGTTCTGGCCACGCACACTGCTAGACGGGCAAGGTGACTCGCTCGCGTGGGCCGATGATTGTCACGCTCTTTTCCTGGTATTCCGCAACGCGCTTCGCTACGTCTGGATTCCTCTCCCCGATGCCGTCAAACGCGGCGCGGTCAGTTTCCTTTTGGGAATCGGGGGAGAGTTTGAATGCCTGGAAGCTGGCGGGACAGTCCTGCTCCCCGTCCAAGGGCTTAACGAAGCGTGGGAAAAGATCACAAAGCACAGCCCCGGTGGGAGTGATACCAGCTGTCCATTGCTCCATCCGCGATGGACAACCGGGGAACTCGCCTACGTTCCGGGCAAGGGCAACGATTTCCAGCGTGCCCTGTACTTGCTCTTGCGGGAAAGCTGGCGCGCCAAGGTATGCGCCAAATGTTCGACGTACTTTGTCGCCAGCAAGCCCGCCCAGCTGTATTGCAGCACAGCTTGTAGTGGCGGGGTGAAGCGGGAACGCACGCTGAAGTGGTGGCGAGACGTGGGAGCCAAGAGGCGTGCAGCACGGGCGAAGAAACAGGACGGAAGGAAATTCAGAGGGAGGACAAAACGATGATCTACAAACGCGGCAACGTGTATTGGTACAAGTTCATGTGGCAGGGACGGCTGGTGCGTGAGTCCACCAAGCAGGGCAACGACAAGGTGGCGCGCCAGATGGAGGCAGCGCATCGTACATCACTTGCAAAGGGTGAGGTCGGTATTAGGGATAAAAAACAAGCGCCAACGCTAGCCGAATTTGCTGACAAGCGGTTCGCGCCATGGGCAAAATCGGCCACTTGCTCGAAAACGTGGCTTGATTATTACCGACCTGGACTGCGGGTGATCAGCAATTACAAACCGCTCGCATCTCTGCGACTGAACGAAATCACAAGTGAGCATGCTTCGGACTTTGCCGCACGGCGTCAGTCCCAAGGCCTTCAGGTCAGTTCCGTGAACAGTTCTCTTCAAGTCCTGCGGCGCATCCTCCATGTGGCTGCCGATTGGGGAGTGATCGAGAAGCCGCCGAAAGTCAAATTGCTGCCAGGGGAGCGTCATCGTGAGCACGTTGTTTCACAGGAGGAGGAAGCTCGTTATCTCGCTTCTGCGCCCGAGCCTTTAGCTTCGATTGCGACGGTGTTGGCCGACTCAGGAATGCGCCCAGACGAGTGCTACCGTCTTCGCTGGGAAGCAATCACCTGGGTAAATGGTCGGAATGGGACCATGCTAGTGACTCATGGCAAGACAGCAGCCGCTCGTCGAGTTCTACCGATGACGCCCAGAGTAAGGGCCGTATTGCAAGCGCGTTGGGAAAACGCCGGTGAGCCATCTGAAGGCTGGATTTGGCCAGCCCCAACTCGTGCGGGCCACGTTGACCGTTCCAGCCTGAAAAAACAACACAAGAAAGCTTTGCGGATTTCAGGCGTTCGTCCATTCGTGCTTTATAGCTTGCGTCATACGTTTCTCACTCGGCTGGGCGCTTCTGGATGCGACGCATGGACATTGGCTCGTATCGCAGGACACAGTTCAGTGGCAATCTCGGCGAGGTATGTTCACCCATCCGAAGACAACGTATTGGCAGCTGTTGAGCGATTGGGTGGTCACAAAATTGGGCACAATCAAGAATCAGTCACTGGTATGGTTGGTCCTGCTAGTGATGTAACTACGCTGATTTCTTCGAGATAAATGGTCGGGGAGAGAGGATTTGAACCTCCGACCCCCTGGTCCCGAACCAGGTGCTCTACCAGGCTGAGCCACTCCCCGACGTCTGCGCACCTTCCATCTTACTACGCCGCCCTGTCCAGTAGCTCTCCGAGTTCTCCCAAATGAAATCGGCCAAGTGGTTGACTGAGTTGTGGCGAGAGCATGCCGGTATCAAACAATCCATGGTCACATTCAGCCGTGATTTTAGTCATTCCCGAGGTGTCAAGCGTCACTGAGAGAGCGGGTACGAGGCTCTAGAATAAACGCGTGGTGGAGGAGGGAATCTGTGTCGACCGCTTGGAAGTCTCGGTTTTCAGTGCGAACGAAAAACATTAAGAGTTCGGCGATTCGTGAACTGCTGAAGATCACCCAAAAACCGGAAGTCATCTCCTTTGCCGGTGGCCTGCCCGCGCCGGACGTGTTTCCGGTTTCGCGTTTTCAGGAAGCATGCCGCAAGGTGCTGGAGGTAAACGGGCATCAAGCTTTGCAGTACGGCGCCAGCGAAGGATACGAACCGCTGCGCGAAATGATTGCACGGCACATTACGCGTTATGGCATCGAGGCAAAGACAGAAAATGTGCTGATTACGTCGGGATCGCAGCAGGCATTGGACCTGATCGGGAAATTGCTCATCAATCCCGGAGATCGCATTTTGGTGGAGGCGCCGACGTATCTGGGAGCATTGCAGGCATTCAATGTGTACGGTGCAGAATATGTGGCGGTTGAAAGCGACGATGATGGATTGCGGACCGACCTTCTGGAACTGCCCTTGCGAACCGGTCCCAAATTCATGTATGTGCTGCCCAATTTTCAGAATCCCGGCGGCACTACTCTTTCTGAGGGCCGCCGCCACCAACTGGTTTTGCTGGCTGACAAGTACGGCATCCCCATCATTGAGGATGATCCTTACGGGCAGTTGCGCTATGAAGGCGAACACCTCCCGCCCTTGGTCGTCCTGGATCGCGAGAATTTGCGGCGAGATGATGATTATTCGATCGGCAATGTTATCTACTTGAGCACGTTCTCAAAGACGCTGGCCCCCGGTTTGCGTTTGGGGTGGATTGTGGCGCCATCCGATGTAATCGCGAAACTGGTGCAGCTTAAGCAAGGGGCCGACTTGCATACCTCGACTTTCGGCCAGATGGTCGCCTACGAGGTTGCGAGAGACAACTTTCTGGATGAACACGTCAAGCTGATCCGCCGAGTCTACCGAGAACGGCGTGACGTAATGCTGGAAGCGTTAAGAAAGTGTTTCCCGCCGGAAGTGACCTGGACACATCCGCATGGCGGACTGTTTTTGTGGGTCACACTGCCTGAGGGAATGGATTGCAATAAACTTTTCGAGGCAGCGCTCAAAGAGAATGTCGCCTTCGTGCCAGGCGATTGCTTTTATGCCGGGAACTTTGCCAAAGAAGGCTGCCGTCACTTCCGCTTGAATTTCTCGTATGGACAGCCGGAGCAGATTCGCGAAGGAGTACGGCGGCTCTCGGTTGCGATCAAACAACAGATGCGGGAGCTAAGTGCTGCACATGCGTAACGGCACTCAGCGCGGCGGCTGCTCTTGAGGAAAATTTGGTTTACGCTTTCCCGAACGGGTCTTCTAACGAAGGACTCTGCGGCGTGAAGAGCTCGGCGCCATCCTCTGTAATGTGCATGTCGTCTTCGAGGCGAACCCCGAACTCACCTCGAATGTAGATGCCGGGCTCGTCGCTGAACGTCATATTCGGCGCTAGCGCCAATTTGTTACCGGCTACCAAGTAGGGCCATTCATGGCCATCCATGCCCATGCCGTGGCCTACGCGATGCGTAAAGTATCTGTAGTCTGGACCATAGCCTGCATCAACGATCACCTTGCGCGCCGCAATGTCAACCATCTGGCACTGCAGGCCGGGCCGCGCCGTCCGCAAGGCCTTAGTTTGGGCCCGCTGCACGATGTCGAATACTTTTTTCATTTTGTCGGTGGCTTTGCCCAGCGTAAAGGTGCGCGTTATATCGGAGGTGTAGCCTTCGACTCGACAGCCGTCGTCGACCATGATGATGGATCCCTCTCGTATTACCTGCGGAGTCGCGGATCCGTGAGGTGAAGCCGTGTTCTGATCGATCTGCACATCGGCTTCTCCCGGAAAACCAAGCCGGTCGTAAGCTGCAGCGATAAGATCTTCAAGCTCCAGTTTGGTCATCCCCTCTTTCACTGCGTGATACATGGATTGATAGGCCGTGAGCGTCACTTTCGCAGCCAAGCTCATCAGGGCGATCTCATGATCGCTCTTGATCATTCGACAACCCGCAGTGACCGGAGTGGCGCTCACGATCTTAGCCTGGGGAACAGCTTTGGCGATTCCGCTGCTGAACACAAAACGCACAGCTTCTTCCATCCCGAGATTTCCAGCAAAAATTCCGCGATCCCTTAATGCTTGTGCCACACGTTCGTAGGGATCGTCATCCTCTTCCCAAGTGCGTACGTCTGCCTTTTCACTATTCGACCCCTTCGCGATCTGCTCTCTCGCTCGCGCCTCTTCAAACGCAGGACAGATATAAACGGCAGAATCTTTGGCCGGCAGCACCATCGCGAAAAGCCGTTCGCCTCCCCACCAGCGGATACCGCTGAAATACTCGAGTGATGTACCTTCCATGAGAATGATCGCGTCGATCCCCTGTTCGGCCATGAGCTTTCGCGCCTTCTCCTGGCGCGCTGCCCGTTCTTCTCTGGTGATAGCAATCGCTTGATCTTTCATCGATTTCAGATCAGCGATGGGGGCAGGCAGCGCTCTGCATGACGAATCGGCGGCAGCAAGAGGAGTTATTAAACCAGTTGCGGCAATGCCTCCAGACCACACAAATTGCCGTCGCGAAATCATTGATCCTCCCTGAATGAACAGTGTGCCACTATGGTTGCATTCGCAAGCCTATTGGAGCAAGAAAGAGGGGTCACCGGCTGTCGCTGCATCGAGCTACTTGGAAGGGTACCCACTCCCGAATAAACTGTCGCGCATGAAAAAATTTGAGGATCTGTCCGAGAGCGAAATTCTGGCCCTGGCGATTTCACTGGAAGAATTTGCAGCGCGACATGGACGCATATCCCTAAACAAGTTTCAGCATCACGGAGTAGCGGGACATCTACTCGCGTAGCAACACTTCCGCCTTTAACTCGACGCTGTTTCTAACGCGAAGCGGCACGGCGAGCGAGCTCCAGCCGCGAAGTTGCAATCTCGACGCGATTGCGGCCGCCACGCTTGGCACGATATAAAGCTTTATCTGCAGCTTCAATCACCTCGTCGACACCTCGTGTCCTGGCATTCGATTCAGCGACTCCGATACTCACGGTAACCGAGAGCAGTCCAGGCAACAAGGCGGCGCGCGATGTACGTCTTGCATTGGACAGCGCCCCGGTTTTCATTTGGCGTCGATCCGGACCGCGCGGACTCCTGCGTCGTTCCGGTGCGATGCGGGTACGAAAAGAAGATTCGGCGATGGCGAGGCGCAGGGTTTCTAACGCCGGCAAGACCTCTTTGACTGTCTTTCCGGGAAACAGAATTGAAAATTCCTCTCCACCCACGCGATAAGCGTCGCCACGCGAGCCTACATCTGCCAGGTGGGCGGCGACCATGCTGAGCACCTGGTCACCTGTGTCGTGTCCGTAGATGTCATTGACCTTCTTGAAATGATCGATATCCACCACGGTAACCGTGTATGGAGGTTCCAAACCAAGCAGTGCGTCATTGAATGCGCGGCGGGCGGGCAATGCGGTCAGTTCATCGTGATATGCCAGGAAGTACGAGTTTTCTACCAGCGAGACCACAAGAATAAGGCCCGCTGTCGCGAAATATGCGCTGCCAACTTGCCCCACGGCACCGGCATGAAGCCCGGCAAATGCTGCTGCCAAAGACCAGATCAAACCATGCTCAACCGGTTTGCGATGAAACCGAAATCGGACGAGCAAGACAGTGCCAGCCACAACAAAAGCGAGCAGCGCAGGTTGCGGGACTCCCGTCCACGCAAACAGCCGCCGGTCTAGCAACGTGAGATGCACAAACCAAGGGCTGGTCGTTTCTCCCGGGCGGCAGATCACCGCCACAAACACCGCTTCAAGGAATATGAGACACAAGCGGGAAGCAAGAGCAGAAAGTATGAACCCACGTTCAGCAGCAATCGAAAGGGCAATGAGGTTGATTGGAATCAGCAGCGCCACGGCCTCGAATGCAATGTGCCCTGATCTGCTTCCCAGCATGTGGCCGGCAGAGAAAAACTCGATTGCATGGTGGCCGAGAAGCAGTGTGAGCAAAGTAAAGCATACGCGACTCGAGTGAAACCGCCAGGCCAGCAGAAGACCGATGCTGAAAACCGCAAAGTAGTAGAAATCGAGGGCTTGTGCCGCTATCGGAATCACCCCGGTCTGTAAAACCACAGCAGCAACCAGCAGCAGCGCGCCGCCCGGCAAAAACAAGCCTTTCAGGGATCCTTTGTGATAGACGTCCACTGCGGACAAGTCCGTTCAAATAGATTCGGTGACAGAAGGAATTATCCGCAACAGCGCGAAGGCCACGCGAGTGGCTGCGCGGGTTCCTGAGAAGCTCTGGGCGTCATTTTCCGCTTTCTGGAATTCGGGCACTGATCCGACGAGGGTTTGTGGGAGGCGTTACCGCCTCCTTCTCCCTCGACCAACTCACGAAGATCAGCGATCAGCTTGATAATCTTGCCCGCTTGCTCTAAGGCGATTCGCATGTCTCGCCGGTTCGGTGAGGTAGTCCCAATTCTTTTGAGCAAGGTCTCGAGACAGCAACTTAGAGTTGTAAGCGGTTGACTCAATTCATGAAACAGGTCGGAGACCAGCTGTTCGCTATCGCCAGTCATAATAATATTGCCGTTCTGTGCCCCTGTTCGCGGACTCATCCCAGCGCTCCCGTGTGGGCGCGCAATTCGTATCCCACTCCACGAATCGTGTGGATGAGACGGCGCCCGTGCGGTTGGTCGATCTTGCGGCGCAAGTACAAAGCAATGCACGTCGGAGATTTGATCACTATAGTCGTGGCCCAGGGAACCACCGCCAACAACGGCAACAGCGTCTCGACGGCGCGAACCTTTAATGCCAGTTCCGGCATCTCCGCGCTCGCAGGCCACCTTAAGACTAGTGGAGTGCAGCAGATTTTTTCTCCTCAGTCATCGCAGACTTTGAGCGGCAAGTCTCAAGGCTCAACTACATCTACATTGAACACGATATTGGCAGGCCGTGTCGTCGCAGTCCTCCCCAGCAGAGCCCTGGTAATCGAAGCCGAACGTCAGCTCACCATGAACAATGAAAAGCAGACCATCCTGGTGCGCGGGCTGGTTCGCCAGGGAGATATCTCACCTGACGGCAGCGTCCCGTCGAACTTCATCGCCAATCTGGAACTTGAACTAAGAGGAAAGGGCGTGCTCAGCGATGGAACGCGGCCTCCTAATCTCTTGGTGCGGGCCCTGCTGAGGATTGTAGGTTTTTGAGGGAGATGCTTCATGAATCATCTGTGCATTTTGGTGACATTGACGCTGCTGACCCTTCCCTCATGTGCACAGGACACCGTGAGCAAGGCCCTCATCCGGGATGTCGCCTCGGTGGAGGGGATTCGTGACAATCCTGTCCTCGGCTATGGAGTTGTCGTAGGTCTGAAAAATACTGGAGATAAACAGCAGACCCTGTTCACCAATCAAACTCTGGCCAACATTCTTCAGCGTATGGGCGTACAAACACCAGCCGGCACAATCATCGTAAAAAATGTAGCGGCGGTGTTTGTCACTGCGACCCTGCCTCCCTTTGCCCGTCCTGGCACCCGCCTCGATGTCACTGTTGCTTCAGCGGGAGATGCGCGAAGCCTTGAGGGCGGAACTCTTCTGCTCACGCCGCTTTACGGGGCCGACGGGCAGATCTATGCCAGCGCGCAAGGTCCGTTGACGCTCGGCGGATTCAGCGAAGGCGGTGGGACAAACGCAAAACAGGTGAATCACCCGACCACCGGGCGCATTCCCGGCGGAGGGTTGGTGGAACGCGACAGCGCTCTGGACCTGCGCAGTCTGCCCCGGCTTTCTTTGCTGCTGAACGATCCCAACTTCAGCACTGCGGAGGAACTGGCGAAGGCGGTCAATCAGGAATTCCAACGCGAACTTGCTTCCGTCGTAGACAGCCGGCGAGTTGACATTGATACCTCGGGGCCTCAAGTCCAGGAACTGCCCGCGCTATTGGCTCGGATTGAAAATCTGAGTATCGAAGTTCACCATCGCGCGCGGGTTGTAGTCAACGAGCGTATCGGCACAATCGTGATGGGAAAAGATGTTCGCTTGGGCGCGGTTTCTATCTTGCATGGAAATCTCTCGATTGAAGTCGCCACCCAATTTGTAGTTTCGCAACCCAACCCGCAGTCCCGCGGCAAAACGGAAGTCGTGCCTGAGACCAATATAAAAGCCGAAGAGTCGCCGGCGCGGCGCATCGAGCTGACGGAGGGTGCCAGCGTCGAACAATTAGTCAATGGACTGCAGAGAATCGGCGCCACGGCCCGCGATGTCATCGCGATTCTGCAGGCGATCAAGTCTGCGGGCGCTCTGGAAGCTGACCTGCAGGTGATTTGATGGCGAGCATCTCCACGTTATCGGGCGCAATTCCCCTCACACCGAAAAAGTCTGATCCTGAGAAGTTCGTCCGGGCAGCACATCAGTTCGAGGCCGTGTTGCTCAACCAGTTATTGGGCTCGTTGGAACACGCTTTCGCAAGCTTGGGAACAGAAAAGACCGAGGCTGCATCTGACCACTATCGCTTTCTGGGAATGCAGGCACTCGCGTCAAGCATCGCAGCCAAAGGCGGTATCGGCATTGCGGACATGATTGTCCGCAACTGGTACCAGCGAGATGACCCTGCCGCTGACCGGCTGGCCAAGCAACAAAAAAGCCTCTCAAATTTTTCTTCTGAGAGGCTTCATCTGAACTTTTGAAAGTTTAGGCTATCCTTCTGACGATTAGTGTTTCTTTTTCTTGGCAGCTTTTTTCTTTGCTGGCATGATTTTTCCTCCGTGGACTATTTTCCCTTGCAACTTTGAATTCTACTCGGTCCTTGAATGCAACCGCTCATCTCGATATTGCGGTGGATCACTTTCAATTGTCAATAGAATTTTTCAAGCAGAAGTTTGCTGCGCTGACTTCGACTGAAGATTGTCGTACACTTTTCGATGCACCGATGCGGCGCGATCCAATCGAGAGGGAAATTTTCAAGAACATTTTTCACTCCATCGCAGAGGAGATGGGAGCGGCCCTGCGCCGTACTGCTTTTTCTCCTAATATCAAAGAACGCCGCGATTATTCCTGCGCGGTGTTCGATTCCGACGGTGAAGTGATCGCTCTGGGCGATCACATGCCCGTGCATTTAGGCTCGATGCCCAAGTCGGTCCGTGCCGCGCTCGATGCTTTCGATTTCTCCCCGGGCGATGTTGCCATGCTGAACGACCCATTCCGCGGCGGAACGCACCTCCCAGATATCACTTTAGTCGCGCCGGTCTATGTTTCCAGCAGAACCCCGCATCCTGAATTCTACGTCGCTTCGCGCGCCCACCACGCTGATGTTGGCGGCGCCTATCCCGGATCCATGGGTATGGGTCGCGAAATTTATCAGGAGGGATTTCGCATACCGCCGGTGAAAATCATGCGCGCAGGAAAAATGCAGTCCGACGTTCTGGCCCTGCTCTTGAACAATGTGCGCACTCCTGAGGAGCGCGAAGGCGACCTGGGAGCCCAGATCGCAGCCTGCCATACCGGCGCAGAGCGCTTGCGTGAACTTTGCAGGCGTTACACGTCCCGACGAATTAAGCGTGCGGCGAAAGACTTGCTCGATTATTCCGAAGAACTGATGCGCGAGTTTGCCAAGCAGATTCCGCCCGGCTCGTATCGGGCCGAGGACTTCTTGGACGATGACGGCATCAATAAGGAACCGGTAAAGATCTTGGCCTCCATACAATTCTTGCCGACATGGCGCAGTCCAGCCAAGAACGTAATAGTAGATTTCACCGGCAGCGATCCGCAGGTCAGAGGCAGCCTCAATGCCGTTGAAGCCATCACTTACTCGGCTTGCTTTTACGTGTTTCGCTGTCTTCTCAGGGAGGATGTCCCCGCCACCGCCGGGCTGATGCGCCCCATCGAGGTTGTCGCTCCACTCGGCACCATAGTGAACGCGCGTCCTCCGGCAGCGGTTGCGGGTGGAAACGTGGAAACTTCACAGCGCATAGTGGACGTGCTTTTGCGGGCCCTGGCAGAAGCTGTCCCTGAACGAATCCCCGCTGCTGCCGCGGGAACGATGAATAATCTGACTATCGGCGGAATCGATCCCCGGAGCGATGAGCCTTTCGCGTACTATGAAACCATCGCAGGTGGCATGGGAGCGCGCCCGACAAAACCGGGTATCTCCGGGGTACATACCCATATGACGAATTCACTCAACACTCCCATAGAAGCACTGGAGCACGCATATCCGTTCCGCGTACATAGATACGCATTCCGGCCAAATACCGGCGGCCAGGGAAAGCAACGGGGAGGCGATGGGATCGTTCGTGAAATTGAAGTTCTCACCGAGGCAGAGTGTACTCTGCTTTCAGAACGGCACCGGTATAGGCCTTACGGCCTCAGCGGCGGAGAAGATGGCGCACCGGGGCGAGCAGCGCTGATTCGCGAAGACGGTTCGTGCGAACCCTTGGCAGGCAAGTTCAACATCCGTTTGCACAGAGGCGAACGGATTCGCATCGACACTCCGGGAGGAGGGGGCTGGGGCACGAAGCCTAATCGACAGGAGCTATAACAGATGACCGATCTCGCTTCTCATTATCTCGACGAAATTCGTCGCCAGTTTCGTGGCTACAAACGCCTAGGGGAAGGCGCCATGTCTCAGCTGAAGGACGACCAGATGTTTGTAACGCTTGATCCGGAGTCCAATTCGGTAGCGATTCTGGTGAAGCATCTCGCTGGCAACATGCGATCTCGATTCACCGATTTCCTCACGGCCGACGGCGAAAAGCCCAATCGGAATCGTGACCAGGAATTTGAAGTAACCCCGAACACTACGCGCGAAGAGATCATGCGCTGGTGGGAGGATGGCTGGACGCAAGTGTTTTCTACGATGGCGGCGCTCAAGCCAGAGGACCTGTTGCGTACAGTCACCATCCGCGGCGAGCCGCATACCGTGCTGCAAGCGATTAACCGACAGCTCGCCCACTATTCGGGGCACGTATCACAAATCATTTTCCTCGCCAAGCATTTGCGTTCGAGCGAGTGGCAGACTCTCAGCATTCCCCGTGGCAAGTCGCGGGAGTTCAGTGCGATGGATAAGAAGTTCGACCGTGGGTTGCCTCAAGACGACGAGAAGAAGACCCCGGTTTGAGGCGAACTGTCACTCGGGAAATCCACTTCTCGGTGCTAAAATCAAAGGTTTTGAGTTCGGAAGCGAGTCTCTCCAGGTGACCTATGCCTGAAATGATGTTCGCGGTCGTCAAGCCAAAACCTGCACCCGGTGCGGAGATTCGCGAGGTAAGAATTCCTGCCTTCGGACGCACTGACGTCCTGGTCAAGGTCAAGGTTGCTTCTATTTGCGGCACCGATCTGCACATTTACGAATGGGACCGCTGGGCGCAGAGACGGATTCATCCTCCGCTGATTCCCGGGCATGAATTCTGCGGAGAAGTCGTTGCACGCGGCGATGAAGTTACGAGCGTGAAAGAAGGTGATTTCGTTTCCGCCGAAATGCACGTTGCCTGCGGCAAGTGCCTTCAGTGCCGCACCGGCGAAGCGCACATATGCCAAAACGTCAAAATTATCGGGGTAGATGCGGATGGGGCTTTCGCCGAGTACGTGGTCATTCCGGAATCCAACATTTGGAAGCTTGATCCTGCGATTCCACAGGAATACGCCTCGATTCTCGATCCGCTAGGTAATGCAGTCCACACCGTGCTGGCGGGCGAGATTGCGGCCAAAACGGTTGCCATTACTGGGTGTGGCCCCATTGGGTTGTTCTCTATCGCGGTGGCCCGCGCGGTGGGAGCGGCTGAGGTATTCGCCATCGAAGTTAACGATCACCGGCGTCGGATCGCGCAACAAATGAAGGCCGATCTCACGCTCGATCCCTCTAAGGAAGACGTTGTCTCGCTCATTATGGAACGGACTGGCGGCCTTGGCGTCGACGTCGTCTTAGAGATGGCCGGCCATCCGAATGCGATTCGAACAGCCTTTGACATCGTACGCCGTGGCGGACGCATTTCCCTGCTAGGCCTCACTTCCAAGCCGATCTCTCTCAATTTCTCCGAAGACATCATCTTTAAGGGAATTACCATTCAGGGTATCAATGGGCGCCGCATGTATCAGACCTGGTACCAGATGACAGCCTTGCTCAAGAATGGCAAGCTCGACCTGCACCCGGTAATCACCGACCGAATCGCGATGAAGGATTTCTCCAAAGGTATGGAGCGGCTAAAAACTGGGGAAGCAAGCAAAATTCTGGTTTATCCGAACGGGATGGGGAAGTAATGCTTTTCTAGGTTTCGTATGAACCCGCTCCGCATTCATGCCCCGGCCGGCATATTCACAATCTTTTTTTGAATCGCGTAGGTCACGAGCTGAGCTTTGTTATGGATGTCGAGCTTGCGCATCAGATTGAATTTGTGAGCCTCGATCGTCTTGACGCTCAGGCCTAGAATCGCTGCAATCTCTTTTACCGAATTCCCTTCTGCGATCATTTTGACCACTTCGCGCTCCCGGGGAGTCAGTGTCGCGCTGCGCGATTGGCCATAGCGTCCCTGGGCTCGCAAGCGGAAATCATCGACTAGTTTGCCAAGCACTTGTGGGCTCAAATATTTGCGGCCCTGGGAGACATCGCGCACTGCGCCTATCAGCTTGGGCGCAGGGGCATCTTTCAGGACGTAGCCAAACGCGCCAACGTCCAGGCACTGGAGCAGGTATTCTTCATCTTCGTGCATGGTCAGAAAAATCAATCGTGTGCCAGGGCAATCCTTATCGATTTGCCGGGCAGCTTCGAAGCTGGAAGTTCCGGGCATGCCGATGTCCATCAGCACCACATCCGGCCTGAGCTTGCGGACTTGCTCGATCCCCTCTAGGGCATTACTCGCTTCAGCGATAACTTGAAGGTCGGCTTCGCTCTCGAGCACACGCCGCAGGCCTTCGCGAAACAGCGTGTGATCATCAACAATGATGCAGCGAATTGCCATTTTAGAACCGCGGCCTGACAAACTTCCCGGTTACAACTAACTCGCGCGTTTTACCGGCGTGCGCTTCATCAACGCGCGCTCCGTTTGTGGTGGTTGTTTTCCCCTCGACCCGGCAACCGCAATTGGCAGCATGATCCTGAGCCGCGTGCCGCTTTCGCTGGTATGAATGCGCAACGTTCCTTCCAATCCAGTGACTCGTTCTCCCATTCCGGATAACCCGAATCCTTCATTGTGAGCATGACTCGGGCTGGGTATTCCCACGCCATCGTCCTCAATCGTCAAAATCAGCTTTTGTTGTCGGTTACGAATTCGAATTGTCACGTTTCGTGCTTGCGAATGTTTGGCTATGTTATGCAAGGCCTCCTGCACACATCTATAAGCCGCCACCTCAACCTCCGGAGCCAGATCCCCAAATTCTTCCGGAAGACTGAGCTCAGCCTTGATACCGAGGTTCTTCTCCAATTCCCTGACCTGTTTCCGTATGGCCGCCGTCAGCCCGAGTTGCTCCAGTATTCGGGGCGATAATCGTCCAATAATTCTTCGCAATCCACGTATAGCGCGATCAAGCAGTTCTGTGATTTGCTGAATTCTCTGTTGCAAATCATGGCCCCAGACCTCATTCGCGAGCATTCCGACTTGGAGCCGGAGCAGCATTAGTGCCTGGCCCGTTTCATCATGCAACTCACGGCTGATACGTTTGCGTTCCTCCTCCTGGGCACGAATCAGATGACCAGACAACTGCGCGTCTGCTCTCCCGGAGGGAGCGATTTCCTTAACTCGCCTATTACCCTTACGCGAGACCAGATATGACACTCATCCACTCCAAAGCTGAACTCAGAAGAAGTGGCACGACTGCACCAGAGTCGGCGCTAGAAGATGCAGGCCTGAGTAATCGAAGTACCTCACATTTTAGCAGTTCTCGGCTCTATTCGATGCCACAAAGAATAATTCTGGAATTGAATGGCTACTCTGCTTCCGGGTTTGTCCGGATCATCGGGTACAATCCAGAACAATGCTCCGTTATTTCACGGCAGGCGAGTCTCACGGTGAGGCTCTTATTGGCTTCTTGTCTGGATTGCCCGCTGGACTCAAAGTCGACCACGCTTTTGTCGATCGCGAACTCTGGCGCCGGCAGCAGGGTTATGGTCGCGGTGGGCGGATGAAAATTGAGCGTGATACCGCGCATCTCCTCTCCGGTGTGCGGCACGGACTAACTATCGGGTCACCCATCGCCATCCTGCTGGAGAATAAGGATTGGAAGAACTGGCAGGAGGCGCTCCCGGTAGAGGAGGGAGATTTGGAGAAGCATAAACGGGTCGCATCGCCGCGCCCTGGGCATGCTGATTTGGCCGGAGCTTTGAAGTACAACTTCCCCGAAGCTCGCTACGTCCTGGAACGTGCTTCCGCTCGTGAATCCGCTGCCCGCGTCGCGATCGGAGCGCTGGCCAAGTTATTTCTCCGCGAGCTCGGCGTCGAAATCTCTAGCCATGTGATTTCGGTGGGTGCGGTTGCGCTTCAGCATGGGGTTACGTGGGAGCAGATTGTCGCGCTGCGCCAAAAGCAGGAAATTCTGCTGAATTGCGCCGATGCCACCACTGAGCAGAGCATGAAAGAAGAGGTCGATCGTGCCCTCCGCAGTGGAGATTCTGTCGGCGGAGTTTTCGAAGTGGTTGCGGCTCACGCGCCTCCCGGGTTGGGAACCTATGCCCAATGGGACGAGCGCCTGGATGCACGCCTGGCTGCCGCTGTGATGTCGCTGCAAGCCGTTAAGGCAGTCGAAATCGGGGCAGGAATTAGCTCAGCATCTTCGCCGGGCTCTGCCGTACATGATGAAATAGGTTACGAAAAGTCGGCCGGGTTTGCTGGATTCACGCGCAGCAGAAATAATGCTGGTGGCATCGAAGGTGGCGTCTCCAATGGCGAGGAAATCCGCATTCGCGGATATCTTAAGCCTATTTCGACCTTGCGGCGGCCGCTCGAGTCTGTGGACTTTGCAACCCGACAGCCGGTGAAGGCAGCTTACGAGCGTTCCGACGTATGTGTCGTGCCCGCTGCGGGGGTTGCTGCAGAAGCCATGGTGGCCTTGACTCTCGCGGCTTGTGCCCTAGACAAATTCGGCGGCGATTCCATGGCTGAGACTCTGCGCAATTGCCAAGGCTATCTCGAGCAGTTGAGAAATTACTAGCTACCAAATACTGGGTACTGACTACTGATTAATGATCTATTCCATCGTAAAGTTTGGTAATCCAGTCCTGGAGAAACCCGCGGAACCTATCATCGTTTTTGACGATGAATTGAAAAAACTGGTAGAGGATATGTTCGAGTCCATGTATGAGGCACGGGGAGTCGGTCTGGCAGCACCTCAAATTGGCATTTCGAAGCGCCTGGCGGTGATCGACGTTACTTTCAAGGAGGATCCTCACGCCAAGCTCGTGCTTGTCAATCCCGAAATCATTCACACCGAGGGCAAGCATACGCAACCCGAAGGATGCTTGAGCATCCCCGAATTTCGCGAACCGGTGAGCCGGGCGCGCAAGGTCACAATTCGGGCCCAGGATGTAAATGGAAAATGGTACGAAAAAACCGGCGAAGATCTGCTGGCTCGCGCGTTTCTGCATGAGACCGACCACTTGAATGGAAAGCTTTATATCAGCCACATCAGCGCTCTGAAGCGTGATTTGATCAAGCGTAAGATTCGCAAGCTGATGAAAGCCGGAGAGTGGTAGAAATCCAGAGTGGCTGAATCACTCAATCTTATTTTCTGCGGCACACCCGCCTTTGCGGTTCCGACGCTGGAAAAGCTCGTTTCATCCCGGTTCTCAGTGTCTCTAGTGGTGACGCAGCCAGACCGGCCGAGAGGGCGAGGCATGGAGCGGGCACCCTCACCGGTGAAGCAGAAAGCAATCGAACTCGGGCTGCCAGTTACGCAACCTGAGAAGATCAAGGACAACGATGAATTTCGCTCCCGGGTCACATCGATCCGGCCAGATGCAATCGTGGTGGTCGGCTATGGCCGGATGATTCCGCAGTGGATGATTGAGCTGCCCGCTTTCGGCAACATCAATCTGCACGCCTCATTACTGCCCAAATATCGTGGCGCCGCTCCCATTCAATGGTCGATCGCTCACGGCGACAGCGTCACTGGCGTGACCACAATGCGCATCGACGCTGGCCTGGACACTGGTGACATTTTGTTGCAAGAGGAAGTTACGATTGCTCCCCAGGACACGGCTGAAACTTTGGCGCCGCGGCTAGCCGCAATCGGAGCTGACGTGATGATTGCAACGCTTCGCGGCCTTGCCGCCGGAACTGTTCATGCTCGCCCTCAAGAACACAGCCAGGCAACTCTGGCTCCTGTCCTCAAGAAAGAAGATGGCCGCATTGACTTCCATCGCAACGCACAAGAGATCTGGAACCGGCTGCGCGGGTTTCAGCCCTGGCCCGGCGCTTTCACTACTTTTCATGGGAAGAATCTGAATGTTTGGGAGGCAAGGCCGACCAGTGCCCACCTCGTACCCGGCGAAATAGTCACCGACAACGGACGCTTAATTGTGGGCTGCGGACGTGGCACTGCGATAGAGTTGCTCGTGGTCCAGCCGGAAGGCAAGAAACGCATGGCCGCTGCCGATTTCATCCACGGCTACAAGCCGGCATATCGGGAGCGCTTCGGATAACTGTCAACCGCATCGTTCGCCGGGTAACTGCGGTTAGATTGAAGTTTCGGCAACCTTGATGCCCATTTCTCCTGCGCGCGTTGCAGCTTTTGAGATTCTCCTGCGGGTCGACCAGCAAAATGCGTTCACTGCAGAACTGCTGCATTCTTCTGCGCGCCAAACGCTTTCCGGCCCTGACCATCGCTTGGCGATGGAACTGGTGATGGGCGTTCTAAGATGGCGTTCCGTGCTGGATCTAGAAATCGCAAGTCGTTCTTCAATAAAGTTGGCAAGAATCGATCCGGAGGTGCTAACGGCGTTACGCCTGGCCGCATATCAACTGATGTTCCTCGATCGAATACCCGCGCGTGCCGCGATTCACGAGAGCGTGGAACTAGTGAAGCGGGCGCGAAAGCGATCCGCAGCTCCCTTTGCTAATGCACTGCTTCGAGAATTGGCGCGCTCCCCGACGCGGCCAGCTCTGCAGGCTCTGGTCGCAAAAGGTGAGAGTGGTTCTGAACTGGCCAGGCTATTTGCGCACCCCCAATGGCTCGTCGAACGATGGATTCATGAGTTTGGCATAGATGTTGCCCGCGAAATCTGCCTTTACGATCAACGGATTCCTGAAACCGCAATCACCATCTACGAAGCCTCACTCGTCCGGGAACTGGAAACTCGGGGCATCAAGCTGGCTCCCGGCCGTTTATTAGGATCTTCGCGTCGCGTGGTAACGGGTGATCTGGCAGAACTTCCCCCGCCACTTCAGGCACAAATCACAATCCAGGATGAAGCATCCCAGCTGGTGGCACTTCTCACTGGTACTGGGTCTCGCATTCTTGATTGTTGCGCAGCCCCTGGAGGCAAGACCCGAGTGCTCGCGGAGAGCAATCCCTCGGCTCTCATCATCGCGGGAGAGTTACACCCGCACCGCGCGCGTCGGTTACGCAAACAGGTAACAGCGGGAAACGTCCGCGTCATTGCGGCTGATGCCAGAGCCATTCCCGTGAGCGTGGCTTTCGACAGCATACTTGTCGATGTCCCGTGTTCGGGGACCGGCACGTTGGCCCGCAATCCCGAAATCAAATGGCGCCTTAAGCCCGAAGATCTGGTCGATCTGCAGGCTCGCCAAGCTGCAATCCTGCGTTCGGTCATGCGGCAACTGGTTTCAGGGGGAACAGTTGTCTATTCCACATGCTCCCTTGAGAAGGAAGAAAACGAAGAGGTGGTCGAACAAACACTCTCCCTTGAAACATCATTCCGGCTCGTTGATTGTCGTGAGCGATTACAACAGCTTCAAACCGACGGCAAGCTTGTGTGGAAAGACATTGCTTCCCTCGCCCGGGGACCTTATCTGAGAACGACGCCAGGGGTTCATCCGTGCGACGGTTTGTTCGCAGCTGTCTTGAAAAAAATGTAGGCGCTCACTAAAGGAATTACCGAGTTCCAACGAATAAGGCCGAGGCTATCGAACTTCAAAATCAACTGCCGATCCCAGAAGAGCTTTCCCTCCCGCAGTCGGATTCTGGGAGACGATGATGCTGCTGGGCGACGGCTGTGGCGAGGGGCTGGGAGCCTGAAGTGGGGCTGCGGGAGCGTTCGATCCTGCAGGAGCAGCCATTGTAAGTTTTCCCAACCGTAACCCGGCATCTTTCAGAGCGGCAGTGGCTGCGCTGACGGTCTGCCCGACAAAGCTCGGCATCACGTACGCTTGCGGTTGTGGTGCTTGTGCCGCGAGAAGATTGATTTTTGGCGCCGAGATGCTGCTGGCACTGGGAGATGGATTTTGCGCAACAATCTCATCTGGCGGTACACCCGCTATCTCAACTTGCGCCACAGCTCCCACATCCAAACCGCGTCGCAGAATGTTAATTTCAGCCGCCCGCTCGCTCTCGCCGATCACATTGGGAATATTGACGCGCTGCGGGCCAAGGCTTTCTGCGACGCGAATTTGCCATCCACGTCGAATCTGCGTGCCGACGGGCGGAATCTGCGAAAGAATCCTTCCCGCCGGAATCTTCGGGCTATAGTATTGCCGCTCAACTTCAAACTGGAAGCCGTTCAGCTCCGCGACGCTGCGTGCTTCAGCGGGAGTCTTGCCCACAAGGTCGGGTACCGCAACCTCGCGCGTGTGAATGGCAAATCTCATCGCCGTCAACGCGGAAACCAGCGCTACCACCAACAAGACCAGTGCCAGGAAAACTAAACGGAATAACGTTCTCACCGAGCTCAGACCTCCGTCAGTGCGTCTCCTCCTCCGCCGGCGCGGTGTCTGGCGTGTCGACCTTTTGGGCTGCCGGATTCGAGGGCAATTCCGGCAAGGGCTGGAACTCGCCAGCATCTTTCCCGGCAAGAGCAAACTTCATGAAATCCATCCAGATGGGCAGCGCCGCGTGTGCTCCGCTCTCCTTCGCTCCCAAAGATTTCTTCTCGTCGTAGCCGATCCAGACCCCTGTCGTCATTGATGGGGAAAAACCAATGAACCATGCATCTGTAAAATCATTCGTGGTCCCGGTCTTGCCGGCCAGAGGATATTTCATGCTGGCGGCAGCAATCGCCGTCCCGTGCAGGACTACGTCGCGCAGCATGGAGGTCATAATGCGGGCCGTGCGAGTGCTGACTACGTCTTTAACTTCAGGAAAATCTTCTTCCATGACACGCCCTTCGTAATCGGTCACCTTGGTGATGTAGCGTGGGATCACGCGAACGCCATCGTTGGGAAAAACGCTGAAGGCCGAAGTCTGCTCTAACAGCGTGACTTCCGCTGCCCCGAGCGCCACCGGCAGATACGGCGGCAGATTCGAAGTAATGCCAAAGCGGTGGGCGTAATCGATCACCGTCTTGATCCCCAGGCTATCCGCCAGCTTTAGAGCCGGGATATTGCGCGATTGCGCCAAGGCGCGCCGCAACGTAATCGTGCCCTCAAATTTCTCATCATAATTATGTGGGACATAAGGGCCCGATGCCGTTTGAAACATGACCGGTGTGTCAACAATCGTGTCGTCCGGCCTGGCCCCCTGATCGATCGCCGCCGTGTAGACATAAGGTTTGAACGATGAACCCACCTGCCGCAGCGCCTGCGTCGCGCGGTCGAACTTGGACTGCTCGAAGTCCCGGCCGCCGATTAAGGCCTTGATCCCTCCGGTCGCATTGTCAATTGCGATCAAAGCGCCCTGCGTACCGGAATCCTGCTCTAGTCCCACACGCGCTTTTCCTGCCACAGGGAGCGACAGGATCTTCACATAAATGATGTCGCCCGTTTTCAGGATGGTTTGGAGCTTGCTTTGTGTCCATGCGGCATCGGATTGCGCGAGCATCGCCGCGTAGCGGCCGAACTTGACCGTTGCCGATCCGGGAACTACCGCAGTAACCAAGCCATGGATGTATCCACCGGCTCCAGGCTCACTGTCCCAGTCCGGATGCTCGTAACCAGTCAGCGAAAATCCCTCATTCAAAACGTTTTCTAGGTGACCCTTCCATCCATGACGCCGCTCGTATGCTGCCAGCCCGTCGAGCACCGCCTGAGTGGCGGCGCGTTGCAGATCCATGTCGAGCGTGGTGTAAACCCTCAGCCCACTCTGGTGAACCTGATCGGCTCCATACTTGTTCTCGAGGTAACGCCGTATCTCCTCGACGAAGTAGGGCGCCACCGAGTTCGGGTCTTTCTGCACATTCAACTGAATAGGTTCATTACGGGCCTCATTTGCCTGCTTCGCCGTAACTTTCCCATCCTCCAGCATGGCATTGATGACCAGATTCCGCCGCTTGAGGGCGCGATCGGGATGACTGATCGGCGAGTACAATCCCGGCGCTTTCGGCAGACCGGCCAAAAGTGCAGCCTCGGCCAGCGTTAACTGTTTTGCCGGCTTGCTGAAGTAAAATTCCGAGGCTGCTTCGAAACCATAGACTCCGTGGCCAAGAAAGATCTGATTGGCATACAAAGTGAAAATCTGCTCTTTGGTGAAACGCCGCTCGATTTGGATTGCCCAGAGCGCCTCTTCGATCTTGCGTTGGAATGAGCGCTCGGGAGAGAGAAACAGATTGCGAGCCAGTTGCATGGTGAGCGTGGACGCTCCCTGCACCCTCCCTCCGGATTCAATGTCGCGATAAGCCGCCCCCGCGATGCGCCACACATTGATACCCCAATGACGATAAAACTCTTTGTCCTCGATCGAAATCAGCGCTTCGCGCAGGATGGGAGGAAAATCGCTGTAGCTTGCCACCACCCGCCGCTGCAGCGCGAAGGAACCAACGATTTGGCCGTGGTCATCGTAAAGTTCGGTGATCGAACTGGGGCGGTAGTGCTCCAGTTGTTCAGCTTGCGGCAGATCCGTGGAGTACACCAGCAGCAGACCAACCGACGCACCTATCAGGCCAGAAAGCAGCACCAGCAGCCCAAACAGGACACGACCCATCACCTTCCGCCCGCTGGTCTCGGCGGCGGGAAGGTCTTGATAAATCACCTTCATGAGGGATCAGGGTCAGGATAGCAGGTTTGGAAGAAAGCGCGACTCCTCACGCGAGCTATCATTGAAGAAGCAGATGCTTCCGGAGCTCCTCTCCCGCGAGCACACCGAAGGGCCCTCCAAATGATAATCCTGGGAGGAATGCTAAATTGCAGGTGAGGACGCGCTGCACACGAACTAACTCGAACGGCTCTTCAATACTTCTATTGCCTTCTGCAGTTGCTCGTCCTCCTGCGGCGGTTGCGGCTTCTTAACCTGATCAGGAGGCGCTGCGTTCTCGTCATCATCGGGAGCTAACGCATCTTCGTCAGCGTCGGCAACTACCAGATTAGGCGTCACGGCTGCGTCCTGAATGGCCTTTCCGCTGGGGCTGTAATATTTCGCGATCGAGAGGATCAACGCGGAGCCATCGGGCAGTTCAATGACTTTCTGCACTGAACCCTCGCCGAACGTCTTGTCACCCACCACGTCCCCGCGTGCATTTTCGAGAATAGCGGCAGCCACAATCTCTGCTGCGCCAGCCGTTCCTTTATTAACAAGCACAACCACGGGAAGGTTGGTGATGTCCTTGGAAGGATCAGCGTTGAAGGCCTCACGCGGGAATTTCTGTCCCTGTAAATATGTAATGGTCCCGTGATTCAGAAATAGATTAGCAGTGGCGATCCCTTCCGATTCCTCGCCTTCCGCGCAGTTCCGCAGATCGAGAATCAGCTTCTTCACTCCGTCTTTTTGCAGTGCCCTGATTTTAGTGGCAATTTCCTGCGACTTGCCCTTGGTAAGCGCGTCAACTCGGATCTCAGCTATGCCGTCGCCCATGATCTTGTCGGTCACGGGTGGAACATTCACAATATCTCTGGTGATTACAACCTTGTCCGGTTGAGCGCGTCGAGCCCGCACCACCGACACTGTCACATTGGAACCTGGCTGTCCCGACAGTAGATTGTGAACCTCGGCCAGGGACATCTCACGCGTGCTCTTGCCTTCGATAGCCTCGAGAATGTCTGTGTCCTGCAAACCAGCCTTGTCCGCCGGTCCGCCTGGTATAACAGAGATCACCGCCGCATAGCCGAAGCGCTTGGAAACAGAAGCTCCAATATCCGCCTTCCCCTCAACCTGATGCGCCTTATACTCCTTGTACTCTTCCGGCGTCAGATAGCTGGAATCGGCGTCCAGCGATTCGAGCAAGCCGTGCAGCGCACCCTCGGTCACCGCAGGAATATTGGGGTCCTCAACATATTCGCTGCGCACCCGCGAAAGGACTTCGCTGTATACCTGAAGTTGGCGATAAGCACCTTCATTGCTGGAGGCGCGAACTCCATCCATTGTTCCGACTACCGTGAATAACAGCACCGCAGCCGAGGGAATCAGAATTGCAGCCTTCAATTTTGTGGACATCGACTGGTTTCTCAGAAGCAGGTCAGTTCATCCAGAACTCGCTTCATTATACCTTGTTTGATGCGCACTCCTGCCAGCCGATGTCCAGAAATTGCGCAACTTGGTTACTATTCTCCTGAAAGGCCACTGAGCCTATTAACCAGCTAAGTTGAGGAGAATTGACGGGGGTCTGCGACTGAAGATCGAGCCCCGCTCAGGCGCTAACGCCGAACCTTAGCCCGGGAAGAAGCCAAACTAAGCGTGCAGCGCCGAATTCGACCGATCCCCACAAATTCTGCTTCCGTTCTCGAGCACCGATCCCGCGGAGCACCTAACTTGGTGACCTTGGTCACGGCATATGTCGCCGTGAGCGCTCAGAATGATTCCAGGGAGATAGGAGAGCTTAGGATCATGGCGTATTCATACATAGTTTTGGGCGCTGGCAGGCAAGGAGTTGCCGCTGCATATGATTTGGCGGTTTTCGGCCAAGCTTCGCGAGTAACCCTCGCCGATTCCGACAGGCAGTTAGCCAGGTGCGCAGCAGATCGCGCAAACGAGTTGGTGCACGACAAAATCGTGGATGCAATCCCACTCGATGTTCGCGATGAAAGTGCAGTTCGACGCATTCTGAAGGGTTACAACGTTGCTCTTAGTGCCGTTCCTTATTTCTACAACCTCGGATTAACTCGGGCAGCAATTGAAACCGGCGTCTCGTTTTGCGACTTGGGCGGGAACACCGACATTGTTCGCCAACAACACGCCCTGGATCGTGAGGCGACCCGTGCTGGAGTATGTGTCGTGCCCGATTGCGGCATGGGGCCGGGAATGGGAAACACCCTCGCCGTGTATGCGATGAGCCTGGTCGGGGAAGCCGAACATGTTTATATGTATGATGGAGGCCTGCCGCAGCGTCCCAAACCACCGTGGAATTACGCGCTCACATTTAGCATCGAAGGTCTTACCAACGAATACTACGGGGGCATGACCATTCTGCGCGATGGCGAACTCTTCCACGCCCCCTGCTTCAGCGAGTTCGAGATGATCGACGTCCCGCCGATTGGAAAGCTGGAAGCCTTTCTCATTGCGGGTGGCGTTTCGACTGCGCCCTGGACTTTCCGAGGAAAACTCCGGACCTACCAGCTCAAGGTACTGCGCTATCCAGGCACATTTGCGCAGCTGAAAGCATTTTCCGATCTTGGCCTGTTCGACCCCAAAACCGTCGACGTCGATGGAATCGAAGTTGTGCCTCGCAAGCTGTTTCATACCCTGTTCGAGCCACAAGTGCGGGATGATGATGTGCGTGATGTCTGCATTGTTCGAGTCTGCGCCGTCGGAAAGAAAAACGGTCGTCGAACCGAAGCCACGGTCGAAGTAATCGATTATTACGATGAACAAACCGGATTCAGCGCGATGCAACGAACCACCGGATGGCACATGTCCATCGTTGCTGAGATGATGGCAATAGGCGAAATCCCACATGGGTCAATTCCTCTGGAACTCGCCGTACCAGGTGAATCTTTTGTAAAACAGGCTAGAAAGCGTGGATTCCAGATTAAGGAAGAGATTCTAACCCCCGGCGTCTTCGAACAACCTTGCGCGCAGCTCGTGTAAGAGGAACAAGCTGGGGCCACTTTTGCACTGATTCGGCTGGCATGTGGCAGTCTCACTTATAATCTTCTCACCACGATGCCCGCCAGCCTCGAGCAGATAGTTGCCGCAACTCGGCAAAAACTAAGGGAAAACCTTCTCTCGCTTAACGTGCGCCAACTCGAACGCGCAGCGCAGGGGTGTGTGCCGCGGGGATTTCGGAGCGCGTTGGAATCTAGAAGCCGACATGGGCCCGCGATTATTGCCGAACTCAAAAAAGCCTCCCCGTCGCGCGGTTTGATTCGTGACGATTTTGAGGCTGGTCGTCTGGCGGCGCAACTCGAAGCTGCCGGTGCTGCAGCTCTCTCCGTGCTCACGGATGAAGAATTTTTTCAGGGATCTTTGGAGAATCTGCGGCTTGCCCGAGGAAGTACAAAACTGCCTTGCTTGCGCAAAGATTTTATTGTGGACCACGTTCAGATCTTGGAAACCCGTGCCAACGGCGGAGACGCAATTCTGCTAATCGTTGCCGCACTAACGCAGTCAGAACTGCAAACCCTGGTGCGTCAGGCGCGCGAATATGAGTTGGACGTGTTATGTGAGATTCACGATGAAAGCGAACTGCAACGCGCTGCTGATGCCGGATGCGATCTGATCGGTGTGAACAATCGCGACTTGCGGACGTTCAAAGTTGATCCGGAGACCGCGTTTCGGCTGGAAAAGTTTATTCCGAAAAATGCACTGCGCGTGGCCGAAAGTGGCATTCGCAGCCCAGCCGATATCGTCCGCTTGCGCACTGCGGGCTATCATGCGTTCCTGATTGGTGAGTCGCTAATGGCAGCGGAATCTCCGGGCAAGGCGCTACGCGCTCTGCTCGAGCAGTCTGAACAGTTAGCGTCGCTGAGAACCGGCAACTGAGCTGGGAACTGGGCTTATGACTTGGGTCAAAATTTGCGGAATAACGAACCTGGATGATGCCTTGACAGCGGTCGACGCCGGCGCGGATGCGTTAGGGTTCGTGTTCTATGAGAAGAGTCCTCGATTTGTGAGCCCAGAGCAAGCACGAGGAATGATCGGCAGGCTGCCGCAGCAAACGGAAACGGTTGGTGTGTTTGCGAAGGAAGAAATTGTTCGGTGCGTTGACATCGCAAGCCGGTGTGGGCTAAGCGCAGTGCAGGTACACTTTTCTTCTGCCGCTGGCGGATCTCCAGGCTCAAATCCTGAATTGCGGGCCGTGCATCCCTGCACTCGCTTGAAGATCTACCCGGCTTGGCCAGCCAGTTGCTTGATCAATGGGCAGCCTCTACCGGACTTCAGAGCACCATTCGACGCGATCTTCCTGGATGCCGGCGAGCCTCAACAGCCTGGAGGAACGGGCAAAACGTTTGACTGGACGAAGGCAGCACCCGTTGTTCAGAAACTGGCCACTAGCGTCAAGGTTGTCGTCGCCGGCGGCCTTACCGCGACAAATGTCGCTGAGGCTATGCATATACTTAACCCCTGGGGCGTGGATGTTTCTTCCGGAGTGGAGGCTCGTCCAGGAAAGAAAGATCCCGACAAAATGCGAACGTTTATTTCCGCAGTACGACATGTTGATAAGGAACGTTGAAAATGGCGACTGCGACGATAACGAGAAAAAGTTCAGCGGGGCGTGCCCCGAGAGGTCGTTTCGGGCCCTACGGGGGCCGCTACGTCCCCGAAACGCTCATGTCGCCGTTGGAAGAATTAGAGCGAGAGTACCAGAAGGCGAAGCGCGAACCCCGCTTTCAAAAACGGCTTGATGAACTCCTGCGAACTTACGCGGGCCGGCCGACCCCGCTTTTTTTCGCCAGACGTCTCACGAGAAAACTGGGCGGGGCCAAGATTTATCTCAAGCGCGAAGATCTGCTCCATACCGGCGCTCACAAAATCAACAACTGTCTCGGGCAGGCGTTGCTGGCTGAGCGCATGGGCAAACGGCGAATTGTAGCTGAGACGGGCGCCGGTCAACACGGCGTCGCGACCGCAACAGTGTGCGCCCTCTTTGGGTTCGAGTGCGTTGTTTACATGGGAACGGAGGACATGCGGCGACAGGAACTCAATGTTTTCCGCATGCGACTGCTCGGGGCGGACGTGCGTGGGGTGGACTCCGGTTCGCGCACTCTGAAGGATGCCATTAATGAGGCCATGCGGGATTGGGTCACCAACGTTCGCACCACCCACTATCTTCTTGGCAGCGTGTTGGGTGCACACCCCTATCCGACCATGGTGCGCGACTTTCACAAGGTAATTGGACGTGAGACGCGCGCGCAGATTCTGAAAGCCGAGGGCAAACTGCCGACCGCCATTATCGCGTGCGTTGGCGGCGGATCGAATTCCATCGGAATTTTTCACGAATTCATCAAGGATAAGCGGGTGAAACTGGTTGGCGTTGAAGCCGGAGGGTGCGGTGAAAACCTGGGTGAGCACGCTGCACGCTTTCACGGTGGCTCTCCAGGCGTACTGCAGGGAACCTATTCCTATCTCTTGCAAGACGCAAGCGGACAAGTCGCAAACACACATTCCGTCTCGGCGGGTCTTGATTATCCCTCGATCGGGCCGGAGCACGCCTGGCTCAAGGATTCTGGCCGTGCCGAATATGTTTCTGCGTCCGATGCCGAAGCTCTTGAAGCCTGCACCTTGTTGGCGCAAACCGAAGGCATCATACCCGCTCTTGAATCTGCACATGCCGTTGCCGAAGGAATCAAGCGCGTCCCGAAGATGAGGAAAGCGGACATTGTGGTTGTGAATGTCTCGGGACGCGGAGACAAAGACATAGGGATTCTGCGGCAAAGCCTGAAATTAGATTGACCCTCGAACCCATGGCCTGATCAGCGACTCACTGTGATTCCACATGCCGCTCAATTTCACAAACCGGCCTTTACTTATCGCTTACGTCACTTGTGGCGACCCCGATCTAAACACAACTCGCGATATTGTCCTGGCGGCTATCGCCGCAGGCGCAAGCGTCGTTGAGCTTGGAGTGCCGTTCAGTGATCCTGTAGCGGACGGACCAGTCATTCAGCGTGCCAGTCAGCGTGCGCTCCAAAATGGCACGACCCTCAGGCAGGTGATTAAGCTCGCCAAAGGCATTCGTCAGCGCTCACCCGCCGGAATTATCATCTTTTCCTACTTGAACCCGGTCATATGTATGGGGTTGGCAGAGTTCAGTGCGGCGGCGCAGGATGCAGGCATCGACGGTGCGCTGATCACCGACCTGCCGGTTGAAGAAGCCGGCCAATACTTGGAGGAGATGCGAAAGCGCAACCTGGCCACGGTATTTCTAGCCGCGCCTACCAGCAGCGATGAGCGTCTTAAACGCATCGCACGGGCTTCCAGCGGCTTCGTTTACGCCGTATCTCGAACTGGCGTGACTGGGGCCCACAAGCAATTGCCCGAGGACGCACAAATTCTGGTCAAACGCCTTCGCAAACACACCGATCTCCCCATTGCCGTGGGATTCGGCATCGCCACCGTAGGGCAATTCCGTTCTTTAGGAAAATTCGCGGATGCCGCCGTGATCGGTAGTGCCATCGTTGAGATCATCGAGAGCCATCCCGGCGAGGAAGCCCAGTCTGTGGCAGAATTCATAAACCAGTTCCTAGCCACTAGCTACTGACTTTTATGGATATCTCCGATTGGCGCAAGAAAATCGACGAACTAGATCGCAAATTGGTGGAACTTTTGAACCAGCGGGCACAGGCCGCTCACGAAATCGGCAAGCTGAAAGGCAACGCGGGAATGCCGATTTACGAGCCAGACCGCGAACAAGCTGTGTTTGACAATGCGCGCCATATAAATCGAGGGCCGCTGCCCGATCACGACTTGCTCAGTATCTATGAACGGATCATGGACATCATGCGCCAGATTCAGCGCGAAGAAAGTGCTCCGGAAAGGGCAAACGCGCAAGGCAGCACAGAATTGGATTCTGAGGTGAATGATTAAGCAATTAGCAATTAGCACTTTACCATTGGCACTTAACCCTCGAGTCCCATAGCTAAACTCAGTCGGCCGATACGGCTAGTTGCTAAGTGCTAATTGGTGCTTTCTATGATCGTCGCCATGCAAGAACCCGCGACCGAGGAGCAAATCCAGCGGGTCATTGAGCATCTGATCCGCATGGGCTTCTCTGTCCACCGTTCCACGGGAGCACGCCAGACCGTGGTTGCGGCAGTCGGTGCCCGCATCGACTTCGACATTCGGAACCTCGAAGTGCTGCCCGGCGTGCAGGAGGTCCATCGCATCAGCGCGCCCTACAAGCTGGCGGCGCGCAACTTCCGCCCGCAGGGAACAACGATCGTGTTCGGCAATGGTGTGAGCATCGGCGAAGATGAGGTGCTGGTCATGGCGGGACCGTGTTCCGTGGAATCGCGTGAGCAACTGTTCGCCGTCGCGGAGCAGGTCAGAAATGCCGGTGCGCAGGTTCTTCGCGGCGGCGCTTTCAAGCCTCGCACATCCCCTTACTCGTTTCAGGGTCTTGGAATAGAAGGCCTGAAGTTGTTACGTGAGGCAGGTGACCATTTCGGGTTGCTCGTCATCAGTGAAGTGATGGAGATTTCCCAGATTGCGGTCATGTTGCCCTATGTGGATATTTTCCAGGTGGGCGCGCGCAACATGCAGAATTTCAATCTCTTGCGCGAACTAGGCAAGATCCAAAAGCCGGTCATGTTGAAGCGGGGAATCGCCGCCACCTACGAGGAACTCCTCCTTTCGGCTGAGTACATGATGGCCGGTGGAAACTATGACATCATCCTGTGCGAGCGCGGCATACGCACGTTCGAAACGCACACTCGCAACACCTTGGATATCGCAGCGATTCCCATTATTCACAAGCTGACGCACTTGCCCATCGCCTCCGATCCCTCTCACGGCACTGGTATTCGTGACAAAGTTGCGCCCATGGCGCGAGCTTCGGTGGCTGCCGGAGCGGACGCGCTTCTGATTGAGGTTCACCACGATCCCGACAAGGCTTTGTCGGATGGCGCGCAGTCGCTTTATCCGCAACAATTTTCCGACTTGATGGACCAGCTTCGCATGATTGCGCCCGCAGTCGGCCGCAAGATCGCTCCACTTCGCCGCTCTAGTTAAGAGGGGCTTAACGACATGGATAAGTTTGCCGAAACCGACCGCTTCCTTTCCGAACCCGCAGATGATGACACGCAGAAACCTCCGCTTGTCGGAGCCGAGCGTCTGAATCGCTGGCTGTCGTTGCTGACTGAACAGAAAGGCAGCGATCTACTGCTCGTTCCCGGCGCTCCGCCCTCTATCCGGTTCGAAGGCGAAGTGCGTGGCCTCGAGAAGGAGCCGCTGCAAGGACCAGAAATCGAAGCCGCGCTGCTGCCCGCCCTGACGCGACACGCTTTGCAGCTTTACCGGCAACATCATATTGGAGATTCGTCCTATCGTATCGATGGCCTCGGCCGCTTTCGCATCAATCTGCACCACGAGCGCGGCACAGCAGCGGCGGCCATCCGAGCATTGCCATCCAGAATTCCTTCTCTTCGCGAACTGAATCTTCCGTCGGGAGTGGAATCCCTTGCTCGTTTGCGCCGTGGGCTGGTGTTGGTGGGCGGAGCCACAGGCTCAGGGAAATCCACCACGCTTGCCGCTCTGATTGATGAGATCAACCGGCACGAAGCGCGCCACATCATCACTATTGAAGATCCACTCGAGTACGAGCACGTTCACATCAAAAGCGTCGTAGAGCAGGTGGAAATCGGAGTCGATGCGCCAGACTTCCCTACCGCTCTGCGGGCCGCACTGCGCCAGGCCCCTGACATCATCGTGGTCGGGGAAATGCGGGATCCGGAAACCATGCGCATCGCTGTCGCTGCCGCCGAAACAGGGCACCTGGTTTTTTCTACTCTGCATACCACCGATGTCCCATCAACCGTGTCGCGAGTATCAGATTCCTTTCCTCTGGAACGGCAACACACCATTCGCCAGGAGCTCGCTATGGCTCTGGCAGCCGTGTTGGTGCAGACTCTTCTGCAGAGCAAGAGCGGCGGACGTCTCCCTGCTGCGGAGTTATTGATGGTTGGTTATGGCGCCCGGCAGCATATTCGCCGCAACGCGCTGCAACATTTGCATCAGGAAATTACCATGACCAAGAACAAGGGTTCGTTCACGCTGGAGGAGTCGTTGGTGCAGTTGGTCAATCGAGGGCTGGTGGATCGCGAGGATGCTCAGCTGCACGCTATCCATCCTGACGACCTTAATAGTCTGATGAAGAGCTGACAATCAACAGCGGGATAGAAGTTAGAATCCTGCATCCGCCCTAGGGGCGCGGGCCCTGCATGCCTTTGCGTCAAATTACGATCATCGGCACCGGCCTCATTGGAGGATCGCTCGCCCTTGCTTTGAAGAAGTGCGGCTTTCGCGGCCGAATTATCGGTTCTGATCGCGTGCCTGTGCTGCAACGCGCAATGAAGTCTGGGGCTTTCGATGCCGCCGAACAACATGTGTTTGAAGCCATACGTGGCAGTGAGGTGGTAATTCTTGCTACGCCGGTGCTTGCAATTATCGATTTCATTGATCGGCTGGGCCCGCGTCTTTCCGACAAAACGTTGCTCACCGACGTCGGCAGTACAAAATTGGAAATCATGGCGCGAGCCAGGAAGGTTTTCGCTAAGAATCTGGCCGCTCGGTTCCTCGGCGGGCATCCGATGGCCGGCAAAGAGCAATCCGGCTTTGAATTCGCCGATTCAGATCTATTTCAGGGAGCAACCTGGTTCCTGACACCGGTTCCGGGACAGAGCGTCTACGACAAAGTCAGCGGAGAGTATGTTCAATGGCTGCAGAAAATTGGGGCTCGCGTTGCCTCAATTGACGCTCAGGACCACGACAAATTGTGCGCCTGGATCAGCCATTTGCCACAAATGATCTCCACCGCGTTGGCGGCTACTCTCGTGGACGAGTATGGCGCAGAGGCTCCGCTGCTCGAAGTGGGTGGCCGTGCCTTGCGCGAGATGACTCGAATCTCCGCCAGTTCCTATTCCGGGTGGCGCGACGTGGCTCTCACCAATAAGGCCAATTTGCAGGACGGTCTTTTGAAGGTGGAGCAGCGATTGGCTCACATTCGCGAGAATCTCGATACTCGCGAACTGGCAGCCGAATTCGAGAGAGCGCATCAACTGCGCAAAAATCACGGCACACCATCGGCGACCCGGCGTAAACGCGACATGCAGAGATGAAAGTCATCTCGCTTCTGCCCTCTTTTCATTTAAAATTCTCTGCTGATGAACAAGGTTGTCGCCAATGCAGATGAGGCCGTGCGCGATGTGTCTGACGGGGCCACGATCATGGTCGGAGGCTTCGGCTTATGTGGCATTCCGGAGAACTTGATACGCGCTCTCGTTCGGAAAGGCGTAAAAAACCTCACCACCATCAGCAATAATGCCGGCGTGGACGGTTTTGGCATGGGGCTGCTGCTTTCTGCGGGACAGATACGCAGGCACATCGGAACTTATGTGGGCGAAAATAAACTGCTCGAGCAAATGGTTCTGCAAGGACAAATCCAGCTCGACCTGGTGCCCCAAGGAACCTTCTCAGAGCGCATTCGTGCTGGAGGCGCGGGCATTCCCGCATTCTTCACGCCCACCGGAGTTGGCACGGTAGTGGCGGAGAACAAAGAAACACGCGAATTCGACGGACGCCTGTACCTCATGGAACGTGCTCTGAAAGCGGATTTTGCGCTGGTGAAAGCATGGAAAGGCGATAAATGGGGAAATCTGGTTTATCGCAAGACCGCCCGCAATTTCAATCCGATGATGGCCACCGCCGCCAAAATAACGATCGCCGAAGTTGAGCATCTGGTTGATGTCGGCGAGTTGCAACCTGATATGGTCCATACGCCCAGCGTGTTCGTGAGTCGAGTTTTCCAAGGTGAGTTATATGAAAAGAGGATTGAGAAGAGAACGGTGAGAAGGGTGGCTAGTGGTCAGTGAGCAGTCACCAGCTCTCTGCTGACCACTGACAACCCGCCCGCTCGGACTTCCGAACATGTCCATGGCATCCAAAGTCGGCAAGGATCTCGACAAACGCGAACGCATCGTGAAACGCATCGCATCCGACTTGCGCGACGGCTTCTACGTGAACCTGGGAATTGGTATGCCCACGCTGGTCGCCAACTACGTTCCTGCAGGAATGGATGTAATCCTGCAAAGTGAAAACGGCATGCTTGGCATCGGTCCGTATCCCCTTGAGGGTTCGGAAGACGCCGATCTGATCAATGCCGGCAAGGAAACCATAACCGAGATCAAGGGTACCGCATATTTTTCGAGCGCCGATTCTTTTGCCATGATCCGCGGCGGTCACATCGATCTCAGCGTGCTTGGAGCCATGGAAGTGGACGAAGAAGGCAATCTCGCGAATTGGATGGTTCCCGGGAGAACCGTCAAAGGCATGGGCGGGGCCATGGATCTGGTCGCCGGAGCGCGACGCGTGATCATTGCCATGGAGCACACTACGCGCGAAGGCCAACCCAAAATTCTTAAGCAATGCACACTCCCCCTCACCGGTGTTCGTGTAGTGGACACAATTGTCACCGAGATGGCGTTGATTCAGGTCACTCCTAAAGGGCTGGTCCTCGAAGAAATTGCTAGTGGACTGAACGCAAATGAGGTGCAGCGGGTGACGGAGCCCACGCTAATTATTAGCCCCAATCTTAGAGTGATAGAGAGCTGAGTATCCGTGTCAACTGCAACGCGCATAAATACAGACGTCGCACGCGCGCCAAAGCTGGCACTCATCCCGGCTGGTTGGTTCGCCATGGGCTCGCAAACAGGACAAGATAACGAGCGTCCGGTGCATCGTGTATGGGTGGACGCGTTTTGTCTGGCCGAATGCCAGTTGACCAACGCGGAATATGCTTGCTTTCTCCAGGCCACTGGCATGCAACCACCCCTACTGTGGGATGATCCCAATTTCTGGCTGCCCCAGAAGCCTGTGGTTGGGGTGTCCTGGTTCGAGGCGGTTCAATATTGCGATTGGCTTGCCGGAACAACCGGACGCAGGTATCGTCTCCCTACCGAAGCGGAGTGGGAGCGCGCCGCTCGCGGCGGTCTCGAGGGCAAGCAATTTCCCTGGGGAGACGATCCCCCGCAATCGCTCCCGAAGTATCACGAGCGCTGGATTCTCGGACCCGAACCGGTCGCCCATTACACGCCCAACACCTTTGGAATTTTCGACATTTGTGAGAATGTACACGAATGGTGCAGTGATTGGTATCAGCCCGACTATTACGCAACTTCCGCCGATCGCAATCCCCATGGGCCGCAAACCGGCGAGCGCCGTGCCTCGCGCGGAGGCTCCTGGCGACATCACGTTAAGGTGGCGCGCTGCGCGGCTCGATCCAGCCTGCCCCCTCAATTCAGATACGCTGACTATGGATTCCGCGTAGCCTGCGATTGCGCCTGATCCAGCTCATCGTCGGGCTGAAAGGATGTTAAGAATCTCGCGCAGGCCCTGCTGAATCTGTTTCAGATCAGATGCGGGCCTTTCAGGAAAAGGCAGCGGCGTCTGCTTCTTCTCACCTTTGTTCTCTGCGCGCAGCTGCTGGCGCGCCCCAGCTATAGTAAACCCTTCCTCGTAAAGTAGCTTTTTTATGTGCAGTACATTCTCCACATCTTTATGACGATACATCCGCTGGCCCGTGCTACTTTTGACCGGTTTAAGCTGTGGGAATTCAGTTTCCCAAAAACGTAACACGTAGGCTGGCAACCGGCATAGTTGGGCTACTTCTCCTATGCGGAAATAAAGCTTTTCAGGAATTACAACTTCGTCTGTTTTCGCCGCTTTAGACACGCGCGGACTGACCCGAGCTTCAGAACCAGTTGCCATGGCAGCTCATTAGTTCCCTCTGGCGTTTCTAGCACGACTGGGCCTTAGGAGCAACCCCGCCGCTCAGCAAGAGGCGCTAAGGTGATCAAAACTTGTAAAGCATCGCGCCTGCACGTCGATCTAAGGTGAGTGCGGCCAAAGTGGCGGTGGCGCATTAAAGCTTTCTAATCATCTGCCGATAGTCTAATTGCAGGGAACTAGTAGGGAAAGCTCAGGCCAGGAGATTGCGATGAGAATTGACTTAAACACGACCGTCGGGCAAGCACCGGAGGCTGCAGAATCGGCCAATTCCCGATTGCGATCGGCATCAGCTCCAGTCGGCAACGAAGCGCCATCCGACGTCGCCAGGTTCTCTCCGGACTATGTCCGGGTGCAGACTCTTGCCGCTGCGGTTGGCCAGCTTCCCGAGGTACGACAGGACAAAGTTTCGGCTTTGTCGGAAGCCGTGCGCGGCGGACTTTATGCGGTGACCTCGGAGCAGACCGCCGCAGCATTGGTCTCTCATATGCTAGGTGTTGCCTGATCAGGTTTTCCGGAGCACGTTATGAGCGAGATCGGTCCCGAACGTGTGGAACCCGCCGTACGTCTGCCTGAGCGGCTGGGACACGAGCCGCAGCGTGAGCCCCGGCCTCGGCCAAGACGCCCACCAGCACCGGTTTCCAGCAGCTCCGAACCAGACAGCAATCCCGAAGCCCCACAGCACCAGATTGACAGCTTGGCTTGAAACCGGATCGACCAGCATGGATCAAGGGATCTCCTCCGTGAACGAAGCGCTTGAAGGGCGGATCGGCTTGATGCGTGAGTTAGCAGACTCCCTCGAGCGCGCGCAGGCCGCAGTCCTCGGCTCCCACATCGCACAGCTTCGCGCGCAGACGAAGCGGCAACGAGAGCTCTGCGAGCAATGGCGGTTGGTTTCCGAAATCGCGCCCGGGCGCATCTCGTCCACCCCGGCAGGGCGTAACGTTGCAAACTCGCATGATGCAGATATTGGCCCTGCAGGCGAACGGCAGCGGGCATTGCTGCTCGATTTGGCCGAAGTAGTAAGTCGGTTAAGCCATCTGAACCGCGCTTACGGCGCATTGCTGCGGCGGGCAAGGCGTACGGTGGATATCTTCTGTCGAGTTCTCGAAAACTCGGGTGTGACCTACACCCACCCCCCGTTGCAACCGGTATCCCCATCACAGCCGCCTTCGATAGGATCAACCCATGTCTAGCCTAATTGGAATCATGTCGATTGCGACTGGGGCGTTGGGAGCCGAGCAAGGCGCCCTGGATGCCACGACCAATAACGTGGCTAACGTCAACACCCCCGGCTACTCCAGGTTGCAACCAGTACTGACGGAGAGTGAACCTGTCACAGTCGGCTCGCTTACGTATGGGACCGGTGTTTCTCTCGAGAAACTGCAGAGCCTGCGCGATCCCATCCTGCAGCTCCGCATCGAGGAGGAAACCCAGCAGCAGGGGCAATTGAATGCCGCGATCGTGCGCGGAGGCTGGTATTTTGCGCCGCGTAGCGCCGCTGGGTGACATTCCAGCCGTCATCCTGCAGTCTATCCGTTATCGAAAACGCGCCTAAATGGCGATCTCTTCTAAATCCTGCCCCAGGACTTCCCAAACCTTGCGAAGCAAGGATTCGGCGGAAAAAGGCTTCGGCAGATAGAACATCTTGGTCGTCGCGCTATCTTTCCCAGTGGCAACATTCTCTGGATAACCAGATGTGAAGATTACCCTTAAATCGGGATTGATAATCCTGAGTTCCTTGGCTAGGTCGCGACCGTTCTGCCCCGGCAAGATCACGTCCGTCAGCAGCACTTGCACCGTCCTGCCATGACGCTCAAACATGCCCTTCGCTGATACCGCGTTGCGCGCTTTCAGCACACGATATCCCGCGCTCTCCAGGATCTCGGCGGTGGATTTCGCGCACAAAAGCTTCATCCTCCACCAGCAAAATAGTTCCCCTTGCTGGGATCCGCGTGGTGGGTCTGCCAGGCGCTTGCGTTCTCTCCGCAGCTAGTTCAGCTTGGTTCACTTCCCCTCCTGACACCACGGATCAGCCGCACGCCAATGCCCTAACCTTATGCGGTACGTCCAAACGGTAAGTTGCTATAGTTTTAAAAGGTTTACGATTTTCCAACCGCAGGCGAGGCTGAGCGTGGGCCTGTCGATCCGAGCGTCGCTCAGCATTTTGGGAAGGAATACGATAAAACTCGGGAATTTTTTCCGGGTCGGTGTGCTGGAAGCTGATGCCGCCATCCGGGTCCCATGATTGAGAGGTGGCGCTCCCCAGTGGACTACATTAAATCAATCAGCCGCTGTAGGCGCGGCAACTTGAGAGCTTGAATGAACCCTAAGCAACACGCAGAGAACATCGTTGCCCGGTTGAGGCGCGCTGGTCACCAGGCATTCCTTGTCGGCGGATGCGTCCGCGACTTACTGCTCGGTCGTGAGCCCGCTGATTTTGATGTATCTACCGATGCCACGCCCGATCAGGTGATGGCAATCTTCCCAGAAACCTACGCGGTGGGCGTGCAGTTTGGGGTCGTCTTGGTACCGCAATCTGGCGAGGAGGACACACACAACCACCAGCATGGCAGCGTCGTTGAGGTTGCAACTTTTCGTTCTGACATTGGTTACAGTGACGGACGTCACGCCGACGAGGTCCGCTTCAGCAGCGACCCGCGGCAAGATGTTCTGCGCCGTGATTTCACCATCAACGGTCTGCTGTTCGATCCCGTCACCAATCAAGTGCTGGATTTTGTAAACGGGCGCAATGATCTGGAAGCCAGGATCATTCGCACCATCGGCGATCCCGAACGCCGGTTCGCAGAAGACAAACTGCGCATGCTACGTGCTGTGCGCTTCTCCTCGCGTTTCGACTACGCAATTGAGCCGGCAACATTTCAAGCCATTCAGAAGCTCGCCTCGCAGGTTCATCAGGTTTCCCGCGAGCGTGTTCGAGACGAACTTACCAAGATTCTGACGGAGGGGCATGCCCGCTCTGCTTTCCTTCTGCTTGATCGCACCGGGCTGCTCCACGAGTTGCTACCTGAGATCGAAGCCATGAAGGGTGTCTCACAACCTCCCGAGTTCCATCCCGAGGGAGACGTTTTCGTGCATACTTTGCTTTTGCTCCAGCACCTGCCACAACCCTGTTCGCCTACTCTGGCCTGGGGTGCCCTGTTGCACGACGTCGGCAAACCGCCGACTTTCCGCATCGCGCCTGATCGCATCCGCTTCGACGAACACGTCGAAGTAGGAGTCAAAATGTCGGAGGAAATCTGTCAGCGAATGCGTTTCTCCAACGAGGACACTGCGCAAATCCTGGCGCTGGTCGACAACCACATGCGCTTCGCAGATGCGCAAGGCATGAAAGACTCCACCTTCAAGAAGTTTGTTCGCATGCCGCACTTCGAGGAACATCTGGAACTACATCGCATCGATTGTCTGGCGAGCCATGGCGACCTCAGCCTTTACGACTTCACTCGGGAAAAACTGGCGGACATGCCGGCGTCAGTCGTGCGGCCTGCTCCGCTGATCACCGGTGATGACCTAATCGGAGCAGGTTATAAACCCGGGCCCCGTTTCAAGGATATTTTGTCCGCCGTTGAGGATGGCCAACTGGAGGGACGATTCCACACTAAAGATCAAGTTATGGATTTCGTGGCGCACGAATTCCCTGTCTCGGAATCTTCCGACGCTGAGCGATCTTGTTGATCCCGTTTCGGGAAAAATCGCAGTTTGAGACGAAATGACCACGCTTACGAAAAATCTTGTCAACCCCCTTTTTTGCCAAAATCCTGCGAAGCCGTTGAATCTATGCCAAATATTTTGGGAATTATATACTTTAAAAACCAAATGAATTAAGTCCTTTTCTATCAGTTGCTTACAGGCGTTATCCTCTAGTACAATCACACTCTAGGCGGGCCGTTATCGGTTTGTTAACGGTCAACAAGATGGCACGTCCAGTTTATAGCTACAGGCTGTGGTTGGCTTGTAACAGGCTTTTGTAATTGGTGAGAATATGCTATTTGCCAGATTGGCAAATTGTGATGAGAATTATTGTATGAAGGCGGCGAAGAAAAAGGCCAAGCGAACGTATCAAAAACCAGTGTCACTTTACCCGATGAAGTTTGAGGATGCGATCAAGCGGCTCCTACAGGCAAAGCCGATGCCGAAGAAAGCCTCACGAAAATCCGCCGAGCCTCGCTAGCTGCTCGTTCAGTTTGATACCGCGTTTCAGCGTAGCGAAGAAACCTTCCACGGCATTGGTTGAAATCCTGCGACCATCTTCTGTCACGGAATATTTCTTTTCCTTGTGACGGATCACGTCGTGCTTCGGAAACTCATCGCGGCAGAAGTAGTATACGGTTGCTTCGTCCGTGTTGAGTTGTGTTCCCTGTGCAATGGATTCGCGGAGAACTGGTTTCAGATTTTCTACGGTCACGCGGGGCACGGAAAATGAACGGGCACGTCCAGCTTCATCCACAAGGTTCCGTTCAACCATCGTGACCACTGGAACCTTCTTGCTTCGTTCCGGTGTTGGATGGCCGGGGTTGCCACGTTCTTTCCCGCCGATGTATGTTTCATCCACTTCCACTGTGCCGCTCAGTGGTTTGGACTTTAGAAGGGACTCCTGAGCCATCGCATAGCGGATGCGATGAGTCATAAACCACGCGGATTTGTACGTGATGCCCAGCATACGGTGTAGCTGGTGAGAACTCATGCCCTTCTTACTGGCGCACATGAAGTGAATTGCCGTGAGCCACTTGTTAAGTGGAATGTGGCTGTCCTCAAAAATAGTGCCGACTGTCACGGAAAATTGCCCTTGGCATCCACGACACTTCCACACGCCTTTGCGAACGGGTGTTATCGATTCTGGATTTGCTTCTAGTCGATATGCTTCATTGACCAGCCCGCAGTGTGGGCAAACAGGGCCATCCGGCCAACTTAATTTTTCAAGGAATCTTCTTGCTTGGTCTTCGTCCGAGAAATTCTGAGCCACATTTCGGAGGTTCATACTTGGTTACCTCTCTTTTTGGCCTCTTGCTAACCAAGTGCATTCTGCATGAATTCTATCGGTTTGTCAAGTATATAATTCCCAATATTTTCTTGGAAAGTGTGTCATAAGACCCCCCTCAAAACTGCTATTCTGAAATTAGAGGGACAATTTGTAGGCTGAGCCTTCCCGTTTCTAGCAAAATCAGCAAACCATATGAAAGTCACCGATAAAGACGTCGCCTATGTAGCTGACTTGGCCAATTTGGAACTAACCAGCGAGGAACGTGCGCGCTTGCTGCGTGACCTCAATTCCATTCTTGATTATGTTAATCAGCTCAACGAACTCGATACCTCAAATGTACAGCCCATGGCCCAGGTTTTACACCGATATAGCGACGAATCGCAGAAGGGTGTCGAGAATTTCGTGTATGCCAGCCGGGACGATATTCATGAGAGTTTGCGCAAGTCGCTAGCGCGGAAAGTCGCTCTGGCGAACGCTCCCGAGACCGATGGAACATTCTTCCGCGTGCCCAAAGTCATTGAAAGATAGTGGTCAGCGGTCAGTGGTCAGTGTTCTGTAATCGGTGATTTGCTGACCGCTGATCACGGGTCACTTTTTATGAATCTCAGTTCCCTGACCATCAATGCTGCCCGCTCCGCTGTACAGGAGGGCAAAACCACCGCCGCAGCGCTGGCTGAAGCCTGCTACGCAAAAATCGAAAGCGACGATCCGCAGATTGGCGCGTACTTGACCCTCGCGAAGGATCGCGCCTTTGCCAAAGCCGCTGAAATTGATGTGCTGGCGGCGAAGGGTGAAAAGCTGCCGCCCCTCGGCGGCGTGCCCGTGGGAATTAAGGATGTGATGGTCACGCGCGACGCCCGCACCACCGCTGGATCGAAGATTCTGGGCAACTATGTTCCTCCATATGACTGCACCGCGGTCGCACGGCTGGAAGCAGCCGGCGCAGTCGTGCTCGGAAAGACTAATTGCGACGAGTTCGCCATGGGATCGTCGAATGAAAATTCAGCTTGGCGCCCGGTTCACAACCCCCGTGATCTAAGCCGGGTGCCGGGCGGCTCTTCCGGTGGTTCCGCCGCCGCCGTGGCGGCCGATATGGCTGTGGTCGCACTGGGCTCCGATACTGGAGGTTCCATTCGCCAGCCTGCTTCCTTTTGCGGAGTGGTTGGACTCATGCCCACTTATGGCCGCGTTTCGCGCTACGGACTGATTGCTTTTGCTTCCTCGCTCGATCACATCGGCCCGTTGAGCAAAACGGTAACCGACGCCGCCATCGTGCTGCGCACCATCGCCGGCCGCGACCCCATGGATTCAACTTCCGCCGATGTGCCCGTCCCAGATTACGTGGCGGAGCTGGGAAAACCGGTTCGCGGACTCAAGATCGGCGTGCCCAAAGAATACTTCGGAGAAGGCCTGGACGCGGAGGTTCAGATGGCAGTCGAGACGGCGATTCAAAAGCTGGCAGCCTTCGGCTGCGAGATCATCTCTCTGTCGCTACCTCATACCAAATATGCGATATCAACCTATTACATCGTCGCCACTGCGGAGGCTTCATCCAATCTGGCACGCTACGATGCAGTTCGCTACGGATTTCGTGCCAAGGGCGCGCACACGCTCTCCGAAATGTACAAGCGCAGCCGCGATCAGGGATTTGGAACCGAGGTCAAGCGGCGCATCATGCTCGGCACCTACGCCCTCAGCGCCGGCTATTACGATGCCTATTACTTGAAGGCACAGAAGGTTCGCGCATTGCTGGCGCAGGATTTTGAGGAAGCTTTTAAGAAGGTAGATGCAATCGTTACGCCGACCAGCCCTACGGCCGCATTCAAGTTGGGCGAAAAAGTTGATGATCCGTTGGCTATGTACCTGGCCGACATTTATACGGTGACCGCCGATCTCGCCGGTATTCCGGGGATTTCCATCCCCTGCGGGGAGACAAAGGAAGAGCTGCCGATTGGGTTGCAGATTCTGGGCAAGCATTTCGACGAAACCACGATCTTGCGCATAGCACACGCGTATGAGCAAGCGCGAAACGCGTAGGATACGCGCGAGAGCCTGCCCTGAGAAGGGGCTTCTGGAGAGCGCAGCTAGGCCGGCCTACAACGGTTCGTAATATCGTTCTCCCGCGCAACTGCGGCACAGGACTTTGCCGTCGCGCCGGACTTCGCGGCGAAAACTAATTCCTTCGCCGCAAATATCGCAGACAATTCGTTCGCCTTTGTATCCGGGAAATTCCTCGGGAGGCAGCTCGACCTTCACCCATTGCGTAGTGAATAGGTCGTCATCCACGATTTCGCGATAAGCCAGCATCTGCTGGCTATTTTTGTCGCAAATTTCCGGATGCAACTGGCGAGCCAGTGCTTTCGAAGATTCCTTCGCTGCGATTCGCACTGCCTTACCCGTGCTGACGTCTACGAACGTTGCTGCGACTTTGCCCCAGTCGCGGAATTTCAGCGCCCGCTTGCCCAGGCGGCAGCCGGTAACCACTGCGACCGCATCAGTCGCGCAGCGATCAATCTCCACGAAGGTGACGAGCCGCTTTCGGTCCTTGCCGCGGGGGTCATCGATGCCGAGCTTTGCCAGGCCAACCATCGCCAGGCGTACACCGAGTACTTGTCCGGCGCACAAGTGTCCGTGAGCTTGCTCCGCCTCGCGCAGGTATTCGTCCAGAGATTTCATGCAAGACCGCTTGTTAATTCAAACCCAAGGAGAAAAAACAATGAAGTCTAATTCTAGATCGAAAACACTGCTTGTAATCTTGCTATCGGCTACGCTGCTTGCCACCAGCTGCAGCGCACATTGGATCAAGGTCGCGCTTGCCGACCTGCCCGTCCTCCTGCAAATGGCACTTAACATAGGCAGTCTTGCCACCACCCTGCAATCCGGAAAGCAGCTCAGCGCAACCGACGCTGCAGCCATTCAAAACATCTCCAACCAGGCAAGCCGGGATCTGAATTTGCTGCAGACCCTCTACAACGAGTACGAGGCAAGTCCGAGCGCCACTACGATCCAGGAGATCCAGAATGCAATCGCCGATATCAACAACAATCTGCCGGCTCTGCTGCAAGCGGCGCATGTCGCGGACCCAGTGCTCTCCGCCAGGGTTACGGCAGCCGTCAACCTCATACTCACCACGGTCAACAGCTTTGCTGCTCTCATCCCTCACTCGGCGGCGTCAGCTAGTGTTCAACGGGTCACCCGCAAAGCAGTGACAGTTCCGCGGCCGGGAGATTTGAAAAAGCAGTGGAACCTGCAGGTATGCGGTCCCAGCGGAAAAGCCGAACTGGACTCCGCCCGCCTCTCCTGCGCAGTTCGCTGAACTTTCTGACCCGCCCGCACGCCGTGCCCCGCGATTTCAGCCACAGCTTTGCGTTTGGATTTCCATCCCAGAAGCCCTGGAGTCTGAAGTCGCGGCCGCACGGCGTGCGGCTTCTTTGGTTCGTCCAGAAATCGCCTGGTCCTGACTCTCTCATGAAGTGTGCGACGATGTTTGCGGAATCGCGCGCAGCCGATGCCCCACCACGAAGATGTAGTGCAGGCCGGAGATTATCGTGAACGCAAATACTGCCCGCAAACACGTTAAGCGTGTAATTGCGACCCACCGGCTGTGCTTGATCTCCAATAACAGAACAAAGAACACCGCAGCCACCTGAGCGAACGTATTCGCTTTTCCAAAAATGCTGGGGCTGAAATCGCGCAATCCGGCGATGGCATACAGAACTGCGCTGGCCGCCAAAATGGAGATGTCCCGGCTGAAAACCAGCACCGTAAACTTCCACGGAATCTTGTGCAGAATCGAAAGCACCAGAAAAACCGTGCTGAGCAATAGTTTGTCAGCAATCGGATCGAGGTATTGCCCCAGTATGGTTTGCTGCTTTAGGGTGCGGGCCAGCAAACCATCCAGGCCATCGCTGACTCCGGCAAGCACGAACAAAATCAGCGCCGCTTGATAGCGCCCTTCCACGAGTTTGATGACGATGAAAGGCAGGAACACCATTCGCAGCAAGGTGAGCTGATTGGGAAAGCTCAGAACTTGCGACAGCTTCACTGGCGCTCCTCGCGGGTCGGCTCCATTGTTGCGATTGTCGCCGGGAAAGGCTGGCTTGGCAAGCCACGGGCTGCTGCAACTATCTCAGTGCACAGTTCGTGCCGCGAAAATTGGCCCCTCTTGCAGGGGAGTAGGCCAGTAAACATAGATACACAAATGTGTCATGACGCCGGCGAGTTACCCCCGGGGACTTTTGTAAATACCCAACTTTTTGTCACTTCACACGTCTAAGTCACCAATATGTTTTTGGGCGGTGAGAACCTCTCCTCGTCCCAAAAGCGGACACGAATCTTTCACTTTCGGAACAAAGTGAAGGAACCCTGAGCAGCTGGCTTGCGTATCTGAGGAAGTTAGTGGTACGCAGGTCAATATTGCATCGGCAGCGGGGAGTCTGGAGCACAGTTATGCAGGACCGGCAGAACGGAACCCCTGGAGTCGTTGAAAGTTTTCTCAAGAATAGCGATCCCCATGTACAAGAGGTGGTAAAAACTGCGCACGAGGAATTGCGGCTGCTGTTGCGCCAGCGCGCTGAGATCATGAAAAGAATTGGCACTTTGAAACAGACTATCTCAGGCTTGGCCAACTTGTTTGGTGACGAAATTCTGGGCGAGGACTTGATGGAGTTGGTGGACCGCAAGACCGGAGGGCGCCAGCCGGGATTCACCAAAGCTTGCCGCCTGGTCTTGATGGAAGCCCGCAGCCCGCTCAGTGTGCGCGAGGTATGCGATCGAATTCAGCAGCGCATGCCGACGGTGCTCCTTCGGCACAAGGATCCACTCGCGTCCGTCACAACCGTACTCAACCGCCTGGTGGACTATGGCGAAGCTCAGAGCGTGCAACGGCCCAATGGCCGGCGCGCCTGGCAATGGATCTCCGATCCAGCAGTAATGTCACAACCGCGCCAGACGGGCGCCATGCCCGATTCGCACGTGTAGTTCGAACTCTCCGGTCCAGCTGTTTTCCGAATTTTGGCGGTTCTCACGTCCTAGGCGGGCAGCAGCATTCCTTTCTCCAAGTGTCTGGTCACGTGCGCGTAGGAAGCAGCATGGGGATCGTGGGTGACCATAACAATCGTCTTGTGAAAATCCTCGTTCAATCGCTTCAGAATCTCAAGAATTTCGCCGGCCGAGTGACTATCAAGGTCGCCGGTAGGTTCGTCGGCAAGCAGCAGCGTGGGATCGCTCACTATCGCGCGAGCAATCGCCACCCGTTGTTCCTGCCCGCCTGAAAGCTGCTTGGGAAGATGGTTGGCACGGTCCTCAAGCCCGACCAGCTTTAAAGCCGTCATCACATGCTCCCGGCGTTGCTGCGCATTGAGCTTGGTTAGCAGGAGCGGCAGTTCAACATTTTCAAAAGCGGTGAGAACCGGGATGAGATTAAATGTTTGGAAAACATATCCAATATGCTCATTGCGCCAGCGCGCGGACTGGCGATCACTGAGGCGAAATACGTTCTCGCCCAATACCCGGAGTTCTCCTGAGGTGGGCCGATCAATTGCCGCGATCATATTTAACAGCGTCGTCTTGCCTGAACCGGAAGGCCCCATGAGTGCGAGGAAGTCCCCGGCCCCAATCTCGATCGACACGTCATCCAGGGCTTTCACTTCGAAGGCGTCGCGCTTGAAAATTTTGTTGACATTCTGCGCCTGAACAACTTTGGCTTGGGTGGCTGTATTCGCGATGGTGGCAGTGCTCATGATTGCCCCTTGATTTTAATTTTGTCTCCGTCCTTCAAGCTTGGCGGCCCGGCGGTTATGACGTTCTCGCCCCCATTTAATCCCTTTACGATGAACCCGCTGCTCCGTTGCGAAACCACTTGCACTTCGCGCTCGAGCGCTTTGCCATTGAAGGCAATCAGCACGACCTTCTTGCCGTTGTGATCGTGAATCGCGGAAGTCGGTACTAATATCCCAGCAACTTCTGGGCTCACAGATGTTTTTGTTTTGTCAGCCAGAAACTTCACCGTAGCGTTCATCTCCGGGCGCATGTATTCGTCCGGATTGAGGATTTGGACCTTTACCTGGACGGTTGCTTTCTGACGGTTGGCTTCGGGCGAAATCTCATGAATTTCGCCGTCATACTTGCGGTCCGGGTAGGCGTCCACTCCGACAATGCCTTTTTGCCGAGGGCCGAGTTTGGCGAAATCGTCCTGCGCGATGTCGAGTTCCACTTGAATATCGTTAAGGTCAGCGAGAGCAACCACTTGACCTTGCGGCCCGCCTTCTGCCCCACTGGCAAACTGCGCGGTTACGAGCTCACCTTTCTCAGCTGTTCGTTCGAGAATCGTGCCGCTCACTGGAGCACGAATCACGGTTGCGTCCAACCATGATTTTGCGTAAGCCTCCTGGCCTTCTGCCTGCAGTAACGCGCCTTTGGCACGTGCAATCTCTTCCGCACGGGGTCCGATCTTGGCAAGTCGCAAACCTTTCTCCAGGGAATTGACCCGCTGCTGGTCGGCCTCAAATTTCGCGCTGGCATCGTCGAAGGCTTGCCGCGAAACCACCCCTTGTGCCCACAGTTGGCGATCGCGATCCAGAGTCAATTTGTCATTGGCGAGCGTAGCCCGCGCTTCGTCCAGATTATGTTGCGCCTGATCGATTTCCTCCGGCCGCGACCCATGTTCCAGTTCCTCCAGGTAAGCACGAGCGTTTTCCGCCGCCCCTTTAGCTTGCTCATATTGAGCGCGAAATTCGTCATCTTCGAGCCGCACCAGCATTTGACCCTGCTTGACCTTATCGCCTTTTTCCACCCCGATCCACGCAACCCTCCCTGTGACCTTTGAGTTCACGTTGATCTTATGGTGAGGCACAATGTAGCCGCTGGCCGTGAGAACCACACCGGCAACATCCCCGCTGTTCTCTGCCTGCGCACGCACTACCTCGACCTCGGGGACACCCGAATCCAATAGCCTGAAGGCGATGCTCCCCACGCCAAGCAGGGCAACGACCGCAATTCCGATGATGATGTAGCGTCGGGCCCAAGGCGCCGACTCTCCGCCAGGTGCTGAGCGGTCTATTCGCAGGCCTTGCAATTCGGCGTGTTTCGTGTCAAGCGGCATATATCAGCTATAGCTTAGGCACAGTCGAGAACCTACACACCACATCTTCCTAATCTCTCAACGAAGCCAGTATCTCGCGTCGGGCGGCATGCCACGCCGGAGCAATTCCGCCGAACAAGCCCATGATCACGGCAAAAATAACTGCCGAGCCTACCACCCCCGGCGTCATACGCAAGCTGAACACGGCTTCGCTGAATGTGACCGGATTGTTTGTACCGGTCGTCATACCGTTAAACGGCAGCATCAATACAATCCCGACCAGCGCACCCAGCAGGGACAGCATGACGGACTCGAAAACAAACGAAGTCAGAATGCTGGGCCGGGAGAAGCCGATTACTCGCAAGGTAGCGATCTCCCGCGCACGATAGGCCACAGCTGCGTACATGGTGTTCATGGCGGCAAAGCAAGAGCCAATTCCCATGATCACAGCTACGATCATGCCAACGAACTTGATGGGAGTGCCGGAACTGGTCTGCTTCGCCCAATAATCGGTCTCCAGCATGCCGTTGAGTTTCAGCCGTTGATCATCGCTCACACGGTTTTTCAATGCATCGGCCGCAACCGGATCGGTGGCGCGGATAAGCACCGAGTTGTAGGTGGTGCGGTCAAAGTCAGCGGCCAGCTGGTTAACGTCGCCCCAGATTTCCGAATCGTGCGCCGTGCCGCCGGCATCGAAAATGCCAACGATCGTCCACGGCCCCTTGCCAATCCACATGCTGTCACCGATGTTGGCCTGCGCAAAGCGGTTGTGAATTGACTTGCTGACGACGATCTCGCGCTGCCCGGCGTTGAACCAGCGGCCAGCCACCAGCTTGGCTTCGGGGCGCATCGCAATACCACTAGCCGAGAGATATCGCACCGTGACGTTGGTTTCCCCGGTGCCGTCGTTTCTGGGAAGGACGACTACCAGCAAATCTTCCCCGGAAATCAAAGGTTGGCCCTGGGCATCGCGTGCCACGCCGGGCAGATCTTTCATAATCGGTAAAGCGTCGCGATCCACGCCGCCCGCGGCCAGCTCCGCAGTTGAACCTTTCCGCAACACCAGCACATTCAATGGGTCGCCACTACCGCGAAATGCGGCATTGAGGCCAGCCAGCAGCGCCATGATGAAAATGGCGGTTGTGACGGTCAACGCAATTCCCAGCGCGGTCATGATGGTTGCGCTCTTGCGCAGCTTCAGGTTCCGGACATTGTATTGAATAGGAACCGCCATATTTGTCTCCGCTAGCCGATGTGCCTTAGTCCCTCGACAATGTTTCGCCGTGAGGCATTAAACGCGGGCACAAACGAACTTACCAGTCCCACAGTCGCTCCCACCAGGACCGCGACTATCACCTCCGGTACACTGAAAGACACCCCCGTGAGGAACAATCCCATTTGCGGCGACCGGGCCAGCACATAAACCAGCCCTGAGGCCGCAATCGCGCCCAGCAATCCGCCAAACGCTGCCAGACTCACGGATTCGCCCATAAACAACGCCAGCACCGTTCCGCGCGTGAAGCCCAGGGTTTTTAATAGCGCCACTTCCCGAGTGCGTTCGCGGATGGACATCGCCATGGTGTTCGCCGAAACCAACAGAGTGGCAAAGACCACAGCCGCACAGATGCTGAGAATGAAGCCCTTCACATTGCCCAGCATGGCAATCCAATCCAGGTTGAAAGCCTTCTCGCTCTCAGATTTGGTGGGCCGGTCCGTGTTGCGAAATTGCGTGTCGATGGCCTTTGCTACTTGCGGCACACTTTGTGGCGAGTCGGCCAGCACACCGAAGAAGCCCACGTAACCCTTTACTCGCGGCCAGCCCTCATCGATGTAGGTATTGTTGAAGTACACGGTTTCTGTCGGTTGCGGCGCCGTAAACATGCCGCGTACCGTAAGCTCCAGGTCGAGCGGGAAAATTGTGCCCTTGATGTGAATGCGGTCACCAACTTTCCATCCATATTTCTTGGCTAACTCAGCATCCGCCACGCATCCGGCCCGGTCTTTTTTCCACGCTTCCAGTTGGTCCGCCGGAATGTGAAAGTCCCTCTGCACATCGAAAATCTCATTCGGGTCTGTACCGAATTGCGCGAAAAAGTGTTCCGGCTTGTCATCAATATATTGACCGCCAAACCAGGTTTCATTGACCACATTCTTCACGCCAGCGATCGAGCGGATTTTCTCGCGATAGGAGATTGGCAAAAATTGCGCCAGCGAAACCTTGTGGCGCACTATCAATCGCTGAGCCGATTCCGCAGTGCCCTCCGACATGTAGAAGGCGCGCCAGATGGTCATCATGACCGTCAGCAATAACAGGGAAAAACTGATGCTCAGCAGCGTCAGCAAGCTGCGGCGCTTGTTGCGAAACGCATTCTTACGGACAAACCTGGGCAGGGTCATGTTCGAACTCCAGGAGAAACATGGTGCGCTATCGGGCGGGGCTCGCGGATAGAACTAAGAATAGCTGATGGACCCACCCGCCACAACCAGCTTCCATCAACATCATCTGTCAACCACTTTCCGTTAGGCAGTGGAGATCGTCACCGATCCAAAGTGACAAATGTCATTCGCACTCTCTCTCTTTATATAACGGCCGGGGAAGAGAAATGTCACGACCACGAGTTTTCCTTGGTTCGTCGAAAGACGTGGTCTTGGGAGAGGCATCTTTTTCGCCGTTACTACTTGTGAAATCACTTTCGTAACTCCCCTCCTGTCCAGAGTCGAGCTATGCTAATGGTCACTCCTCCCTCCGGAAGCCTCGCCAGATCGCTACGGCCTTTCTTCGCCTGTGCGAGGGGCAGGGAGCAATGTCGAATCAAATCGGACGTTTTGAAATAGTCAGCGAAATCGCGCATAACGACGCCAGTTCCGTCTACAAAGCTACCGACACGGAAAGCAAACAAACCGTGGCATTAAAAGTGATCCGCCTCGCGTCGCTCG
>Ga0187781_10000141_pt1 | contig 49216 bp, 42 predicted proteins | sample 0715_SJ02_MP02_2_FD_132447 | JGI IMG/M metagenome (GOLD analysis project Ga0187781, IMG submission 132447) | Tropical peat soil microbial communities from peatlands in Department of Meta, Colombia - 0715_SJ02_MP02_20_MG | ecosystem: Environmental > Terrestrial > Soil > Wetlands > Peat | place... | reverse complement strand
CGGGGGCGAGGGTGAGGGCTTGCATGAGCTGACGCGCAAGCGGTGCGATTTCCTCGTTTCGATTCCAACGAGCGGGCCGGTGAAATCGCTGAATGTGTCTGTTGCCGCGGGTGTGGTGCTGTTCGAAACCGTGCGGCAACGAAAGACGGAGTGAACAGGGCTACTGGGATCTTAAGTATCTAGTGCGTCGGGCATAACAGGGAAATCGGCTCCGAGAAAATGGATCGTTCGGAGTGCATCGATGGCGTGCTTGCCCCAATGAGACAAGAATTGCAACCGCCATATCCAGATGGCCTCTCTGCATGCGCCCGCGCTGTCCTTTAAGTGCATTGCGCCCAGTCTCAGATCGCCGTAGATATCCGAGATGTCATCGGCCAAGGTGCCGCGGATGACTTCGGTGTCTTTAGTGGGGTCAAACACCTGCCAGTACAAATCCGATTCCCCAAGCTTCGTTTTCATTTGCTCGTAAAGCTTCTTCCATTCCTCGTGTGTTCTCCTTGTCCCCGGCCGATCGGGATCCTCGTCGTCGGCCAACTCGATATCCGGGAGACGAATCGCCTGGCTGATTAGGTCCGGAAGGATCTGATAAAGCCTGAACAGGAACTGGCGATTTTCAAGCTCAGCTGAGCTTTCCACGATCGCGAAGTACTTCTGAACGGTTTTGTTAAACCGCGCAGCAATCAAAGTGTAGTCACCGGGTTGTGATACTTCTTCAGGCATGCGTGCTACTTGTCGTATTTCAGGAGTGAGAAGACGTCTACGCCGGGGAGCTTGGAGCGGCCTTTCAAGAAATTGAGTTCGACGGCGAAGGCGGCGCCGGCAACTTCGCCTCCGAGTTGGCGAACGAGATCGACGGCGGCTGCGGCAGTCCCGCCGGTGGCGAGCAGATCATCGCAAATCAGCACGCGCTGGCCGCGAATGATCGCGTCGGCGTGAATTTCCAGCCGGTCGGAGCCGTATTCGAGCTCGTAGGTAACCGTCGCCGTTTTCCACGGCAGCTTTTTCGGTTTGCGCACGGGGACAAACCCTGTGCCAAGGCGATAGGCGAGCGCCGGCGCAAAAATAAAGCCGCGCGCTTCGATTCCGGCAACCACATCCACATGCTTGCCGGTGTAGTGTTCGCAGAGCTTGTCGACAAGCGCGTGGAAGCCGTGTCGGTCTTTGAGCAACGTAGTGATGTCGTAAAAAAGAATTCCCGGTTTGGGGTGATCGGGGATCTCGCGGATCAGCTTTTTCAGGTCGTCCATCGTTCCTCGGCTACCATCGCTCGTGCTCGATCGAAAAGCCGCCGGCAAACTCGCGTTCGAGCGGGGCTTCTTCTTCGCTGACTTCGCTCACCATCGCGGCATCCGGCCCGCGCTCGAGCTCGGCGCGCAGGGCCGCGAGCGACGGGGGCGCTCCGATGGCGTAAACTTCCACGCGGCCGTCGCGAAGATTCTTGGCGTAGCCCGCCACGCCCAGCCGCTGCGCCACCCGCAGCGCAAAATAGCGGTAGCCGACCCCCTGAACCATTCCGGAAACGTGAAAGCGCCTGGCTTCGCGAGTATCTTGCACAGCCGAATCGGCCCGCGGGCCGCGAACCAGCCATCTTATCAGAGGCGCGCGGTGCGGCGAAGCACTGGCGGGAACACACACGAATCATGGCAGAATTGCGGCCTATGCCATTTCTCCCTGCGCCGGGCCCGGCCTTGCGCGCCCGCCGGACCGCCGGAATTCGCAGGATCCGAGCGGGCGCGCCGGCGACATTGATTTTTTGCCTAATTGCGATGGCTGCCGTGGCAGCTCTGGCGCCACAGAGCGCGAACGAATCCAAGCCACCCCTGGACACCGAGACAAAAAGAGCGCGCCGGGTGGAAATTGTCGAGCACGGCGGATACCCGGAGTTGCGCGTCGATGGAGTGCCGTTTTTCATTCACTCCGCGGCGTTTTTCTATTACCGCATCCCGCGCGATCAATGGGAGCGGCTGTTGCGCGAATATCGCGCGCTGGGGATCAATACGCTCGACCTCTACATCCCGTGGAACTGGCACGAACTCCAGGACGGCGAATTCGATTTCGAGGGGCGCACGAATCCTCGCCGGAATCTGCGCGCGCTGTTGGCGCTGCTCGCGGAGCAGGGTTTCAAATTGATCGCGCGGCCGGGGCCGGAAATTTTGAACGAGTGGAAGCACGGAGGTTTTCCCGCGTGGCTCGTCGAGCGGCCCGAATACAAAATGAATCCAATCGATTGGGCCGAGGGCCGCTACGCGCCGCTCGATAATCTCAACCCGCACGATGCCGAGGCGGCCGCGCGCGGCTGGCTCGAGAATTCCACGCACATGGAATATGCGCGCCGGTGGCTTACGACGGTTGCGAGAGAGCTGGCGCCTTACAGCGCGGGGCGCGTATTTCACGCCGGGTCTGAGGACATCGCGCCGCCTGCACACGAGGCGAGCGGACCGCTAATTTTTATTCAGCTCGGTGATGATCTTGCCGAAGGCCGGACGAATCGCGCCGGACCCGAATTCTGGCGATACGTCGAGGCGCTGCGCCAGGCGCTGGAAGCGGGCGGCGCGGATGTTCCGGTGTTCATTAATCCCACTGACGCGCGCGTGGCAGCCGCCGGGTCGCGGCTCGCGCCGCCGATCGGTGTGATGGGGCAGTGGTACATCGAGGCGCGCGAAGCATCCGAATCGCGGCGGGGACATCTCACGGCGGGCAACGCCGCCGAAATCGAGTTCTTCAGCGAGGAATTGAAAACGCATCCGGCTTTTCCGCCAGCGCTGATTGAATATCAGGCGGGGTGGTACACACCGGGGGATGATGATCGTCCTTTTTCGACGCCGGCGGAAACGACCCTGCTCAGCTCGCGCCTGTTCATCGCGAACGGAATTCACGGGATCAATTATTTTCCATTACAGGACACGTACACGCCCGCCGGGTACTCGGTGCCGTGGGCCAACCGGTCGTACCGCTGGGATGCGGCGCTCGGACCTGACGGCGACGCGCAGCCGCGGCTGGCGGCGGTGAAACGCAATGCAGCAGTTTTGCGGCGCTGGGGACAGGGGCTCGCGGCTTCGCACAAGCGCGCCGATTTCGGAATCATTTATCCGATGGGAGCGTATCCGCAGGAGATGCTTGCGCACGGCGATGTGATGCGCGTTTCGCGCGACGCAATGCGCCTCGAGCGGCTCGCCGCGCTTGCCATGCTTTCAAGCGAATTTGTTGATGCGGAGTATCAACCTCTTGAGCAGCTTCTGCGCGATCCTCTGCTGCTTCTGCCGGTATTCGATCCGGGTGAGCCGCAATTTCAGCTTTCGGAAAGGGCGCAGCAGGCGATTGTCGAATACGTGCGCCGCGGAGGAACGCTCGTTGTCTTTCCGGCGAGGCCCGCGGGGAAGATCGTCGACCAACTGTGGAAGAGCGAGGTTGTGTCCGAAGCGAGCGGCGGCGATTCGGCGATTTCGGCGCGCCGGAAATTCGGCGATGGCGAGGTGATCGAGTCGTCGAAAGATTTTCTTTCGTGGGTGAAGCCGGAGCGCAGCCTTGCCGAGAACCGCGCCCAGCCGCAAGCCCCGTGGTCGATGGGGGCGCTGCGGGAGTTCCTGGCCGCCGCGGGAATCGCGCCGGCCATCCAGATTGCACCGGAAGCAACGGGAGCGGGCGAGCTGATCGCCACGGAACTTGTGAGCAACGACGGCACGGGCTCGCTCGGCGCGCGGACTTCCGGCCGCGGATTTTTGAGCGTCACGAATCTCGGCGCGGGGGAGCCCGCGGAGGCGACTCTGGATGTTCTCTCGCCGTCTGGATCGGCCCGCGGAAAGTTGCAGAATCGCTACTTGTTGCACGTCGTGGTGCCGCCTCGCGAATCGCTGCTGCTTCCGCTCGAGCAGCCCCTTTGCTTCGCCGACCCCGGAAATGCGCCTTGCGGCGATGAAATCACTGCTGCAGGAGCGGAATTGCTGGATGCGGAGCGCGAGGGAAAAACGCTCAAGCTCAATTTGTATGTTCCTGCGCGTGCCGAGCTTTTTCTTCGGCTCGCCGAGCCCGCATCGCGCATCACGATCGATGAAACCAAGCCGGAGTCGAAGTCCGACGGGAACGCCAACCAGCTTCAAATCGTGATTCCGCGAGGCGCGGCGCCGCATTTTGTTCGCACCGTGAACATCGATTTGCCCTACAAGCCGCACGTGCCGGAGGTGGAAAAGCCTGGAAAACCTTCGCCGGCGGATCTGGAGTTTTTCGTCGCCAATGCTGTGCGGCTGCCGACAAGCGAGAACGCCTACTTGCGCACGTTCCCTCCGCTCGTTGAGCCGGATTCGAGTCGCGCGTACGTGGTTGTCGTTCAGGGCGAGAATCACAATCCGCTCGGCGATAGCCACAATCCTTCGGAAGCGCAATTGGCGGATATTTCGGTGGAAGGGCCGTTGCATGGGACCGGGCAATTGCGGATTCCGGCGAAAGGCGTGTGGGTGGAAAAAATTTCGCTCAAACCTTCGGGCAAAGAGGCGGCGGCCCTTGCGCCTGAAGCGGACGGCTTGCTCCACGGCAAGATTGAAATTCGCGTAGGACACGAGCGGCGCAGCTTGCCGATTGATTTTTTGCAGCCGAAAGAAAATGGGACAAACCGCTACCGGCTGGATTTTGATCGCGACGGCGCCGATGAATGGGTGCTTGAGAATGCGAGCTTGCGGCTGATCGTCTCGCCGGAATCCGGCGGCCGGGCGATTGCGCTTACGGATAAATCTTCCGGCGCGAGTCTTTCGACGAGCGTGGGACTCTTCCGCGATCAATTCACGTACACGGAAAATCCGGCGGGGATCAATCCCCAGCGGGCGCGCGGGGAATATGGGCTGTTTAACCGTGCGTATGCGGCTGAATGGATTTCCGAGCAGGCGAATCCGGCGCTGAAGCTGCACTACGATGCGCCGGATGTGTTTCCGTTCGGCGCAAACATCGAGAAGACAATTCAATTCGAGAATGCGAACACGATTCGCGTCGATTACCGCGTCACGCTGAAGCCGCTTTCGCCCGGCGGCGCGATGCCGGCGAACCTGCCGCCGCAAGCGTTCGTGGCTGTGAATTCTTTCCCGGCCGTGAGAAGGCAGGAGGAATCGACGGAGTTTTGCTGGGAACCGGAGAATAGACCGTCGAAGGGCGCCGCCGCAAGCAAGCGCTGCGAAGAATTTGTTCCGGAAGGAAAAGCGATCGAAGTTCCGGAAGGCAGCACGCGGCTCGAATTTCGCACGGCAGGCCGGCCGACTGTGGCAGTCGCTTGGGAATGTAAAGACACCTGCCCGAAGGTGGTTATCGAGCCGAAGAACTTTTCGGCGCTCCTGCGCGTTGAATTTCCACCGCTTGTTCCGGGTGGCGATCCGGGTTTGTACACTTTGCAGATTTCTACGGCAGGGGCGCCGTGAAGTTCGACGCCGCGCGCCGAGATCAACCGGAAGGCAGATGCCGGCATCTAAGCGGGCAAGAGGAGTCCAGCTCAAGAATGTGAGAGGGAGAGATTGGCGCGAATTGAGCTCGTTTCGAAAACAAAGCGGAAGCAAGCTTCCGCACTCCAAAGGTCTCGGTGGGCAGCGCTGAGATAAACAGGATTTCAACAGGGGCGGATAGGTTGATGATGGAGACGCATCCCAGATTGGTGGTCTTTGCGCTCGTGGCCGCAATGACCGTGCCGGCGCCTCTCATACGTGCGCAGCAGAACGACAATCGCCCGCTGACGCCGCCTCCGAAATTCGAAGTGAAGCGGATTCCGGCGGAGCCGCATCCGGGGCCGCCGCCCATCCCGCAGGAAGAAATCATCAAGCGGTTCTCCGCCAACGAAGACGTGATGCAGAAGCTCTACGAGACCTACACGTTCGCGCAGACGATTCGCGTCGAAGAGGCCGGAGACCCGGGCGGAAAATTCAGCGTCTCGGGCCAAGTGTATACGAAGCCGGACGGCGCGCGCTGGTTCCGCGTGACGAAAGAAGCGGAGTCCGACCTGAAATCGATTCATCTGTCGCTTGAAGACGTGCGCACGATTACGAGCATTCCGCTGTTTGTGCTCACCACGAAAGAAGTGGGGCACTACGACTTCAAATACGCCGGTCAGGACAAGCTCGACGAGATCAACACGTATGTCTTCCAGGTGACGCCGAAAGAGCTGAGCCGCAGCCGCCGCTATTTCAAGGGCGTGATCTGGGTGGACGATCGCGATCTCGCCATCGTCAAGAGTTACGGCCAATTCGTCAGCGAGATTCCCGGCAGCGGGACGAAACTTCCGTTTTCTATCTTTGAAACTTTCCGTGAAAATTTTCAGGATAAATATTGGCTGCCCACCTACATCCGGTCCGACGATTTCATTCCCGGCGGCCCGGAGGGCGACATCCACTTGCACCTGGTGATTCGTGACAGTGAGTTGAAGCTTCAGGAGCCGCCTGCGGCGGTAACGCCGGAGCCGCCTCTGAAGCTTGGATCGCCGAAATCGAATTAGCAGCACAGGAACGAAACTCGCTCTCTTGAAGTCCGCTCTGTGTTCGGACGATTCGCGCCATTATTGAAAACAAAGCGGGAGCAAGCTCCCGCACTCCAAAGGTCTCGCAGACAATGCTTCGATCGTGGGCAGCGCGACGGAGATTGGCTACGCGGGCACGGTCCGCCAGAATTCCGGCAAATGCCCCTACGAGAGAAGCGACGCCCTGCGTTAAGGGTTGAGGCGGTGCAGATATCGAGGCAGGTCGCGGATCGAGCGGAGAAGCGCGTCGGGCTGCGCGGCGCGGACACGCGCAGAAGTAGGAAACGGACCGAGCACGCCGATGGGGCGGACGCCGGCGCGGCGGGCCATCTCGATATCTTCCGCCGTGTCGCCCACGTAAACACACTCTTCCGGGTCCGCGCGGAGGCGCTCGAGCGCCAGGATGAGCGGGGCGGGGTGCGGCTTTCTTTTGGGCGTGTCTTCATGAAAAACGCACGCGGAAAAATATTCTGCCAGTTGGAACTGGCGCAATTGCCGGCGCACCCGCGGGCCATTTCCGCTGGAAACGATCCCGAGCTCGAACTTTCGCACGAGGGTCATCACAATGCGCCGCGCCCCGGGGAGCAGCTTTGGATTCTCGCGCGCGTAAGCGAGGCTCCAGAGGCGGTCGGCTTCTGCCCACTTCGCCCGTGGAATCCGCGCGGCTCGATAGACGCGATGCCAGTTCGGAGAATAGTATCGCTTGAGCTCCGCAAGTCCCCAATCGATTCCCATGGCGTGGAACATGGCGAGATAGGCGCGCGCGTCGGCGAGATAGGAGTCGAGGAGCGTGCCATCCCAATCGAACAGGACAGCGCGCGCAGAAAATCGCGGGCGTTTCACGGAGAAGGAATCGTATCAGGAAACGCGGCTTAGCGCGTGCGGTAGCGCAAGGGAAGCACGTCGTCGCGGCTGAGCGCGAAATCGTCGAACGTGGCCGCGTACCCGCGCCAGCCGGGCATATCGGATTCTTCCGCGCGCACGATGTGCGCGGCCGTGCACATCTGCACGGTGCCCATGCCGAGGGGGCGCTCGACGAGCGCCACTTCGAGCTCGATTGCGGTGCCAGCTTCAAAATGCCGCGGCGCGAGGAAATAAACCCCGCTTGAGCTGATGTTGCGCGTGACGAGCGTGACTGGAATGGGCTCGGTGTAATTCCCGACGCGCGTGAGGCGCAGTGGAAGCGCCAGGAGCGCTCGCGGGCTGGAGCGGCGCTCGCGCGCCACGCCGATCACGTGCGTGGGAACGCGCGCAAATCGTTGCGGCCCCGGTTTACTGGTTGTGTTGAGTTCCTTGCGGCTATCTACTTTCGGCAGCGACCCAAATGCCGTCAACTGCCCGGTGCGGTCCAGAGCAGCTCCCATGTCGAATCCCCCCAAGACCTGCCTAGAATCGACCCCGTAGGTTTGCCCAATATGCGCGCACCTGGGCAGAGCGTCAACGAAGGTCAAGCGAAAGGTGCCGTATGATGTAACACTTCGGCACACTACGCAAGGGTCGGGGCCCCCCGGGCCCGCTGGAGGCTTGATTCGGCCGGATTTGGACGCAAGAATCGGATAGCTGGCGCTCAAGACTTCCGTTAATTTGGGTGCATGAGAAACGTGATGCGAGTCCATTCGATGGCACATACACCGGTTCGCCCGGCGTGGAGCCGCCCCACGCCCCCCGCGGACGCATATTGGCAGGCAGTACAAACACGGGACCGCGGCGCCGACGGCGTGTTCGTGTACGCGGTTCGATCGACGGGGATTTATTGCCGCCCGTCGTGTCCCTCGCGCAAGCCGCGGCGGGAGCAAGTGGAATTTTTCGCCCTTCCACAGGCCGCAGAGCAGAAGGGCTTTCGCGCTTGCCGGCGATGCCGGCCGGGATCGGTGGAGATCCGCGATGAGAGGACGAAGGCGGTGGCGCGAGTGTGCCGCGAAATTGAGGCGCGCATCCACGAACAGACAGGCGGCGCCGACGAGACGCGCGTGACGCTTGCCGCTCTAAGCAAGATCGCAGGAATAAGCCCGCACCAACTCGAGCGGGCGTTCCGGAGCGTGATGGGAATTACGCCACGGCAGTACGCCGATGCGCAGCGCATGCGCCGGCTGAAATCCCGATTGAGAAAAGGAGACGACGTGACGACAGCACTGTACGACGCAGGTTTCGGCTCAAGCAGCCGGTTGTACGAACGCGCCCCTTCGCACCTGGGAATGACTCCGGCCACGTACCGGGGAGGCGGCGCCGGCATGCAAATTCGCTACACCATCGCCAGCTCGCCGCTCGGGCGGTTGCTCGTGGGCGCAACGAAGCGCGGAATCAGCGCGCTCTATCTGGGGGAATCGGATGGCCGGCTCGAAGCGGCGCTGCGCGAAGAATATCCGCGCGCGGAAATCCTGCGGGATCGCCAGGGATTCGAAGGCTGGGTGGAAAAAATCCTCGCGCACTTGCGCGGGAAAGAACCGCGTCTCGATTTGCCCACGGATGTGCAAGCGACGGCGTTCCAGCGCCGCGTGTGGGAGGAGCTGAGAAAGATCCCTTCCGGCGCGACCCGCACGTACAGCGAAGTCGCGCGGGCAATCGGAAAGCCGAAGGCGGTGCGAGCCGTTGCCCGGGCCTGCGCCATGAACCCCACTTCCGTTGTCGTGCCGTGCCACCGCGTGGTGCGCGGCGATGGAAAACTGGCTGGCTATCGGTGGGGGATCGAGAAAAAACGCGCACTGCTCGAACGCGAAATGGCGGCAGGGGCGGCGAAAGCGGCGTTCTGAAGCCCAGCGCTAAAGCGCAATAAATACGGAACGACGCTTTCCGGAGCGCTGAAGCGCTCCTCCCCCGCATAAATGCGGGGGCACTCACCTAAAACAAATTAACCTTGCGGGTGGACTTTTTCGGTGCCTTTGGGCCAGTGAGGCTTGAAGGTCGCTTCCCCGAGTTTCGGATTGAGGACTGTTTTCGAGTAGCGAATGATGAAGTAATCGCCCGAGCCGGTTTCGAAGAATTGCTGCTGGACGGGAAGCCAGGAAGATTCGTCGAACCAGATCTGGATTTTCGAGATTTGGCTGCGCACATCGTCGGATTTCGGAGTGAGCTCGAGTTCAGCGGTGCGCTTGTCGCCGATTGTCGGCTCGCCGAGCAATGTCACCAGGTAGTGCTTCTGAAGCTCCGTCCCCTTCGTGCCAAAGCCGAGTAATAGGTATTGGTCGAAGAGTGCGCGGTTCCTGCCGAGATTATATTCTTCCACGCGGTTTAGCCCGGGATTGTACAGGTAAATGTTGTCACCGGTTCGGAGGATGGTGCGCGCATTCGGAGGCTTCATTTCGAGCAGCATTTTGTCGCCGTGCACAAGGATCGTGCCGTTTTCCGTAGAACGGTCGTTCACAACGACGGTCACCTTCGTGCGCTCGACATCTGCCGAAAGGCTATGAAAACTTTTCGCCTTCGCATCGAGGCTCCGAATGACGGATTCGAAGCTGAGCGGTGATTGATTCTGCGCCGAAAGCGGCCAGTTCCAAACGAAAAGCAAAGTAACCGCTAGACAGGCAGCTAGACACACCTCGAAGCGCCTGAAGTTCAAATCCTACCCCCCGGAAGATTCCTGCGCGCCGATGCAAACCCATAAATCATAGCACACTGATTGAGACGGGCTGGGCGGCGGAAAAGTTCCGGGATTCGTGCCGGGAAGCAGCGAACTCGAGGCGAAGTTGGTTCAAGGATGCACGGTCACGTCGTAGTAGAGCACCGAGCCATCGGCGGCGCGGACCGGGTCGATACGGCGCACCTGGAATGTGTGGTCTTTCAGCTCCTCGACGTTGCGGCCGAGAAAGTTGTGGGTTTCGCGCTCGAGTTCCGGAGTCGGCTTCGCGGTGCGCTTTTCCTCGGGCAGCACTTTCGAAGCCACGCGGTAGACGCGCGTGTGATTGGCGGCATCTTCGGAAACGAGCTCGACATCCGAACTCGCGAGCGCGCTCGATTGCGGCTGGTCGTGGAACCAGGAGCGCGGCGTGAGCAGCACGAACAGTACGATGGCAATCACCATCACGTCGTACGGCCAGCTTCCGCGCTCGTACGACCAGAAGACAACTCGGCCGAATCCACGCCAGAGCGAGCCCATGTCAGTGGACCGATGCGCCGTTGACCACCTGGCCGTCGCGCATGTGCAGAATGCGATGGCCGTAAGCGGCGGCGTCGGGATTGTGCGTGATCATCACGATGGTTTGGCCCAGGTCCTGATTGAGCTGGCGCAACAGGGAAAGAACCATTTCGGAAGTTTTTGTGTCGAGGTTGCCGGTGGGTTCATCGGCAAGAACGATCTTGGGTTCGCTGATGATGGCGCGCGCAATCGCCACACGCTGCTGCTCGCCGCCCGATAGCTCCGAGGGCCTGTGTTTCAGGCGTTCGCCAAGGCCGAGAAGATTGGCAACCACTTCGAAGCGGTGCGGATCGTAACCGTTTCCGTGAATATGCTGGGCCAGGGTGATGTTGTGCTTGGTGTCGAGCGTGGGCAGAAGATTGAAGCGCTGGAAGACGAAGCCCACTTTGTGGCGCCGCAGGAGCGTCCGCTCGGCGTCGCTCATCGCGGTGAGATCGTTTCCATCGAGCAGCACGCGTCCGCGAGTGGCCTGCGCGAGGCCGCCGATCACGTGCAGCATCGTCGATTTGCCGCAGCCGGACGGGCCCATGATGGAAACGAATTCGCCGGGGAAAACTTCGATATTGACGCCGCGAAGCGCGGGCACGTCCACGCGCCCCGTGCGATAAATCTTCCACAAATTCTCGGTCTTGAGTATAGGGTCCAACGCCCGCTCCCCAGCAAATTTCCGCGATTCCCAGGATGAAATATTTTAGACGCGTTTCTCCCGTCTGACCAGCGGCGAAACGCGCGGAGTTGCAGGAAAAGGCCTATTCGTAGGCGAGAGCTTCCACCGGGTCTTTGCGGCTGGCCATCCACGCGGGGTAGGTGGCGCCAAGAAGCCCGCCGACCACGGCGATCAGGCCGGCGCGGAGGATCCAGCCCGGCGTGATGAGGATTGAGAGAGTGGGCACCAGTTTCACCAGGATCGCGCGCATCGCGAAGCTCATTCCCACACCCGCGACGATGCCTCCGATGCAAAGCAGCGTCGTCTCGCTCAGGATGATCTGGACGATGTAGCTTTTCGAGGCACCCAGCGATTTCAGCACGCCGATTTCGCGCGTGCGTTCGATGATGGTGGTGTACATCGAGAGGAAAATCACGAGGAATCCGATCGTGACGGCGATGCCGATCATCACGTTGATGAAGGCGTTCAGGCCCGGGAGGCTCGTCGAAGTCATCAGCGAAAGAAATTCCTTCAACTGCCTCACCTCGTAGTGCGGAAGAAGCTGCCGGATTTCGTCCGCCACGGCCGGCGCGTGATTCGAGCGGTCGCACTTGACGTAGAAGATGGAGGCCTTGTCGTGAGCGCCGGACATTTCCTGGAGGGTGCTCATCAGCACAAAGAGGCGCGCGCCCTTTCCGTGCTCGACAATGCCGGCCAGATGGAAATCATGATTCAGCAGATGGACGATCTGCCCCGGCTCCACTCTTTTCGAGCGGGCGTATACGTCGTCCACAAGGATGTCGTCCGGGCCCTGGAGGTCGTGACCCGCGTGGAAAACGAAACCGCCCGAGACCTGGCGGAAACTTTCCGGCTCGATGCCGTAAACGATTTCGAGGCCGTTGGCGTTGAACTGCAAGAGCACGGGCGCGACCGATTCGATGTAATCGAGCTGGCGCAGCTTACTGCCGATGCTGATCGGCATCGGTGCATTAGTGAACGATATCCACACCGATGCGGAGGGCGGCTGGACCATGATGTCGGCGCCGACGCCTTCGGTGCGCTTGGCGACGTCGGAGAGCAAGCCGCTCGTGAGCCCCACGACGCTGATCACCAGCGCCACTTCCACGGCGACGGCGATGACCGTGATGAGCGTGCGAAGCGGGCGGTGCAGCACGTTGTGCACGATCATGTGCCCGATCACGGCTGCTCCTTGGCGGCGTCTTCACCGACGCGGACAAGCTCCGTGCCGGGCGGCTGCGCGAGGACGAATTTTTCGGCGGAGATGGGCTCGTTGAGCGTCATTTTTTTGACCGTGATGTCGAGTTTGTAGTCATCTCCGGGACGCGCGAGTGAAATTTGACGCGGGTACGGCGTTGCGCCTGTCGTGTCCCACGAGCTGTAGCGGACGTCTGAGGCAACTTTGCCTTCAATTGCGGAGCTTTCAAATATCTCAATTCGTGACACATTTAGGTCCAAGCGGTCGAACCAAATCTTTTGCACGATGCCGAAAGCGCTCCGAAGCGTAACGCTGCTCCCCACGTTGTTCATCACGGGCCCATCGTGAGAGATAAGCGTCACGATGTAATATAGTGCCCCATTCTCCTCGTCCTCCTCGAACAGGGTGAACTGTTTGTCCCCGGTTCCCAGAGGCGCTTGATCCTCGATGGGCTGCCAGAATAGCGCATCCAGAATATGCTGAGGGCGGAGGTTTTCCACGGGCTTTTTTGCCGGGCGTTCGAGCTTGGCAGGGCCTTCGATGAATTTGTGCTTTGAGGGGACGAAGATGTGGAAAGTCTGGCCATCGCTGACCATGTCGAAGATATTTTTGCCGACCACAGGGGCTTGGCCGATCACGCGGATGTTCGACGGCCTCGACGCGAGGATGAACGCGTTGATTTCGTGGTATTCCTCGATTACGCCGGAGTAAGCCGACCCGGCCGTGACCTTCATCGAGACGCTTGCGTTGATCGAATCGATCGCTTTCGCTTGCTTATTGAAGCGTTCGACGAGCTCCGCTTTCGTGGCGGTGAGGAGCGGCCCGGGAGCTTCCGAGGGCTTGACTACCTTCTTCTGGCTGACGGCGCAGCCTGAAACGAGCGCCGCGGCGCCCGCGATTGCGACCACCCAAATTGAGGCGCGTCTTCCCAGTGGTGAATCCTCCGCCCAAGCCAGAATTTCAATGTAGCAGCCGTTTTTTGGTGGTGTCAATGAAGGCGAGAGCGCGATGGTTCGGAAGCCGGCACAGACAGGAGTGTCTGTGCCACTTGGACCCTATAGCTCAGGGTTCGCAGCGGGCAAGCGGGATGGCCACGAATACGCTGGTGCCGAGCTTGCTCGGGCGGATTTCGAACTTTCCGTTGAGTGCTTTCACTCGCTCGCGCATGCCCGCGATTCCCACGCCGAACTGCGAGGATTGGGATAAGTCCGATGAAACGGCGCCGCCCTCATCGGAAACTTCCAGAGTCATTTCATCCCGGGTGGCGGTGAGGCGGATGGAGGCGCCTTTGCAATTCGAATGGCGAAGAATATTGGTGAGACACTCCTGGATGATGCGGAACAGTGTCAGCTCGATATCCTCCCCCAGGCGTCCGAGCCCAGGGGGGAAATCGAGAGCGACGCGGATTCCGCTGCGCTCGCTGAATCCCTCCACATAGGAGCGCACCGCCGGTTCGAGTCCCATCATGTCGAGTTCGGGAGGATGGAGGAGATAAGAGATGGTGCGAATTTCGGCGCCGCACTGGCTGGCCAGGCGGATGGAATCATCGATCGCTTTTTGCGGGGCTTTCCTCAAATCTTCGCGCGCGGCATTCAGGATCGAGAGATTCCAGCCGAGCGCCGCCAGGTATTGGCCCAGGCTATCGTGAAGCTCGCGCGCAAGCCGGTGGCGTTCCTGGTCCTGAAGCCGGAGCAATTGCGCGGAGAGAGATCGCAGGGAAGCTTCGGCTTTTTTGCGCTCCGCCATTTCTTCCTCTTTTTCCCGCAGGGCGCGGCGCAAATCATCCGGGTGCGGCAGTGCGAGCGCCTTCGGAATGGTGGGAATCAGGAGGACCGCGGTGGCGCCGGAGACGGCCGCGGTCAACAGTTTGATCAAGCCTGCGAGCCTGTACTGAGGCACCCAGATCGTCCAGACCTCCATCACGTGCGTCGTGCCGCAACCAAAGATGAAAAGGCCGAACATCACGAACATCCAGTGGAAGGGTAGATCGCGGCGGCGTCGCACAAAATAGAGTAGCGCCGCGGGTATGGAGAAATACGAGAGCGCGATCAGCGTGTCGGAGATTGCGTGCAGCCAGAGCAGGCCTGGTCTCCACATGTAGCAATAGCCGTGCGGCATAAAATCCGTCTGGAAGAGTCTTGCGAGGAAGTCCCACATGTTGCCCCCCGATTCGCGTGTGTAAGTCTTGCTGGCGTGAAAGACATGATGATTACAGGGGAAATTGGGGGAGATTCTAACCCTTTTCGAAGATCATTTCGAGGGGTGATTTCACGGAGCGGCAATAGGTAACGAAATGGAAAGACGCGGCTAATCGGCGGGCGTGGCCGGGGGCGGGGCGAGGGGGGCGCCGTCGGTCGAGCCGAGCGAGACGAGCAGGCGGCGGAGCTTGGTGCGGTCTTCCAGTCCCATCCCGACCATTTCGAATCCGGCTTGATGGGAACGGACAAAGCGCACCACGGCCCGCATATTGATCGAGCGAAGGCCCGCCGGAATTTTGAGTTGCGCTTCGGTGCCGACCGGGAGCTGGAGGTCGCCGCTCAGCAAGCCGCCGTCGAGGCTGAGAACGCTGATAGCGGAAGAATATTTTCCGCGCTGGGAGGTGATCACCGCGGGCACATTGCGCGGCAAGCGGATGCGACGATAGCGGCGATGGCGCACAAAATCGCGTTCGGGGATGGGATCGAGCGGCGCGAGCGCCATGACGCTGAGATCCAGGCCCGACTGCGGCAAGAACGACTGCATCCACGCCGGGTCGAGCTTCATGAGCGCCTGAGCAGCGGCAGTGCGAATCTCTTCAGGATAAGCCCAGCCGAAGGTCTTGCGCGCTTCGACAAAGCGGCGCAGGTGGCCGGCGGCGGCGGGGGCGCGCAAGCGTCCCAGAGCTTCGATGGCCTTGACGCGCAGATAATCCGTGCTCTGCGAAACAACCTCACCCTCGGCGATGCGCAGAAGCAGCGGGGCGGTCTCGACCTCCCCGCACATTCCGATTTCGTCGATAGCGAGAGGGAGAACCATCGGGTCGAGAAGCTCGAGGTTGTCGCCAAGCAATTTTCCGCGCTCAGGCGCGCCAGCTGTGGAAAGCTGACGGACCACCGCGTCATGGAAGCTGCGCTGGCCTTCGCGGAGACGGCCAGGAAGAGCTTCGGCGACGGCGATGGGTTCGAGACGGCTGAGAAGGCCGACCACGGTAGCGGCCTTGGCGGCCGGCTCCTTCGCAAAAATATCTTTGAGATGGCGCACGCAGGGAGCGCCGACCTCCTGGGCAAGTTCTACAACTGTTTCGCGCTCGGTGCGGCGTCCGGAACGCGAAAGGCGAATGCCGAGTTGCTCGGCAGCGGCCTGGGGGACGCGCATCAGCACGCCCACGAGTCCCTCGGGCATGGCTTCGGCTGTGAGGGCTTCTTCGATGAACTCGGGGACGCGGTTTTCGACGCCGATGCGCGGGCGGAGGCTTTGCACCCAACTGGGGCGCAACTCCTCGAGTTCGGCGAGCGAATCGAGAGCCTGCTGCATGGCACGATAGTAACGGCGCGAAGCGGATTCCTGGCTCAGACGAACGAACGCGGCGCTCAAGAGCGTCTGAAGCTCGGGATCTTTTTCCTCGCCCATCTGCTGGCCGATTTGTGTGAGCGCGTCCTGAAGGCGCTGGCTCGCCGCCTTGCTGTAGAGTTCGGCAAGCTGGCTCAGGCCGATGGCGGCTTTCTTGCGCGCCTCGGCGTCTTTATTTCGGACGCAGGCGGCGTATTGAAGGAGAACATCGCCGGCGGCTTCGGATTCGCCGCGGCCGAGAAGCTCTTCGACATAAGACTGCACGTTGCGCGGGGGAATGCACCACGCTTCCGGTGACATCAGCACGCGGCGCTTGCCGGATTCCGGCACAGCCGCCCAGAACTGGCGGTCGAGAAGGTCCGCATGAGATTCGACTGCAATTCCGGCAGTCGCCATTTTTTCTTCGCGCGCTTTCAGAAGTTTACGAAGAGTTTCGAGCTCGTGCCCCATGCGGTCGAGCATCTGGCGGACGGCGTTGACCTTCACTTCGCCGCGCTCGTAGCGCTCGAGAGCGAAACGAATGGCCAAATCCTCGGCAAGGCGAAGGAGCATGGCTTCATCCATTTTCGCAGAAGGCGATTTAGCGGCGACGGTGGCGAGCGCCTGGCGGAGGGTAATCTGAGCATTTTGCGGCAGCGCAGTTAACTTCTGTTGCAAAGCGGCTTGATCCAGTTGTGGGGTTTTGGATTGTTGCGCTTCGCCGAATTGCACCAGAAGGCGCAGCAAACTTTGAAGATCGGCTTCCTCAATTTGCGAGATCGCGGAGGGACCGCCGGCAACTGCTCCCCCGGTGGCGCCTGCACCCGCCGGAGCTGTTCCCGAGCCGAACCCGCTTCCAGCGCCAAAGGTAGGGCCGGTGCCGGGGCCAAGTCCTCCGCCGGAAGACGGACCCGCGCCTGTGCCGCTGGCGACGGCTCCTTGCGCGCCTGTTCCTGTCCCTGGGCCTGCGCCGGAGCCTCCCGGGCCGCCAAGGCTAGGTCCGCCGGGACCTCCATGCGCTCCTTCGGCAGCAGCGATGAGCTGGATCATCTTTTCAGGCGAACGGAACCAGTCCTGAAGCCGATCGGCGTCGGCGCCGAGAGTTTTCACGGTCAATTGGGCGGCGACGCGGGCTTCGGAGAAGCCGGCGTCTTCGGCGACGAAGCGAATCTCATTGACGCGGATGCCTGTGACCTTGTTCCCGCCGAAAAATTGTTCCAGGCGTTCGGCAAGCATCTCGGCCTTGGGGCCGGTCTCCATGAAGGCTCTGACGAGATTTGCGAATTCTTCGCGATCAACGCTGGGGCTGAAAGCGATGCTGGCAACGCCGGAGGCGTTGAGCATGTTGGCGAAGCTCCGCTCGGCGGGCGTGGACTCGAGCGGGACGCCATCCAGGAGAAGCTGAGAACCGGAGGCTCCCAGGAGCAGGCCTGCCTGACCGGAGGCTTCGACAGCTTCCGTAAGCTCTTTCCAGGCGGCTTCGAATTGCGCGGCCGAACGTGCGTGCTCTAAACCATAGAGACGAGCATACTTAAGCAGGACGTTCAGGCTCCTGACGAAAGCGCGGGCGTTCGGAACCGTGGACTCGCTTGGCACCGTCAACTCACCTGGGAGGGGGCACATCTCCTTACTCTCAAAATCAAGGGTACCAGAACGAATGATTTGCGAAATAGACCGTTGGTACCAACGTTTCAGATGAAGAAATGGGGCAACTGGCTAGGCGGGCAGGTGAACTTGGACTTCAAGAGGCTCAACGGTCGGCCGGACGCGGCGAATCACCTCGCTGGCCCAAAGCTTCTCGCTCAGCAGCACAAGCGAGCCCTCTTCAAAATCACATACGGCACAGAAATAGTAGCTCGGGTAGGCCTTGTGATAGGCGTCCACGCCATAGCGGGCGAGCTCGCCTTCGAGGGCGGGGTCGCCCGTCGTGAGAGGCCCGCCGGCGCGGGCGCCGAACGTTTCGCCCTGGAAGCGATCGAGAAGAGACTCGAGCGCCGCAAGCTCCGGAGCCGGGATCACCAGCGAGCGGTGGGTGGCGTCGCGATAGGGAATCTGGTGGCGACTGCAGAAATCGCGGATGCGGTCGAGATGGCTGAAGAAATCGAGCGCCCAGGGTTCGCCGGCAGGCACTGCACCCAACACGCGGCTCCAAATGCGCGCGGCATCGGCGCCGCGGACGGGCTCGCGATTTTCGTCCGCCTCGACGAGCTCGAGGCCGACGGCGCGCACATCGGGGCCGAGGTCGAGGGGCTCGACATCGAGAAGGTACACTTATTCGTCCTCGAAATCCCGGTGCGGAAATCTCGACTGAAAATCGGGGGACTGCTTGCGGATTTCGAGCCAATCGAAGAAAGCATCAGGGGTTTCGAGCCAAATCGAGAACCATTGCGCGACTTCCTCTTTTTCGGCGCGCTTGGGCGCTTCCACTTTGTGATTGCGCGCGATCATTTCGGCGCGCCGGCGGCCGAGGCGGGCGATTTCGCGAACGCGCTCGGCGGCGGCAGGCTCATTCTGAACCACGAATTTTCGCAGCAGCTCATCGAGGCGGACCAGGCACATTTCCGCTTCATCGAGCGTGGAAAAGTGGAGAAGATCCGCAAACTCCTCTTCGTATTTTCCCTGCGTGTCGGCGCGCGTAGACATCACGACGCGCAGGCCGGCTTCCTCAAGAACGCTCACAATGTAGTCGGTGGAGGTCTTTCCCTGTTGCGCGCCGAGATGAGCGATGAGCTGGCGCCGAATCTGCTCGATTTCGGCGGGAGTGAAGCGCGGCTTCGAGAGGTTGCGCGCGAGTTCGAGGATCAGCGCTTTTTTCGTGGGAGAAGCGCCGGAATGCTGCGCGCCGGAGGGAGTGGCGCTCATGACGAGCCTCGATGCTTGGCGATCTTTTTGGGGGCGGGGTCGGATGGCACGGCTTCGCCGGCAAGCAGACGGCGGTACCGCGCGACATTGCGGTTGTGCTCCTCCAGCGTCTTGCTGAAGAAATGGCCGCCTTTTTCGTTGGCCACAAAATACAAAAAGTCCGAGGGCGCAGGCGAAAGCGCGGCTTCGAGGGAGGCTTTGCCCGGATTCGCGATCGGGCCGGGCGGCAGCCCGCGATGCGCATAGGTGTTGTAAGGCGAATCGACCTGCAAGTCGCGGGACTGCAAGTTTCGCGTGGCGCGCCCGTCGAGCTCCAAAGCGTACTGAACGGTAGGATCGCACTGCAAGCGAATGCCGCGGTGCAAGCGATTGTAGAACACGCTCGCGACCAGCGGCCTCTCTTCCGGTTTGGGGGTTTCCCGCTCGACGAGCGAGGCCATCGTGACGACTTGCTCGACGGTGTGGCCTTCCGGAGAGTTCCGACCGCCCGCGGGAGCGATGGATTCCCAGATCGAGCGAAAATCCTGAGTCATTTTCCTGGCAACTTGTTCGCAGGTCGTATGGCGCGTGAATTGGTAGGTGGACGGGAAGAGAAAACCTTCGAGGCTGCGGGCGCCCGGAGCCAGGTCGCGGATCAGCGAAGGATCTCGGGCGGCGGATAGGAATTCATCCTGCGTGCAGATGCCCTGGCGCGCGAGTTCGGCGGCGATATCGTACATCGTCCAGCCTTCGGGGACCGTAACGGTGTGGAAAAAGATCTTCCCGTTCGAGATTTTCCAGAAAACTTCCTTGGAGTTCAAGGGCTGGTCGAAAAGGTACTCGCCGGCCTGGAGCGGGCGTCGAAAATGCCAGAGGGCAAACATATCGAATGCGAACCGGCTGCGGATGATGTCGTTCTGCGCGAGGATTCCGGAGACGCCCCAGCGCGAGGTGCCGTGAGGGATGTCCACAAAAACCTTTTCCGGGCGCTTGCCACGATAAGGGCGGCTGATGCGGGAATCGAGCCAGCCCGCAAATGCCCCGATTCCGGCGATTACCAATAGAGCGAGCAGGCCAAGGCGCCGCATCGTGTTTACGCCAGTTCCGCGGGGGCGGGAGAAGATTCGGCCCGCTTGCGGTCGAGGTATTCGCGCAGGAAGATGGCGGCGGCCACGTGGTCGATGGATTTTGGCGTCCGCCGGGAGGGCGATTTCGAGCGATTTACGGTTTGCGCGGCCTCCCAGGAGGTCAAGCGCTCGTCCACCAACTCGACGTCCAGGGCCAGCTCATTCTTCAAGCGCGCGGCGAATCGGGCTGCTTCGGCGGCCATGTCGCCGGCGTTTCCGTTGAGAGTGAGAGGATGGCCGACAAGAATGTGAGCCACGGCGTTCGCCCGGCAGATTTCGCGCAGGCGGCGCATGTCGTCGCGGCGATTCGTGCGTTCGAGAATGGCGAGCGGGCTCGCCGTGATTCCGAGTTCATCGGAGAGTGCCAGCCCAATCTTTTTGCGCCCGTAGTCAATCGCCAGGATTCTCCGCGGCTCCGGTGCCGCCGGAGCGGGACGATGCATGGCACGTGCGTGGGCGCGAGTGGGTGCGGTCATTACAGGTCTTATTATACGCGAGGGTAACGGCAGACGATGAGTGGTTCGATGATCGAGTTCTGCTCCAGCATAGGGCGAGGGAGGCGCAGGGGAATCGTCACCTGCCGCGTTCACCTCTCTCCCACTGGGGCAGAATTTCCTGGCGCTTGAGGTCCACGTCGAGCGAACTGTCTTTCATGAGCTGCCGGATTTCGGCGCGGGACTGGCGTGGGCCGATGCGCTCCTCACGGTCAGCAAGCGCGTAAGCAGTGATTGCGGCGATGGCGACATGGCGCTTAAGTTGATCGATATCGACTTTGTCGAACGTGTCGGAGGCAGCGTGATAATTGAGCATGTAATTGGCGGGTTCCTGATTGGCGACCAGCGTCGGAACGCCTTCGAGCAGAAAATCAAGATTGTCGGTGCCGCTGCCCGCATCGAGAGTGAATTCGGCCGCTCCGAGAGGCGCAAGCGGCGCAAGGGCATCGCGCACGGCTGGCAAGACGTCTTTGCGGCCGCCCAGTGAATAGCCGGTTACGCGGCCGATTCCGGCATCGAAAATCACCGCAGCAATCATCCGGTCGAGTTCGGCGCGATGCGCGCGGGCGTAGGCCCACGAGCCGAGCAATCCTTCTTCTTCACCGGTAAAAAGCACGAAGCGAATGGAACGGCGAGGCGCGCTTCCGGAAGCGTGAATCACACGCGCCGCGTCGATCACCAGCGCGGCGTTGCAGCCGTTGTCGAGCGCACCCGTGCCGAGGTCCCATGAGTCTAGGTGCGCACCGAGCAGCACGAACTCCTCCGGCTTTTCTCGCCCGCGAATCTCAGCCACGACGTTTTCAGATGTTTGCGGGCCGGTGACTTGATTGGGAAGATTGAAGCGGACGCGGACTTTTTGTCCGGCGGCGAGGAAACGGGCCATGCGTTCGGCATCTTCGCGGGCGAGGACAGCTTGCGGGAGGCGTTCCAGTTCGCCGGCGATGGAGAGATTGTGCCGATAGAGTAGGAGATTCGGGCGAGTGGACATCCAAAAAATTGCTGCGACTCCTGCATTTACAGCGCGAGCGAGGATCTCATGATCGAGGTCGTATTCGTTGTCGAGGTCTTCCCAGGTGACCAGCAGATTCGAGTGCACCAGGATGATCTGGCTCTTGAGGGAAGCTCCGGTCTTTGCGAATCCAGCCTCATCGCCCATGCCGACATCGATCACATCGGCTGTGAGTCCACCGGGAGGAGTGGGTGGCGACCATCCGATCGAAACCAGGCGCACCGGAAATGGCTGCGGGGCGAGAACCTCGACGCGCGTTTGCCCTTCACTCCAGCCCAGCGGGATCGGAAACCTCTCGGCATGCACTTCATCCACGCCCGCCTTGCGGAATGCCTCAACGCCCCAGGTGACGGCGCGGTCAGCCGCGACAGACCCCGTGACGCGCCCGCCGATGACATCCGTGAGGTAACGCAGGTTGTCCGCGAGGGGCGAAGGGCCGGTGGCGTTTTCAATCAGGGTCGGCGCCAGCTCAGCGCAAGGTTTCCCCTCCACGCAAGCGCCCGTGCCTTTTGGCGCTTGTACTGAGAGAGGCGGAGGTGGAACCGGCGGGATTTGGGCCGAAACGATGGGGCAGAAAGCGAGGAAAAGTGACGCCCGAATCAGATACGACAGATGTGGTTGAACGCCCAAAATTCGCCTCCCTTTTTTAGCCTTCCAGGCGGCCCGCCGGAACTCACCTTCGATAGGGGCCGCATTCCCTGCCCATCTGGGGTCGCCGGATTATAGACGGAGGATGCGAGTGGTAGCCAGTCTCGGTATGTGGAAATCGCAGGAAGGACAGGCACGGAAGGAAGAATTTTCTGGCGTTTGGGAGTTCCTACATATGGTCAATCGTCATCCGGGGATAATGAGCCGGACAACTGTCTCAAATTGCGTCACTTAGGAAATGACAATGTTTGGCACCCCATCTGCCACACTGACGCTCTTCGCCTCCAGTCGGCGAAGACCCAGTCAGGTTCTGAGGGCCATCGGGCGTAGCGATCTCCCAAGAGCCAGCGCAGTTCCCGTTGTAACAGCAGCGCCTTGAAGCCATTTTGAAACTTAATCGTTAATCAGAATTCAGCTTCGCCGCATGCAGTCCTGGGCAAGCAGACGGGAAGGCTCCAAGTGAAGAAAGTCCGTGTATTTTCAAGGGCGTTCCAGCAGCAAAAGAGGCAGGAAGCCAATCCGGCTAACACTTTTGTTTTCTGTGAGCGGACGACGGGTGTGGCTCAATTCCGGGCTGAGTCAAATGTGGCCCTGGACTCCGCCGTGGAGAGCACAGCCGCCCTGCTGGCGATGCAATGCCTGGTTCGCGGCCAAAACCCCGGCGACTTCGAAATCATGATCCCAGCGGACAAGGATCTCGCCAACCGGCTTATGGCACGCGCAGATGAATTGCTGGAACAAGGCCGGACGATCGCCGGACCGGCCACCTTGAGCCCCAGACAACGGGAGATCCTCAACGCCGTCCTTTGCAATCACGCCAACAAGGAGATTGCCGCGCGGCTCAACATCAGCGTCCGGACGGTGAAGTTTCACGTTTCTTCCCTGTTGAGCAAATTCGGAGTTGAAAACAGGGCGGAGCTCGCACGCAGAGCGGCGGGATTCTTGCAACCGTTGCTTCAGGAATTGCAGACTCCTTATGTCGTCAGAGGCTCGTCGGGCACGCGAAATGGAAACCTGAAATCTGAGTCATTCAGCGAACCCGGGCGGCAGGGGGCAAAATCCCGAAGCCTGCGTTTTCCAGGGCGCGTCCTTTCCGCATAGTCGAAAATTTCCGCAGGCAGCGAAGTTCAGTCAAGAATTTCCGCGACCATTTGCGTCACGTGCTCGGCAATGGACGGGGCCGAAGTGAGTCCCGGGGACTCGATGCCGATGAGATGAATCACCGCCGGAAATTGCGGATCGCGCTGGATGATGAAGTCAGCGAATGTGACCGGTTTCGACTGGCCGGAGGAACCGGCCGGGGGAATAAGCTTGGCGCGAATGCCGGAGTAGGCCGGCACGAGATCTTCCAGCTCAATTCCCGGCAAGAGGTACTTGGCGCCGAGAGCGAATCTTTCGACGGGCTCCCGGTCACGTTCATAGTTGCTTTTGTCGTCCACGTAGCGGGCGTTCGGGCCGATCAGGACATTGCCAGTGAGAGTTTTCGTGAGATGCACACCAAGACCGAGGCCGTCGGTGTGTGGAAGCGGATACACGAGGCCGCAGACCCAGTCCTGCTTCGAGCGCACGAGTTCGAAATATTCGCCGCGAACCGGATAGATTCGATTCCCGGCCATCGCTGAGCCCAGCAGAGCTGCGACATCGTCGGCAAACAGGCCGGCGCTATTAATCAGGCAACGCGCCTCAACTTCTCCCGCCGCGCTTTCGACGCGAATTGAATCCCGCTGCGGATTCAGTCGTGTGACTTTTGCGTTCGTGACAATGTTTGCGCCCTGATCCGCCGCCACCCGAGCGTAGGCTTTGACGAGTTCCTCGCTCGCTACAATCCCAGTCGAGGGAACCTCAATGGCTTGAAATCCCTCGACGTGCGGCTCGCGCGCACGGATTGCATTGCGATCGACCAGCCGCAGGCCTTCGACTCCGTTGGCGCGCCCTTTGGCCATGAGCGGAGCCAACTCCGCCGATTCTTCCGGAGATGACGCCACAACGAGCTTGCCGGCGCGGCGGTGAGGAACGTTGTGGCGGGCGCAGAATTCGTAGGTCAATTGATTGCCGCGGACGCAATGCCGGGCTTTGAGCGACCCTGCGGGGTAGTACAGGCCGGAGTGAATTACGCCGCTATTGCGAGAGCTCGAGCCCATGGCGAGCTTGGGAAGAGCTTCCAGGAGAAAAACATCGCTCCAGCGGCTGGAGAGCGCGCGGGCAATCGCGCATCCAACCACGCCGCCGCCGATGATGACGATGTTGACGCGATCCATGCGACAACCGGGCTCTGTTGAAATCCTATTTAGCGGGGCGCTGCCCACCAAGATCTTTGGAGTGCGGAAGCTTGCTTCCGCTTTGTTTTCAAATCAGGTACAGCGCCCACCAACATCTGGCTGTGCCAGACCCGGCAAGATCTCAACAGAGCTAAAGACCTTCATCTTACTATCGGAGGCGGTCTGCAAGACTGCGCCGGATTCCACGTGGAACGATTCGTACAACCGCTCAATCCAACTCGAATTCTGAATTGTAATCTTCGCGAAGTTTCGGATCCTGCTCTTCTTTGCGCAGAATGCAGTTTCCGATCGCGAGCACTTCGATATCGGTCCCCATGAAACACCGAAAGGCGTCCTCCGGAGTGCAAACGATCGGCTCGCCGCGCACGTTGAAGCTCGTATTCACGATCACCGGGCATCCAGTGTGTTCGTAGAATCGCTCGAGCAATGCGTAGTAGCGAGGGTTGGTCTCGCGATGCACGGTTTGAATGCGCGCCGAGTAGTCCACGTGCGTCACGGCAGGAATGTCGCTGCGCGGGACATTGAGCTTTTCGATGCCGAACAAGTTCTGCTGTTCGGGAGTCATCGGCTTGCGGTGCTTCTCCACTACGTCTGCAACCAGGAGCATGTAGGGGCTGTCTTCATTGAGCTCGAACCATTCGGAAACGTGTTCGCGCAGCACGGAAGGGGCAAAGGGGCGGAACGATTCTCGAAACTTGACCTTGAGGTTGAGCGTGGATTGCATCCGCGGCGAGCGCGCATCTCCGAGAATCGAGCGGGCGCCCAGCGCGCGCGGGCCGAATTCCATGCGTCCCTGGAACCAGCCGACCGCCTTTTCTTCGGAAAGAGCGGCCGCACATGCGTCCAGCAATTCTTCATCATTCAGCACGGAGTATTTTGCTCCGCATGCAGTCAGGCGCCGCTCGATTTCGTCCTGCGAAAATTCAGGGCCCAGGTAAGAGCCCTTCATCGAATCACATCGGGCACACGTTTTTCGCTGTTGGCCCTGGAACAAGTGGTGGGCAGCGAGGGCGGCGCCGAGCGCGCCCCCGGCGTCCCCGGCCGCGGGCTGAACCCAGACCTTCTCGAAGCAACCATCGCGCAAGATGCGGCCGTTGGCCACGCAGTTCAGTGCCACTCCGCCCGCCAGACACAGATTCTTCGCCCCGGTTTCGCGGGCCAAGGAACGTGTCATTCGAAGCACGGCTTCTTCCAGCACGGCCTGGATCGACGCGGCCAAATCCATGTGGCGCTGCGTGAGCAGCTCATCGGGCTTGCGCGGCGGGCCTTCGAACAGGCGGTCGAAGGCGCCATTCGTCATCGTGAGGCCCGTGCAGTAATTAAAATAGTTTTGATTCAAGTGAAACGACCCGTCCGGCTTCAGATCGATGAGGTTTTCCAGGATGGCGCGGGCGTAACGCGGAGTGCCGTAAGGTGCCAGGCCCATCACTTTGTACTCACCGGAGTTCACCTTAAAACCCGTGTAGTAAGTGAAAGCGGAGTAGAGGAGGCCGAGCGAGTGGGGAAAATCGATTTCTTTGATGATCTCGAGATGATTGCCGCGTCCCAGTGCCACCGAGGTGGTGGCCCACTCGCCGACACCGTCCATCGTAAGGACGAGTGCTTGTTCGAACGGCGAAGGGTAAAACGCGCTGGCGGCGTGGCTTTGGTGATGCTCGGTAAAAAGCAGCCGCTCCATCCAATCGAAATCTCCTCCGATACGTTTGAGCTCATCGTGCAACAGGCTTTTTTGGAAGAGCTTTTCGCGCACCCAAAGCGGAATCGCCATCTGGAAGGAGCGGATGCCGTGCGGAGCGAATGCGACGTAGGTTTCCAGCAGGCGCTCGAATTTGAGGAAGGGCTTGTCGTAGAAGACGACGTAGTCGATCTCGGCGAGATTCACGCCCTCGCGCCCGAGACAGAATTCCATGGCATGGGACGGGAACCGGGAGTCATGTTTTTTGCGGGTGAAGCGCTCTTCCTGGGCTGCGGCGATAATTTCCCCGTCTCGCAGCAAGGCCGCTGCACTGTCATGATAGAAGGCGGAAATTCCGAGGATGCGCATGCGAGGTTGCGGCTAGAATAACGTGTAGATGAAGGGGGCGATGGCGCTCCCTTGCGCAAGAACCAGCAACGCGCCCAAGACCAGCATCAATACAAGGACAGGCAGAAGCCAGTATTTCTTTCGCTGGCGCAGGAATTTCCAAAACTCTCTCAGAAATGAGAGCATCACCTTACCTCACTAGAACTGATTGGGCATCGATTCCGGCGGCGGACCCGGCGGCTGCCGGATAATCCAATAAGTTGGTGCACCCGGGTCGGCACGCAGATGAAGCGGGTCTTTTTTCAGCAATCGAAAGAGTATTCCCATGGGTGTCACCACGATATAGAACAGGAAAGCGGTGACCAGAGGGCTCACGACCCGGCCCATGAGCACACCGATTCCGGTCCAGACCCGATTCAATGGCGCTAACCAGGCTGGGCGAGCAAGCGCGACGATTAAGAAGGCCGCCCCCAGCGCCAGCGCCCACCAGCGAACAGGGTAGTGCCTCCGCAGAGGGGCAAGCCCCACCAGCACGAAAAAGATGCAGAAAACGATTCCGAAAGATCTGTCAGAGGAACCCGAAGTTACCTGTACCCTCTGCAAGTCCTCGTGTAACGACACCTGCCGCATGATCGTAGATTAGCACCCCAGGGCCGAATTACGGATTCAAATCGATTCGCGGCGCGTCGCACGAGCCTAAATGTCATCGGACCGCAAATTTGCACAGGGGGAATGCCGCCTCCTCAGATCCATGGGAGGAGATAGGCGGTGTCATCAAGCACAGGTCACCGCCCAAGCCCTGCAAATCTCTCGCTCACAGTGAGAATGCACCCTGTCCCTCGATGCCGGACTCGGCATCCGGCGGATTGGCTGACTGTGTGCCGTAAGTCCTTGCGAATGAAAGGATCACCCGCGATTCCAAGCCGTACCTGTTCGAAAGTTTAGTATGGCGAGGGACAGGGGGACTCTGTTCCGATTGAACAGGCGAAGAATCCTGACCTTTCTCCGTTCCCCTGTCCAGTAGATAAGGCTTTTCCGCGCTCCCTACACTGTGCGTGCCATGATAAAGCACGCACAAAAACCAATTCTTCGCTCCCAGGCTCGGAACTCAAACACCCGGAGCCCATTTTCGGCCCATCGCGGCACGTTTGGCGCCATCGCGACTCTGGTTGCAATTGCGGCCATCCTTGCCCTCACCAGTTGCGCCGGGTACACAACGAACGCGAGTTCGCCCGCCGGCAATCCCGGAACTCCTGGAGCGGGCGTGCTTACGCCGAACCCCAGCGCGCTCAGCTTCGGAAACGTAGCGGTCGGGAGCTCGGCCACGCAAAGCTTGACCGTCACAAACACCGGGACAGGCACAGTTAACATTTCTCAAGCGACATTACTGGGAGCCAGCTATTCGGTCGTGAGCGGCAATCCAAGTGCCTCTCTTGCCGTCGGGCAGAGCAGCACGGTCCAAATCCGTTTCGCACCTACCACTGCAGCCGCGGAAGCCGGCTCGCTGGCGATATTAAGCGATGCGTCCAATTCTCCTTTGAATGTGTCTTTGAGCGGAACCGGAATGGAAGCGGGACTGACGATCTCGCCTGCATCCATCAGTTTCGGAAACGTAACCGTCGGTCAAAGCGCCACGCAGACGGTAAGTCTCACGAACAATGGAAATGCCGGCCTGACGATAACCGCCGCTACGATTTCCGGCAGCGGGATGAAGATGAGCGGACTTTCCCTGCCCGCGACGATCGGCGCAGGGCAGAATACCTCTTTTAGTGTTCAATTTGCTCCCACAGCAGCGGGCGGAGTCACTGGAGCGATTGTCTTCACGGACGGCGCCATCGATTCGCCGCAGACGCTGAGCCTGGCCGGTGCTGGTCTGGCGGCGAATGCCACGTTAATCGCGAACCCGGGAAGCATCGCATTCGGGAACGTGGTGGTGGGCAATTCCAATCCACAAACGGTGACGCTGACGAACACCGGGGCGACCACCATAACAATCTCTCAGGCGAGCGCGAGCGGGTCTGGCTTTACTATGAGCGGCCTTGCTTTGCCAGCGACCCTGGCGGCAGGCCAAGGGACGTCGTTCACGGCGCAATTTGCTCCGACCGCAACCGGAGCCGTCTCTGGTTCCATCAGTATCACCAGCACGGCGACAAACTCGACTTTGACCATCGCTATGACCGGAACTGGAACCCAAGGGCAACTCTCAGCGAATCCGGCCAGCGTGAACTTCGGCAGCTTGCTCGTGGGCAGCAGCGGGTCGGTTGGGGTGACGCTTACGAACACGGGAACAGCGAGCGTAACAATCTCCGCCGGAACAGCCTCCGGAACCGGCTTCACCATGAGCGGACTGACAACTCCGATCACACTGAACCCGGAGCAGAATACTTCCTTCAATGTGAAGTTCTCCCCGACGGCTGCGGGCGCAGCGAGCGGCAGCATCTCGATCAGCAGCAATGCGCCGGGATCGCCACTCACGATTGGCTTGAGCGGGACTGGGGTCGCCGGTCAGCCGCAACTCTCTATCAACCCAGGAAGCGTGAATTTCGGCAACGTGCAGGTGAGCTCTACTAGTTCTCCGCAAACCATCACTCTGACAAACACGGGGAACGCGACCCTCACAATCTCTGCGGCCAGCGCCAGCGGAAGCGGATTCAGCATGAGCGGGCTCGCAATTCCGACGAACATCAATGCTGGCCAGAGCGCCTCCTTCACGGCGTCGTTCGCGCCCACGACTGCGGGAGCCGCGAGCGGCAACATTTCGATCACGAGCAATGCGCCAGGATCTCCCGCCTCAATTGCGCTGAGCGGGACCGGCACTCAACCGCAGTTGTCTGCGAACCCGTCGAGCGCGAGTTTCGGGAACGTAGTCACCGGCAACAACAACTCCCAGACGATCAGCTTGACGAATGGCGGCACTGCCACGCTGACGATTTCGCAGGCTAATGTAAGCGGCGCGGGCTTCAGCATCACGGGATTGAGCCTGCCGGCGACGATCAGCGCGGGGAAGAGCGCCACATTTAACGCCGTTTTCGCGCCGACTTCCGCGGGCGCAGCGACAGGCTCCGTCTCGATCGTCAGCAACGCGCCCAATTCGCCGCTCTCGATTTCGCTGAGCGGAACGGGCGTGGCGGCCACTCAGTTGCTGGGAGCGAATCCGACGAGCTTGAGCTTCGGAAACGTGAATGACGGCAGCAGCAGCACTTTGACCGTGACCCTGACCAACAACGGAAATTCGAGCGTGACGATTTCGGGAGTCACGCCGACAGGCGCTGGTTTCAGCGCGAATGGCGTCGGCAGCGGCACGACCCTGACCCCGAACCAATCTGTCACGTTGAATGTGGTATTCGCTCCGACGGCCGCTGGAAGCGTCTCCGGCAGCATCAGTGTCACGAGCAATGCTACAAATTCTCCAGCTTCCGTAACCGTGACCGGCACAGGTGTTCAGGTAACTGCTCATTCCGTGGGATTAAACTGGACGGCGAGTTCAACCACGGGTGTTACCGGCTACGATGTATATCGCGGAACATCGTCGGGGAGTTATTCCTTGCTCGCATCTTCAGTCTCTGGAACGGCCTACACCGACTCTTCTGTACAGTCGGGCCAAAACATCACCTACTACTACGTGGTGACGGCAATTGGTTCCGACGGCGTACAGAGCACTGACTCGAATCAGGCGACCGCCACGGTCCCATAGATGGGCAGAGATTTCAGAGTGGCTCAGGGTCGGTGAGGAAGATTCGGGAGTCGGGGGGCGGTAGAGTTTCAGGTTGAACCGCCGGCCAGTACCAGGATGGACTGTCGGGACAGGTATCAACACCTGTCCCATTTATGTACCCGTGTCCAGTAGTTTTGCACAGCCATGCCCAACCACAATTCAAGCGTTCCTGGGTAGTGTCTTCAATGGGGGGAGCGCTGGGTTGGGGGTTCGCTCCAAAGCAATATTTCCATCTGCCGATCTCGGAATTCGAGCTGCTAAAGCTGTCTTTTGCGTCGCCGCAATTATCGTGACAACGGGCTGTCCCGGCATGACGGGAAAACCGAGCGCCACTCCCAGTGATGGGGGCACAGCGAACATCAGGGTGACACCTTCCCCTATCAATTTCCCCGCCGTAATCGTAGGTAACGACAACACTCAGATCCTCCAAATCTCAAATACCGGCACGGCGGATTTGATTGTGACGAATGTGACTCCGAAAGGAGCGGCGTTCAGCGTCTCCGGACTCAACCTCCCGATTACGATAACTGCGGGGAACGTGGCAAAATTCACGGCAAAGTTTGAGCCCGCCACTGCGGGCATGGACTCAGGGTCCTTATCAGTCACGAGCAATGCCACCGCGACCCCAGTGGTCATTCCCTGGAGCGGACAAGCGTTGGCTGCAACGATTCAATTGACTGTCAACCCGCCGAGCTTGCCGTTCGGAAACATCACGGTCCAGAACTCAACCAGCAGCGGGGTGAAGCTGACAAATTCTGGAGATGAGGATGTGGTGATATCCTCGGCAACGGTCAGTGGGACTGGATTCAGTGGACCTGCCGAATCGAACCTCACCTTGGCCCCGAGCCAATCGGTCACTGTGAATGTGAGCTTCGATCCGAAATCGACCGGGAGTTTCAACGGCACGCTAACGATCGTGAGCAATGCTCCAAATTCGCCCGAGAAAGTGGGACTCTCCGGAACTGGAGTGGGGCAGCCTTCGCCGCCCCAGCCCCCAACGCAGCCCTCAGTCAAACTTCAGTGGGATCCGAGCTCGTCTACTCCGGTGCCCGTGGTCGGCTACTTCGTTTATCGCGGCACCGTTTCGGGCGGGCCTTACTCCCCGTTGAATGGCACTGCGGATGCGTCCACCAGTTACACGGACAGTACCGTTGCAAGCGGGCTGACGTATTATTACGTCGTGACATCGGTGGATTCCAACAACGTCCAGAGCGGCTTTTCGACTCAAGTGTCGGTCGCGATTCCATAGCCATCATCCGCCCCGTCGGGCCGCCAAAGGGCCCGCCGGATACAGGCCTTTTTCCGCACCGCTCAAGCGAACAAAAATCGAAAAACACTCGCTCAAAAATCTGCGGTAACTGCGCCAAGCACTTTGACGCTAAACAGCGCAAAAATGGCCCTTTTGTGCGAGCCCGCATTCGCCGCTCGCGAGCCGTTTTGGGCCGAAAAAGCCTCTGGCTCGCGCACGCAATTCGGCAGACATGCACTATAGTGCATGTATCTACGCTGAGACATAAGCGTTTACAACGGACGTGCGGTTCCGGGTCGAGCCCATGCAGAATAATGCATGTGCCGCCCTGCCCCTAAAATCCCCCACCGGACGGGACGCACAGATCGCGCCTCCGTGCCCGGGCCCGCCCCCAGACCCAAATAAGGAGGAGGACAGCCAGCCAAGGGCGCGCCCAAGTCCTCGAAGTCAACGTCAACCCCCACACCCTTCGCTCACCACGCGAAGAGTGCGCCACCCGAGATTCGAACTCGAGAAATTCAAACCCAAAGGCTGGTCCACCCGCCTGCGCATCTCCCTGCTCTTTCGCGCCGTCTCCCAGCCCGCCTAAGCATTCTGCTCTGAACTCGGACGCGGGCCGCAATCTTCGCAGAGTCGATTGGGCTCCTATTCCCGAGGGAGGACTGGCAGGTTCCAGTCCCATGGGTACGGAACCGAAAGTGAAAACCGCCGGTCCTACGGTGCAACCAGAAAAGAGAATCCCCTGCGGCCCCAAAGCCGCTAAAGATCAATCGCTCGGAACCTGTTCGGGAACCGGTGTAGTGATCTCCTCTTTCCAGGGCGGAAGTATCTTTACGAGAATGTAGAGCAAGAAGAAGGGAGCCGCCATGAGCAGCACCGCCACGAAGAAACCTTCCAAGCCCAGTAGCTCCATCTTGTACACCGTCAGCCCACGCAAGCTCTTGGAGAACAGTTGGCCTCCGATCACCACATTCCAGCGCGTGCTGAAGATGCCGATCTGGATCAGCGTGGCGCTGGCAAGGTAAAGGAGCCGTCGCAGCTCATCCGGAAATCGCACCAGAGCGCGGCTGCCAAACGCAGGGCTCACAAAGGCCAGACAAATCAACGGCAATACGGTCCCGGCCAGGGTCTGCAGCACCACCAAGCTGAGGAATAGTCGGGTCGAGATCATTGTGCCCAGGATCTTGATGGATTCTTCGGCCTCGTAGAGACGGTGAATGAAGTCCAGAATCTCCAGCGAGAAGTCCACAACCAGGGCATAAAAGAGGAAAGAAGCCAGCTTGTCCAGGCAGGTCATTTCGAAGCTTCGCCGGACCAGTCCGGTCAGCAGGTAAAGCATCAGCACGAGGGCAATTCCAGAAACCATGGCGGAGAAAAGAAAAACGACGGGGATCAGCACACTGCTCCACCAGGGGTTGGCCTTGACGGAGCCGAAGATGAATCCTACGTAGCCGTGCAACAGAAAGGCCGAGGGAATGCCCATGATGGTGATGAATCGCACAGCTTTGCGATCGAACTCCACCGATTGTTCGGAGAGGTCGGTGGCGCCCAGTGTCAGCATGAGGTGAATCCATTTGCGGAGCCCGCGCTCGTTCCGCGCCCAGAGCACCAGGTCTTTCCGATAGTCGAACCAGATCTCCAACAGCAGCACGACCGCCAGATACCAGGCATAGACGAAGCCAAACATGGCCATAGCGGAATGCACGTTGGGGGTGAGGAAGATCTCAAAGGAGCGTTCGGGATGTCCGAGGTGCAGCAGGAGCGGGAGTGGTGCAATGAGCAGGAAAGCCAACGCAGTCAAGAGAGCCAGCCGGTAGGTGGGTTCCACCTCCTTGACGTTGAACACGCGTTCGAGCGAAGCCAGGATAAACGCTCCGGCCACCAGCCCCGTGATGTACGGATAAACGACGACCAGCAAGCCCCATTGCAGCTCGACCTCGTTGGGATAGATGTAGCCGGACACCTGCTGCAGAATGTTGGTCAATTGCTGGGCGATATCCTGCACGGCTAGCGCACCTCTCCGTCCAGATTGGCGTAGTAAACCTTGGGCGCCGTATTGAGCTGAGGCTTGAGCACTTGAACTTCATTGAACCTCGTGAAGCGGGCCAGTGGGCTGCTACGAGCCCGCACATCTCCAAAAATTCTAGCTCCCGTGGGGCAGACCTCCACACACGCCGGCACGTTCCCTCGGACCACACGGTGATAGCAAAAGGTGCACTTCTCGGCGGTCCGCGTGATGGGGTGGAGGAAGCGCGCCCCATAAGGGCAGGCCTGGATGCAATAGCGGCAGCCGATGCAGTAGTCCTTGTCCACCAACACGACGCCATCGCGAGTGATAAAAGTGGCGCCCACAGGACAGACCTGTACGCAGGGCGGGTTGGCGCAGTGGTTGCACAGCTTAGGCACAAAAAAGGTGCGTAGGATTCCCCTCTCGCTCATCGTGGAAGGGAAGCCGTCGATGCCGCCGTTGGGGCTGGTTACCACCGTTTCTCCATCGGTCGTCAGGACGTAACGCTCCACCCAAGTACGGAAGTAAAATGGTTCGCGGGGCACATTGTTCTCCGTCTTACAGGCATCGGCACAACGCCCGCAGCCGATGCACTTATTCACGTCAATTCCCATGCCGTAATAGTGCTCTTCCGGCTTATAGCTCTCATCATTTGCGCTTGCAGCGGCCTCTTCCGCTATCTGGACGATTGCCAGAAGCAAGGGAGCAGCCGCCGCGCACTGCTTGAGAAATTCCCGCCGGTCGTGGGAAATCTCCTGTGGTGATTCGGGCTCGCTTTGCATACGATTCGCTTCGGTGCTCATTGTGCCTCCGGAGAATGAGCGTAGTGGCACTGCCAGCAGACATAACGCTCTCCGTGGGTGCTCAGATTCACGCGTGCGATCTCGGCCGGCGCTTTTGCTTCTTGGCCATGGCACTTTCCGCAGAATTCGCGTGTTTGCGGCTTGCTGGGAGTGCTCAACAGCGGCGTGATCTTATGCCTCTCCGCTACCTGGTGGCACATGTTGCAGGGAAGGGCGGCGTGCTTGGAGAGAGCCTTGGTTCTCGCAATCTCGCCATGGCAGGCGCTGCACTCCTGCGGCGTGTGCGGAGGCACGGGCGCGTGAGGGTTGTGGCAGGTGATGCATGGCCGCCCGGGGTTGTGGCTCACAGGATCAATTTGCGGGAAGCCGGTTGGCCGCGAGGGGTCGTAGCCATGGCAGAGTGGACAAAAGCCCCGTTGGCGAGGGGCGGGCGGTTGGTGTTCCCCTGGCGATTCCGCGTGGGCCGCTTGAGCCCCGTGACACACCTCGCACGCCACGCTCCGGTGGCGGGCCTCGTCGTGTGTTTTGACGATGTCTGGATGGCAGGTCCCGCAGGCTTCATGTCCTGCATAGATCAGCGGTTTGGAGGCGTTTGCATCAATGGCGGCGGCCCGGTAATGGCCTAGGTCGCCGAAGGTCGTCGGGACGAGATAGTGCCGGGCACCAATCAAGCTACTGACCAAGATCAGGAAAACGATCGCAAGGCGATTGACTTGTTGAGGCATGTCGTTGCACTACCCCGGCAGCGCTTCGCTGTGTCCGATTGCGACCTTCTCGTCGACAGACCCCCCACTTACCACGCCTCTTGACACCATCGAGCGAACACTTCCTCCAAGCATAAAAACCACACTCTATGAGGACCCGTGGCGGGGGCTCGGTGACCTGAATCACGCAGAATTGTGAGTTGTGTCACGATGCGACAAAACGCCGGTCGCCCGTCCATTGGGGAGGTCAACCATTGTCGTTGGCGACCGAGAGCTGCAAGCCCCGCATACTTCCCGCATCACGGGCAAACCAGAAGTAATTCTACTTGCCTGATTAATCGGCACCGTTTGTCAGGACTTATGGCATCCGACTGACGTCCCAGAACTTCGTTTCCGGAAAACTTCCGTGTAGCCGATAGTACGTCCGAAACACATGTTTGATTTCTACGATGCTCCCTGCGGACGTGGACTCATCCGTCTGGTAGTCCGTTTCTGCGCCCCAAAAGACGCGGCTGCAAGTGCAAACCGCATGAGCGCGGAACAATCAGGGCACGTGCAGACTGTCGAGTGCAGGAGATGCACGAGGGCGCGCGGCCCTCGAACCACTGCCCGATGATCCAATTTGACGCGATGGAGCGCCTGAAAATCACTCTGACCCAAATTTTTCAACAAGCTGTTAGCAGCGCTTGCTGATGCCCTTGACAAATTTCGAGAGCTGGCGGTAGATGTGTCCGCCGTAAAGCTGCGCACTTCCCGGCACGGTGGTTCGGTGAATCCGCTCGACAACAGGAGGATCAGCATGGGAAATGTAACCCGACGAACTTTTCTGATCGGTGGTAGCGCCTTCGCCGTGTCGGCCTGGATGGCGCCCCCGGTATTTGCCGCGCCGAAGACCATCAAGATTGGTGGACTCTATCCCCTGACTGGCAACCTGGCCTCGACAGGGCTCGACTGCCGGCGAGGCGTCGAGCTGGCGGTGCAGATCATCAATGGCAAATACGATCTTTCCCTTCCCCTGGCAAAGACGGAAGGGTTACCCAATCTTGGAGGAGCGACGCTCGAAATGGTATGGGCCGATACGAGGGGCGAGCCGAAGAACGGACAAGCGGAAGCCGAGCGCGTCGTGACGCAGGACAATGTGGTCGGCGTTCTCGGTGCGTATCAGAGCGCCGTGACGAAGACTGCCAGCCAGGCCACCGAGCGCCTGGGGATTCCATACGTATGCTCGGACTCCTCTTCCCCCACGCTGACCGAGCGGGGGTTCAAATACTTCTTCCGGGTCAGTCCCCACGACGGCATCTTCGCCCACGATCAGTTCAGCTTCCTGAAGGACCTCGAGAACGTCAGGAAGCAGAAGGTCCAGACTGTTGCCCTGTTGTACGAGAACACCGAGTTCGGCTCGAACGTCGGCAAGCAAGAACAGAAGTATGCCCAAGAGTTTGGGTACCAGGTGGTTGCCGACATCTCCTACACAGCCAACGCGACCGACGTCACCAGTGAGGTGGGGCGGCTGATCAAAGCCAACCCGGACGTCCTCATGCACGCCTCCTACATCACCGATGCCATTCTGTTCACGAAAACATTCAAGGAGATGGGCTTCAATCCCAAGGGTATGCTGACGATGGCCGGCTACATCGAACCGGGGTATCTGGCGGCCGTAAAGGCGGACGGGAACTACGTGATCGTACGGTCCACGTTCGCGCTGGACTTGGCCAAGAAGAAGCCGCTGGTGGCGGAGGTCAACAAGCTGTTCCGGCAGAAGTTCGGAATGGACATGAGCGAGAACGCTGCCCGGAGCTTCACCGCGCCGTTCGTCCTCGCCGACGCCATCAACCGGGCGAGGAGCACGGAGCCCCAAGCCGTCGTCGCGGCGCTCCGCGAGACGAATATCCCCGCTGATCAAGTGATCTATCCCTGGAAGGGCATCAAGTTCGATCCCCAGACCCAGCAGAACATCTATGCCACCGGCACGCTGGTGCAGATTCAGGACGAGCAGTACGCCACTGTCTGGCCGTTCGAATCAGCCGCCAAGGACTTGGTGTGGCCTGTCCCGGCGTGGAAGTCGCGGAAGTAGCTTCAGTCCAGCGGGAGAGGCGGAGCCGGCTTCTCCCGTCGGACGCGTTGGGAAAGGTGGGATGATGGGCAGCGACTTGCTACAGCAAATAGTGAACAGCCTATTGATCGGTTCCGTCTATGCCCTGGTGGCCATCGGGCTCACACTCATCTGGGGAGTGATGAACATCGTCAATTTCGCCCACGGCGAGTTTTTGATGATCGGCATGTTCATCGCTTTCTGGTGCTACACGCTGCTCCATATCGACCCGATTTTTTCCATCCCGATCTGTGCCGCCGTCCTATTCATCTTGGGCGCCGCGTGCTATCGGTTCATCGTCAGCAAGGTAATGACCGGCCCGATCCTGGCGCAACTGGTTGTAACCTTCGGGTTGAGCATCTTCCTGGCCAACCTGGCCGTACTGCTCTGGACCCCGGATTTCCGCCTCATTGAGAAGCCGCTCCTCAACGGTACTTGGACACTGGGCAGCGTGCAGCTGAGTATCCCGAAGTTTGCGGCCTCGCTAGGCAGCGTGCTGGTGTCGGCGGGCATTTTGCTGTTCCTCAGGAAAACTAAGACCGGTAAGGCAATCCTGGCAGTGGAGATGAATCGCGAATCCGCCCTGCTCGTGGGCATCAACACGGAGCGCATCAATGCCCTGTCTTTCGGTGTTGGGGCGGGCTTGGTTGGAGTCGCGGGTGCGTTTCTGTCCATGTATTACTATATCTACCCGCAGGTGGGAGGGCTCTTCGGGCTGATCTCCTTCTGCATCGTCGCCCTCGGTGGATTTGGCAGCATTGAGGGAGCATTCATTGCGGGGATCCTGGTCGGATTCGTCCAGACCCTTGGGGGATATTACTTCGACCCGGCGTACAAGTACGCCATCGTTTTCCTCGTCTACCTGATCACGGTGTGGATTCGGCCGCAGGGCCTTCTGGGCTGGTGAGCATGCGAACCCCCACGCGGAGGCAGATCTCCGTGTTCGCGCTCGTGCTCATCCTCCTTTTACTGTATCCCTTATTCGTGAAGGGCTCGTTTCCGCTGCACATCATGATCATGGTGTTTCTGTTCGCCATGATGGGTGTTGCCTGGAACATTATGGGCGGGTACGCCGGAATGTTCTCGTTCGGGCAGGCTGCCTTCTTCGGCATCGGCGCGTACACGTCTTCCTACCTGCTCACGACTTACCATGTCAGCCCGTGGATCGGGCTGCTGGCCGGAGGGGTGTTGGCCTCCTTGGCCGCCGCCGCGATCGGCATCCCTTGCTCGAACCTGCGGGGCCACTACTTCGCCATCGCCAGCATCGCCTTCGCGGAGATCGTCCGGATCCACTTCAACAATTGGAAACTGGTGGGCGCAGCGGAGGGGCTGACACTTCCGATGCTGGGCCAATCGTTCAGGAATTTCGAGTTCCACTCGAGCAAAGTACCGTATTACTACATCCTCCTGGGTTTTCTTATCCTCTCGCTGCTTGTGTGCTCGTGGGTCTCGACCTCGCGTATGGGCTTCTATTTCCGCGCCATCAAGGAAAGCCACGATTTGGCCAAGGTCGTGGGGATCAATTTCGTGCGCTACCGGCTGGCGGCAATCATGATCAGCGCCTTTCTCACCGCGATGGCTGGGACGTTTTACGCTCAGTACATTCTGTACCTGGATCCCGATAGCGTTTTGGTGCTTCCCATCTCCATTCAGATCGTGCTGGTCGCGATGCTTGGCGGAGCGGGTTCCATCATGGGGCCGGTCATTGGGGCGGCCATACTGTTGCCGATCTCCGAGGGAACGCGCGTCTGGCTTGGCTACAAGGGGACAGGCATCGACATGATCGTCTACGGAACTCTGATTATGCTGATCTCTGCCTACCACCCCCAGGGCGTGTGGGGTTTGCTCTCGAGGATCGGGAAGGGGAAGGCGTGAGCGCGGCGCTCCTGTTGGAGGTGCAGGGCGTCAGTAAGCATTTCGGCGGATTGCTGGCGAATGACAATATTTCCTTCACCGTCAGCGAAGGCGAGATCGTCGGCATTATCGGGCCGAATGGATCGGGGAAGAGCACGCTCTTCAATTGCATCACGGGCTTCTACCGCCCGGACGCCGGACGCGTCCTCTATCACGGCAGGGATATCACCCACCTGAGCGCCGATCGAATCTGCAAGATGGGGATCGCCAGGACCTTCCAGATCGTCCAGGTGATCAGCGACATGACGGCCCTGGAGAATGTCATGACCGGGGCTTTCCTGCACATCCCCAGGAAACGCGCGGCGAGGGCCAAGGCGGAAGAAGTGCTGGCGTTCACCGGCCTTTGGGAGAAGCGGGATATGGCAGCGACATCCCTCACGATCCCGGACAAGAAGAGGCTAGAGGTATCCATGGCCCTGGCCACCCAGCCGAAATTGCTCATGCTGGACGAAGCCATGGCGGGCCTGACCCCCGTCGAGCTCAAGGAGATGATCACCCTGGTTCGCAAGGTGCGGGAGAGCGGCATCACACTCGTGATCGTAGAGCACGTCATGGAAGCGGTCATGGAGCTGTCGCAACGAGTTATCGGGATCACCTCAGGACGGAAAATCGTAGAGGACGTGCCGGAAAAGATCGTGGTCAACCCCGAGGTCATCCGAGCTTACCTGGGAGAGCGGTACCATGCTCGACATTAAGGGGTTGTCGGTCGGGTACAAGGGTGTCCGTGCGGTGCAGGATGTCTCCCTCACGGTGAGGCGTAGCGAAATTGTCAGCCTCATCGGGTCCAATGGCGCTGGGAAGAGCACCATCCTGCGCACCATCGCCGGTCTGCTCCGGCCTTGGGAGGGCAAAATCCTGCTTGACGATGAGCCCATTCACGTTGTCCCCCCTTATGACATCGTCAAGAAGGGAGTCGCTCTGGTCCCGGAGGGGCGGCAGTTGTTTGGCCGGTTGTCGGTTTGGGACAACCTGCTGCTGGGCGCCTACGCGTCGAATTCCGATAAGGATGTCGCGGAGTCCCTGGAGAACATCCTACAGCTGTTTCCCTGGATCGGCGAGCGGAGGAAACAGCGCAGCGAAACACTGAGCGGCGGGGAACAGCAGCAGGTGGCGATTGCCCGCGGGCTGATGTCACGCCCAACTCTGCTGATGCTGGATGAGCCGTCCCTGGGAATCATGCCCAAACTGGTTACCGAAATCTTCGAGAGGATCTTCGAGATCCGCCAGAAAGGGGTCACCGTGTTCCTTGTCGAGCAGAACGTCTACGAAGCCCTGAGTGTCTCCGACCGGGCCTACGTGCTGCAGACTGGCCGCATTGTTCTCGAGGGAACAGGGGAAGAACTACTCAAATCCGATCTCGTGAGGAAGGCCTATCTTGGCATGTGACATATAGTTACAGGCGCAGACATCAGGTCTGATGGCCACACTCCCCCACCCGCCCCAGACACCAGGCACAGCGATCATCGAAGTGTGTGATGCCAGTCACAGAAGGCCGGAGCTTTGCGCCGGATACTTTGCATGAAGCCCTCTGAGGGGAGTCCGTAGAGCCGCAGGCTGAGCAGAGGAGCTCAGCATGAAGCCTGAAGTAGCCAGTATCCTTCGCACCGCGAATCTGAGCGGCTGGAAGAAGGTGGAAGTCGAATATGGCGCCAGATCCTTTGCGATCTGCGCGCCTAAGGACTGTCACGTCTTGGAGATGAAGGAAGCTCCACCTCTCAGCGACCCGCAGGCGAGCATCAACGACTCAATCAATCGGCCTATCGGCTCCAGGCCGCTGCCAGAGATCCTTAAGAACAAGGGGAAGCCCGCCGACCAGCTAACCGTCTGCATCACCACGTCGGACATCACCCGGCCCGTGCCCTACAAGGGGGAGTCGGGAATCCTGCCGCCGCTTTTGCAGGTGCTCCATCGCGCGGGCATCCGCAAGCAGAACATCACTCTCCTGGTCGGCACGGGGACACACCGGCCTAGCACCAGCGACGAGAAGGAAACCATGTTCGGCAAGGAGGTCGTGGATCAGTACACCATTGTGGATCACGAGTGCGACAACGCCGGCATGCTGGTCAGCATCGGCACCACGCGGAGCGGCACCGAGATCCTCATCAACCGGGTCTATTACGCAGCCGACGTCAAGATCGCCACTGGCCTGGTGGAGAGCCACTTCATGGCGGGAGTCTCCGGCGGCCGCAAGGCCATCTGCCCGGCGCTGGTCAGCAGAAAGACCATTGAGAAGTTCCATAGCGCGCAGTTCCTGGATTCTCCCCTGGCCGCCAACCTCGTTCTCGAGGGAAATCCGTGCCACGAAGAGGCGCTGGAGATTGCCCAGAAGGCCGGCGTAGACTTCATCATCAACACGGTGCTCAACCGTCGCCTGGAACTCCTGGGTGTTTTCTCCGGGGATCTCCAGCAGGCCCATGTGAAGGCAGTCGAGCTCCTCAAGCGCTTTGTGACCATCCCGGTGGCTCAGGAATTCGACGTCGTGCTCACCCACGGCGGCTATGTGGGCATCAACCACTACCAAAATGCCAAGGCAGCCGTTGGGGCGCTGCCCGCGGTCAAGCCCGGAGGAGTCATCATTCTGGCCGCCTGCGAGCGAGACGAAAATCCGATCGGCCCGGGGACGTACCGGACGCTGCTGCACATGCTGAAGCTGCAAGGACCGGATGGTTACATGTCCACGCTGCGCAACCCCAGTTGGAAATTCACCAAGGACCAATGGGAGCCGCAGATGTGGGCGAAGGTCCTCGACAAAATCGGGGAGCAAGGCCTCATTTACTGCACCGCGGCTCTATCCAGGGAAGAGCAGGACCAGTTTGTCCCGGGAGTCACGGGCTGGGATTATCTGCCCGACCGGCCCTACCTTGACGATGCCGAGAGGACGGCTGCCATGGTCCAGAACGCGCTCATCTGCGCCGTGAACCATCCGCGCAGGAGCGGCTCCGCTCCGAGCGTGGCCTTCGTGAAGGAAGGGCCGTACGCCGTCCCAATTCGCACGCCGTAGCCAGCAAGAATCAACGTTATCTCTTGTTGCGCCGATCTCTGCGATCTAGACCTCTCGTTCGCGGTCGCCAGACAACCACAGCTTACTCGGGCCAAGGAGCCTGCGCTGTTATACAATCATCTTCCGTACTAGGACCTGATTTGTCCTGCAGAGTACGCGAATCAGCCGTCAGTTGTTGGAGGGTGAGCCCGCCAGGACTTTCTTGATTTCATCGGCTTGGCTGAAATTGGGGCTGAGCTTCGAGGTGTATTCGAGTTCTTTCTTGGCCATCGCTGGGAACAGGGGCGCCGCACCAGCGCCGACGCAACATTCGGTGAAGCTCCAGTGGGACGCGAGCCCCTCGTCGTCGGCTGCAATTCCGTCGCCAGCATCCCTCCCGTCGAGCTGCCCAGGGGTCCACCCTCGAGCCCTTCACTGATGGCCTCGCAGCATGGAACCCTGCGACCTCCCCCTCCGCAGATCTCTGCTTGCAACTCCGGGCCGGCAACATGTGCGGGAAGCATCGGGAGTCCCACCTGCCTGGTCAGTTTTCCGGCCCTTTAGCCCACGAAATTGGAGCCCGTGAAATCGTCATATCCTTGCTCTGAAAGGAGATAGAGGAGTTCGTTTCGTAATTTCATGCCCTTCGGCCCCGGAACCCACACTCACGCACCCACCTTCCTGGCGCAAATCTCAAGTGGCCCCAAACTCCCACTCATGCCCGATCCCAATGCAAGACCATTCACGAATGAACTCTGAGCATGCTCCGCCAGAATTTTCCGCAGGTCACCCTGCTTGAGTTCGCGCTTCATATGCGACGAATCTTCAAATCGCGGTGACGGCCGAGTGGGCTGGATGCCCGCTGGCCGTCGCGCGCTTTTTTGAAGAAATTGATGCCCCCTTTTGTCAGGGTTAGAATTTGGTGACGCTACCCTCCGCTCCGCAGGCGGCGAACCTGCTCCAACGATTGCAGGAGGTGCGAAAACTCGCGCATGTTGGCAGCGCTGTACCGATGGAGCAGATCGAGTGTCTCTCCCTCAGGCAGGACCACGGAGTCGGCCAGCCGCTCCGAATCCTCGTTTTCCTCCGTGGCTTCGGCTTTCGTTAAGTCCTTTTGATACTTAATTGCTTCTTGAATTGTATCAAAAAGAGATGCACGGAGTTTTTCAACCTCACGCTGTTGATCTGCAAATGCAGGCAAATCCTTGGTGGCCTTCATTCTGTTGAATTCGAGAAGGATCATTCCTCCACCGTTCACGAGATCTTCTCCGTAGATAAACTTCAGAAAGTTCTCAACTTGTTCCGAACTCGAGGGGTCCCCGGCCATCCAGTCCTTAAAATGGCCGAGAAACACGCCACATAGCCAGGCCGGAAGGCAATCACGATATCCGCGCAAAATGCGGCCATAGAATTTTGCCCACCGGAGGAAGGCTTTTTCACGTCGCGACACTGCCGCCTCCAAGTCGGTTACGACCGCGCGTTTCCACGCTTCTTGGAATTGATCGGTGGTGGCTGCTTCGATGCGGCGACGTTGCAGCCGGTTTACAACAAGGTCGCCAATTATTTCAGATTCGAGCAAGCCCTGCGCATGAAGTTCCGCGCTGAATGCTTTTTCGAATTTCGCCGCGAGCTTCGCCTCCTCGGGAAGAATCCGCCGTGAATTAGCTCCATGTTTAAACGCGTTCATGCTCGAACGTGCCTTGCCCTGAGGGGTCCGAGAGCCCTTCGTCATATTGCTCTTCATTGAATTTTGCCTGTAGTAATTTTTATACCGTCTCGTCGTGCGGGGTTTGGCAGGAAAATTCTCCGGCCAAAAAAAATGCCGCGTCCAAACTGCGGCGCGGCGTCCTCGGGGCGATGGGATGAAACGAATGCCCATCGTCCCGTGTCTAACAAAACCACTCTACCAGACGGCCCTCCAAATTGCAAATCCGTCCGCACCCCGGCGCTGCCCGCTCGACCGGTGAGCTAGCGGGGAGATCCTGGCCGTGTGCGGCACTATTGCCATCGCTTCGGGGGATTCTCATTCGAGCGCGTTGGAACCTATCGGGTTGGTGGTGATTGTCGGAGTCCCTGCCGTGAGACTGCTCAGGCGGCAAGGCGATCGCTCATTTCCAATGCTTCCGATGGCCTTTTGGACGCGGTGAATCGCCAGTCCCACCGGTCGTTTCTTCGCGGATACACCGATCAAGAAGAAACTCGATCTGCTTGTTCAGAGACCGGTGCTCACTTTCGGCAAGCTCGAGCAACTTAGCCTTGAGCTTGGCCGGAATCCGCAAGAGCACTCGGGCTCGCGATTCGCTCATCAATTGGGCACAGCTCCACAGACAGACTTTCCCGCTTGACAGCAGCGGTCAAAGTGATATCATTATGACTACATAATGACTGCGCGACACAGGAGCGACCAAATGCCAAAACCAACCAAAGATAACCTACTACGTCAGAATCTCCAGCGAGTCAAGCAGCTTTATCCCGGACTCGCGCAAACCGATCTCCGTACCTTGCGGGACCTGACGAAGTCCCTTCACCTTTCGGTCTCGCTGGGCGAGATGTCGTGCATCGATGGACGATGGTACGTGACGCACGCGGGGCTTCTCCGCATTGCGCTTCGGCGTCGATGCTTGGGGATCCGAACTGTTCTGCATGAACGGCAGTCTGATCCCCAAATGGGCCGGTGGGTCTTCAAAGCGACCGTTTTCAAGTCCCCACGCTCGAAGGGCTTCGTCGGCTACGGGGATGCCGACCCTTCGAATGTCTCCCCTCTGGTCCGCGGTGCCGAGATGCGCGTCGCTGAAACGCGCGCCGTCAATCGCGCTCTGCGCAAGGCTTACGGAATCGGGCTCTGCTCGGTCGAAGAACTGGGCTCCTTTTCCAGTCCGGCGAAGTCCTCCACAGCCGCGCCTCAGTCGAACGGCTCTCACCCTGCTAATGGCTCGAGCAACGGCCAGCCCCGGTTGCGCGACCAACTCTGCCTGCTGATCCGCCAACACAACCTCGATCCCACTCTCGTCAAGGCCTATGCCGCTGACTTCTGTGGGACCCAATCACTCAAAGATGCCAGCCGAGAGCTCATCGAATCCTTCGTCTCCCAACTCGCTGCCGCTGCAAAAAACGACCGCGCTGCCTTGCTCTGCAAGCTCAATTCGTATGCCCAACCGGTGGAGGTGAAACCATGAAACGCCATATCCCTGGCCTGCATTCCACGCGCCAAGATCGCGACAGCTTCCTTGAAGGACTGTTCCTGGTCCGTGTCGAGGGAGCTTCTTACCGCTGGCACCCACAGAAACCTTTCCTCTCCCTCCGATTTTCCGTCCTCGAGCCCGAGTCCTTGGCCAACCGGTCGATCGCCGGGCGGTTGTACTGCACCGAACGAGCGCTCTGGAAGCTGAATTGGTTCCTGCGGGACTTTAACTATGACGCGGACTTTCTCGGCCGGGATGAACTGGATGAGAAGGCTCTGCTGAACCTTCAGGGAGTCCTGCGCACCTCCCACGTCACTCTGAATGGCCGCTCTTTCCAGAACCTCGAAGCCTTCGCTCCCGCTGCCGAGTGGGAAGAACTATCGTGTGAATCCATTTCCCCGGGTGACGGATCGGAGAACCGCCATGGTCTTTAGCTACAGCCAGATTAGCCAGTATCTGCGCTGCCCGCGCAGCTATCGGTATCGCTACTTGGACGGGTGGCAGGAGAAAGATACCCGGGCCTCGATGATCTTCGGCCGCTGCTTTGAAAAGGCTCTGGCGGCTTACTTCTTCCGCGAGGACCCTGCGGCCGTCTTGTTCCAGGAATGGGGAGGGTATCGGGAGGCCGCTCTCGAGTATGCCAAGGGAGACACGTGGGACAAGCTGGTCCATCAGGGCGTCCATCTTCTTCACCGGTTTGCTCAGGACAATCGCATCCGCATCCGGCATCCGAAGAAGAACCTGCAATTGAAGATGATGCGTTCGCTCCCGAATGGCAACGAGTTCGTCTCCTACATTGATGCCATTGGGGAGATCAACGGAGTACGTCATCTGATCGACTGGAAAACGACCACCAGCCGGTATCCGGAAGAACCCGAAGGGCTTCTCGCACTTGACCCGCAGCTGCTGTGCTACTCCTGGGTCAGTGGGATCCGGGACGTTGCACTGGTCGTCTTTGTCCGCAAGCAGCTACCGGAGATTCAGTATCTGAAGACATCCATCACCGAGGAGCAGCAGAAGGAATTCGGGGAGCTGGTCGAGTCCACGGTCGCGCAGATCGAAGCCGGCCAGTTCCCGGCCCACAGCGGGATTCGTTTCCCGATGAACGGCTGCACGAGCTGTGCCCATTTGGGGCTGTGTCTCGGGAACCAGCCACTGATCGACGCAAAACTCATTCGCCGGCCGGGAGCGAGTGACCTTGATTGGCTTGACCAGCTTGCGGAGTAACGGGCAGCCGCTGATGGCCCCGAAACTGAACTCACGCCGGGCGGTGTTCGTGTTGGGGAAGATCGAAGAGATCTTGGCGTGGGAGGAGAGGACGGACCAAGAGCGGGACACCCGGTTTGTGGAGCTGGGGAGGTATCTGTGCGAGGTGCGGGCGGGGCAGTACTGGCGGGTAGAGAAGCTGAAATCGTTCGATGAGTTTTTGGAGAAGAAGTTTCCGGAATCGAGGAGGAAGGCGTATTACCTGATGGCGATCCACGAGCAGCTGCCGAAGCAAATGCATCGCGACCTGCGGCAGCTGGGATGGACCAAGGCAGCAGAGCTCGCGAAGGTAGCGCGGAGGGAGGGGGAGCGGTTCGATTGTGCAACCTGGGTGCACAAGGCGCAGGAGTTGCCGAAGGAGAGATTCAAACGGGAGGTGGAGAGGCATCTGACGGGGGAAGAGACGGAACCGTGGGAGATGCTGTATTTCAAGGTGTACAAGAGCCAATTGGCGGTAATTGAGCAGGCGCTCGAAACGGCCTCGTTGATGCTGGGTGGTCAGAGGGTGCGAGGCTATTGTTTGGAGATGATCTGTGCCGATTTTCTGGCGGGAGCGAATCTGGATGCTGGGGGTAGGTCGGACAGCCTTCTCTTGGCGCTTGACCGGCTGTACGCGTTGCTACCGAGCGGACTGAAGCGAGAATTCCTCGAGCGGATTCCGAAGGCGTCGTGAAATCTCCACTCCAGAGACGACCTCGGGTCCGATTGGGAACCAGTTCCTACCGGAAGCTGCACAAGCGAGTGCTTGAGCGGGATGGCTGGCGATGCCAGGGATGCGGGGCATCCCAAGACCTCCAGGTCCACCATCGACAGCCGCGAAGCCTTCGGCGAGGGGATGAGGAGGAAAACCTAATTACGCTGTGCAGTACCTGCCATCAGGAAATTCACCTCCGGGTAAAGACCCAGATCCACGCGTGGTTCGAGCGACGTAACGCATAAAAGTTTGGTGCTTATGCGGCGTGTCCCGTGTAAGTCCGGCCGCTACGCGCCTTTCGAAGGACATATACGAGGTACATGACGGAATTGTGGCGCGCCCTAGGGGACGATTTTAGAACTCTTTGTAGGTGTCAAATCGTGGCAGAAATTCCACAGTTCAACCTACCACCGGCTTCCTGAGCCAACTGACCAACCAATGTGCCCAAATGGCTCTGCGAGGTTTTGACAGGGCTAGAAGGGCAAACTAATTCGTGTTCGGGAGCTCAGAACCCTCTGCTTGAAAGGCAACCGTTTCGGGTCAGTTGTCCCATTACAAGGGAATGGAGTACTAGCCCGGAACTTGTCCGGTAATCCGACGCGATATAAAGGGGCGCCCCTTCTGGAGTAGGGTTTTGAGTGTTCAGCTCAACTCTCTCCAGAAAGGAGCACCCGTGTGACTGGAACCAAATATATCGGCATGGATGTGCACAAGGAAAGTATTTCGATCGCTGTTAGAAGTGCTGCCGGCAAGATCGTGATGGAATGCGTCCTCGAGACGAAAGCGAGCATGATTCTGCAGTTTTTCGATGGGCTACGCGGAGATGTGCATGTCACCTTTGAAGAAGGAACCTGGTCGGCTTGGTTATACGACCTGCTGAAGCCTCGCGTGACCAGACTGGTAGTCTGCGATCCGCGCCGGAATGCTTTGTTGCAAGAAGGCAATCAGAACGACCGGGTGGATGCGCGGAAGCTGGCCGAACTGCTACAGAACAACCAATTGCGCTCGGTCTATCACGGAGACCACGGCCTAAGGACCTTGAAGGAACTGGTGCGCAGCTATCTCACCATCACGAGAGATCTCAGCCGGGTCATGAGCCGAGTGAAGGCCCTCTATCGCGGCTGGGCCATTCCTTGTATGGGCAAGCAAGTTTATTCCTCGCGCCATCGTGGCGAGTGGCTGGGGAAGATCCAGGAACCTGGAGTGCGCCGGCGGGCCGAGTTTTACTACCAACAGCTGGATGCGCTGAGATCGTTGCGCCAGGAAGTGCGAAGGGATCTGCTGGCGGAGAGCCGGAAACACAAGGCCTGGAAACGGCTGGGCCAGATTCCCTCGATCGGTCCGATCCGGGCGGCGATGTTGCTGGGCATTCTGCAAACGCCGCACCGTTTCCGCACCAAGCGACAGCTGTGGACTTACAGCGGATTGGGTATCGAGGCATACAGCAGCGCCGATCACCAGGTGGTCGAAGGCCAGCTACAGCGAAAGAAGAAGCGGATCGAAGTTCGCGGGCTCACCCAAAATTGTAATCACGATCTGAAGAATCTGTTTAAGGGGGCGGCGGTGGTGGCCTCGACCAAGCCCGGTCCCTTCGAGAAGTTCTACGCGGCTTTGTTGGCCAAGGGCCTGCGGCCGGAAATGGCGCGGCTGACTTTGGCCAGGTAGATTGCCACCATTGTTTTGATCGTGTGGAAGAAAGGAGTGTGCTTCGACGCCCAACATCTGAAACCACAAACAGCTTGAGTGTCTCTGATCGAAGCCGCTCCATCGTGGGGATCTTCTCTAGCGGTGGCCGTCGGGTTCTCGAGACACTCGGGTTCGAGAGCGAGTCTCAGCTGGTAAGTTAGGCAGGGTGTGTGCCTCGGGCACTCAGTCTCACAGCCGACCCTAGGCCCTCTCGGATAACCCGAAAAAGCCATAGGCCGCGAGTCTCCGATAGAACTATGGTCGCCACCTGACCGCCGTTCTGCTTTGCTGGTTTCGGAACTGACAGTCTTCGTCGCAAAGAAGCGATGAAACCCGCTGGTAGAGAACACCCAAACCGCTGGGCTACAACGCCCCGCGACCGAGCTCGTGGTGCGGCAGGTCCGAACAGCTCTCGTTCAATGAAGTGGGCTGCGCTGCAAGGAAAATTCCTGCCGCGGGGGGAGATGTTTTTTTCCTTGACCTCCTTTATAGAACT
>Ga0187781_10000140_pt1 | contig 49336 bp, 42 predicted proteins | sample 0715_SJ02_MP02_2_FD_132447 | JGI IMG/M metagenome (GOLD analysis project Ga0187781, IMG submission 132447) | Tropical peat soil microbial communities from peatlands in Department of Meta, Colombia - 0715_SJ02_MP02_20_MG | ecosystem: Environmental > Terrestrial > Soil > Wetlands > Peat | place... | reverse complement strand
CGATGGCGGAGGCAATACCACCACGATCTTGTATCGCCAGGTGAATGGACAACCGGCCGTGCCGATGGTGGACAACATTGCCAATATGCAATTCACCTACGACAGTTACGACAGCAGCGGAGACCTGCTGAACGCCACCGGTGATGGCGGCGAGTTTTCGGTTGTCCCAAACATTTCCCCCAATCAGATTCGCAAGGTCAATATTTTGCACCTGACTATTCATGGTCAGCTGTACGGTACCAAGAGCTCATTGATGGCGACACAAGGATTTCAGAGCTTTGACGTGCAGACTTCCATGAGCACGCGGAACATGAGCTACAGCAACCGCTATTAGGACGCATTACGCCGCCCAAACAAGAACGTGGGCGAGAGATTGCAAGTGGGAATGAGGAGTTGAACGATGCATAACCGGAAAACTAACTCGGATGGCTTCACGCTGATCACCACCCTGATATTGCTATTTTTGCTCTCTGGGCTGGCGATCGGCATGCTGATGATGGTGAACACCGAAATCAAAGTGGGCACCCAGGACGTGCAGAACAATCTGACCTTCCATGCTGCGGAAGGCGCCATCGAGAACATGACAGCCGACCTCTCCACCCTGCTGCAGGGCAATCTTTCGCCCTCCATTAACGATATTCAGAGCCTCGCTATAGCTCCGGGGCCACCTACCATCTCGGGCATTACCTTCCCGGCCGGGTCATACACGCTGAATCCTGTACTTAATGCCGCGGGCAACGGGATCGCTTTCACCACGGGCACGGTTCCAAGTGGAAACTATGCCGGCTTAACCGCGACCCTGATGCAGGTCAACCTCAACGCGACTGCTCAAGGGCCACTCGGTGATGAAGTCAACATGCAGCGTACGGTAGAAGTCGCGTTCATTCCGGTGTTTCAATTCGGAGTCTTCTCCGATTTGGATTTGGCCTTCTTCAGCAGCCCGCCAATCGACTTCAACGGGCGCGTGCACACTAACGGCGACCTGTACCTAGGTTGCGGTGGTGGAAACAACTGCACGTTCCATCAGAAGATCACCGCTTACGGCAACGTGATTCGGGCGGTGTTACCTAATGGTCTAAATGCGGCGGCCAACAATGATAACGGGACTGTGCTAGTCCCGAAAGCCCCTGCCGGATGCGACTTGCCCGCTCAACCCGCTTGCGTAGCCCTTCCTACCGCTGGCGACCTCTGGGGTAGCTTGCTCGGAGCCGGCGGCGACCCGCCAGCTTCCGGCTACAACAACGGCAACCCTACCTGGAAGACGGTCTCTTTAACAAATTTAGGCGGCATGATGATCGATGGCGATTTCGGCCTCGATAAAAAGAATCCTCCTGTTCCTGCCGGAGCGGTCGATACTGGTGCCACTTCTCTTACGCTGCCTTTTGTTGGTGGCACTTCAGCGGCTTTCAACGGTCCTGGGTTAGGAAATCCTCCCGGACCGCAGGCATTTGAAATTGTTCGGCGTGCTCCAGCCGGAGAAGCAGCGACTTCACCTCTGGGCGCGTCGCGTCTCTACAACGAAGCTGTCATTCGTGTAATGCTGTCTGACAGACCTGACGAGCTCCCCGGCGGAGCGGCTGATCCTGATAACGTCCGCTTAGCAAACTTGGCGAGTAACCAGGGCAACGGCAACAACTATAGCGTTGGCGTCCCAACGAAGTTTCCTGCTGGCTTGGGACTGCCTGCACTACCGGCGGGACAGGTCTACACCACCTACTTCGCCACGGCCTCGACGGCCATCCCAAACCCGAGTCAAACTAGCACTTCCGCAGCTGTGTGCGGAGCCGGAGTCACGTGGTGCTACTACGGCGACTGGCTCTACGCCCCGGGTGTGCCGCCGGTTGCCAACGAGTTCATCAACGACGGGAATGTGCCGCGGAGTCAGGTTGCCATTAGCGCCAACGGAACGACCCAGGCACTACCTGCTCTCACCGTGCAATCCGCCTATCCCTATTACGCGGTTCCTACACTGAATAGTGCCGTTGACGGGGACACGCAGTGGAACCTGATCGACGGCTACTTGCGGGTGGAGTTTCTGCCCCAGAATGGCGCCTGTCCGGGCCCCGGCGCTCAGGTAAATGGATATTGCGCCATCACGCGGGAGTGGTTGCAGTTTGGATTTGCGCGCGGGCCGCAGTCTCCGAACGCTCCGGGAGTTCCATTTACTGCGAACTCAAATCAGGTGAATCCTTACGCGATCCTGATTTTCCAACAACCCGCTATGCGCGTGGTGAGCGGTGCGACGGTGTGGCCGAACCCGCCCGCCTTGGATTCGACTGGTGTCGTGCCTGCGGGCTGCAATGGCTTGGGCAAAGACTGCACCAGTGGCAAACCGCCGGAGGTACCCTACGATCTCACGCTTAACGCACAAAACGCCGCGTGGAAGTATCCGTACTACAGCGAGTGCACGGGTAATTTGACTATCGGCAACTATTGCACGGCAGGAGCGGCTAGCCTCACGGCATTCAACTGGTATCCCATCAACTTTTATGATGGCCGCGAAGGCGAACCATCGGACACTATCCAAACCGGCGCCAACGCCAACTCTTGCACTCCGCAAGGCGTCATGAATGCGGTGGAACTGGACGTAGGCAATCTGAACCAATGGCTGCAGGGCAACATTCCGGGCAGTGGAAACCTGGTCAACAACACCAACCAGAACGGCTATGTGTTGTACTTCTCCGATCGCCGTGGCATGTTGCCTAACCCCAATGGCACACAGACAGTCGCGGGAGGCAACAACCCTCTTACCAATATTAGCGGCGACGCGGGTTTCGAGGATGTTGTGAACTCAGCCAGCAATAACCGCATTCCTGATAACGCTCTCGACCCGATTCCGGCAAACAAACAGGTCTCGCCCGAGGACAACAACCTCAACGGTCTTCTCGATAACTTTGGGCCGCAAAACCTGGGGTTGGGTTTAGGATACGTTCCCACTCCGGGGAACGCTCCGGGTACTGCATACACTGCGGCCAATAGTGTGAATAAGCTGGTTAACGCTAACCCCCCTGACCCATACGTGGTCGGAAACCGCATGACTTGCACGGCCCTGAACACGTCTGTGCCACAAAAAGCCTGGATCAGCGGCGCTCGTCACGTTCTGAAACTGGTGGATGGCTCGCTGGGCAATGTGCCCACCATCCCCGGCGGTGTCTTCGCCAATAACACTACCGGCGGTTTTACAGTTGGTTCGGAGAATCCTGTCTATATCGTTGGGAACTACAATACCAACTGCGGGGCCGTAGGCCAGGCCGGCTGTACCCCTGGCAACGCCAACTACGATCTCTCCTGGCCTGCGCCTGTGGGCAACGGCGGCGCGGACCCCGTGCATTCGGCAGCCGCACTCATCGCTGATACTGCGGTCCTTCTCTCCAACAACTGGCTGGACTGGAATAGCTTTTTTGGGGCCGCTGGGGCGAACTCGCCGCCAACCAACCCTTCAAACAACAACCGCCAGGCGCAAGACAGCTATTACCGTGTAGCAATTGCAGCCGGCAGGGTCCAGGACTTTGCTTACCCGGGATGGGCGGCCGGTAGCGCCTTTTACACCGGAACAGACGGTGGGGTGCACAACTTCCTGCAGTTCCGGGAGGACTGGGGACCAGGCGTGAACAATCTGTATTACAAAGGTTCGATGGTCAACCTGTTCTATTCCACCTACAACACCGGTATCTTCAAGTGCTGCAACTACTCGGTCTACACTCCACCGATACGGCACTACCAATTTGATACTGATTTCACCAACGCGTCGGAATTGCCGCCGGGAACGCCGACATTCCGCGACATCGACAACCTGAGCTATAGGCAGAGTTTCACGGCGTGTACGGTTGGCGCTAGCGGCTTCTGCACCAACTAGCTCAATCGATCGAGTAACCCAAAACCCCGGAGGGCCATCCTTCGGGGTTTTTCTCGCGGCAGACTGCTTCGTCCAACCCGCAGTTTCCGCCCCAACTGAACCAGCAATCTTACGCTGAGCAATAGTTATGCTGTTGTATACTCACAACCAGTTGTGTTCTGCGCGGTTCCGTTCTCGCGCACTGGTGCAGTACAGATCTCGGCTCATCCGGAAATGTCAGAGAAGAACGTCAAGGGCGAGGAGCAAAAGCGCAGCGAGACCCAGCGCACCGGAAAAAAGCCCTACCAGAAGCCGAGCTTCCGATACGAGAAAGTCTTCGAGACCATAGCCCTATCTTGTGGCAAGGTTCACCCAACTCAGTTTCAGTGCCGTTTTAACCGCAAGAATTCTTAATTCATCAGCAAGTTTTCGCGGGCCGCAGGGTTCGCCCCTTTTGCCAGCCGATAACAAGCCTGTTCTGAACCACTTCCGTGTCTCCCCGCCGGTCCCAAATGGTTCCTTCTCAGTTACTAACGTAAGAGCCGGGCTATCGCAAGCTGAGGGAAAATATTGTGGGAGACTTCCCTTTGTTGAGAAGGCATGTTGAAGCAGAACACTAACAGGATCTTATTATCGTTTCTGATTCTGAGCTTTGCGGCCGGAATCCTGCTGGCGACCATCTCATCGCGGGCGCAGGAACGGGCCGATCTCCACATTGGCCTGCCGCAGGACTGGAGCACGCGGCACATACTCTTCACCAACGGCGCCTCTCCTGAGATTGCAGCCGCAGCGGCACGGGATCCTCGCAGCTGGCTCCAATTGGCACGCCGTAGTGGGTTTTTGTTCTATCGGCCGTGGCCGAGACCGGAACTTCCTTTCCGGCCCAGGCGACAGATGCGAGTGGACTGGGCAATGTCGCTCGGCGCCAATGGCGGTATGCCGATCGGCGAGACGCCAGCCAAGTACAGCTTTAATACTGTCGGATATAGTTGCGCTAACGATTTTGTCGTGTTCGTGATTGGCGCCACTCCATCTGCAACTCAGGCGAACATTGTGGCGTTTAATAATCTGTATACGGGAACCAGCTCTTCCTCCTGCCCTAACGGCCCGCAGACACCACCCACAACCAACCTCACGCAGCCTACGGTTATGTGGTCATACGAGGTGGGCACAGGGCCAGTAAATTTGTCACCGGTGCTTTCGCTGACTGGAAGCCAGGTGGCCTTCATCGAATCCGCGAGTGCGACTGATGCGATGTTTGACGTTTTGACTTGGGTAAGTGGCCAAGGCACCAGCGCCACCGCGCCAGCGACGCCGGGCAGTGGTGGATCTTCCATCGTGCGGCTGGATTACACGAATACAACTGTGACGGGGTGCACTGCCAACAAGTCGGGTAACAACAACTCCTCTCCATATATCGATTACGGCAGCAACTCTGCCTACGTCGGGGCGAATAACGGAGAGCTCTACCGTATCAGCGGAGTATTCAATGGCACACCGGCAGTGCAATATTGCATCACGGTCAACGCCGGAACGGACCTCACATCTCCTGTCTATGATTCCGTTACCAACAGCGTTTTTGTGTCCGACGGGCATTCTGTTTATGCCTACACGCCGGGACCGTCGGGCTTCACCAAGGTCGCCTCGATCGCCGTGGCAGACGCGGCGGTTGCCGGTACCCCGATTATCTTGTCGCCAATCGTAGACTCCACCAATGGATTTGTGTATGTCTTTTCGTCGGCTGACGCGACCGACGCTCATTCCATCGTTTCGCAGCTCAATGTGGGTCTTACGACTCAAACGGTCGCGGATATTGGCCTGCCAGCCTCACAGTTCATGCTGGACGGAGACTTTGACAATGCCTATTACACCAGTGGTCCGAAGACCGGGGCGGGGACGTTGTACGCTTGTGGCACTCAGGCCAACAACGGAGCCAAACCGAGCTTGTACGCGCTCTCGTTCAGTTCGCCCAACGGGCTGCTGAACACCACCCCCGCCGTGTCCGACAACCGCAACATCAATGGCGCGGCCAATCCCAATGGTAGTTGCTCTCCGCTGCTGGACTTTTATGACGGAACCAACGACCGGCTTTTCGTCGGGACCGGTAATTACAATGGCACCACCGGAGCCAACCTAGTGACTGAGTGGACCGTGAACGCGCGCATAGCTTCCAATACCACCGCGCCGAATAACACCGCTACCAATGAATGGGGTGGAACCAGCGCTTTCACCATCGACAATGTCAGCCCGGACCCTCAAACCAGCAGTATTTATTTTGGAACCTTGCACGCCCCGCCGACGGGAAATACCACTCCATGCGGCGCCGGAAATTTCTGCGCCGTTAAACTTACCCAATCTGCTCTGCAATGAACGGTAAGCTGTCTAAGATTTGGCTGAGCATGCTATCCTCCCATCTTGGCCGAAATCAGAGCAATCTTCTGGGACGTAGGCGGTGTGCTGCTCAGCAACGCATGGGACCGCAACCAGCGCCGCCAAGCGTTGCAGCACTTTCATTTGGATGAACTGGATTTTGAGGACCGGCATGAGATGCTGGTGTCTTCCTTCGAGCGTGGCAAAATCACCCTACAGGACTACCTGCAACGCACGGTCTTTTATCGACCACGATCGTTCAGTCTCGACGATTTTATAAAATTCATGTTTTCCCTTTCGCAACCATGCCAGGACAGGCTGGACTTGGCGCGGTCGCTAGCCAACTCCTGCATGTATCTGATGTCGACACTTAACAATGAATCGACTGAACTAAATCTGCACCGCATTCAAACCTACGGACTGCGCGAAATCTTTGATGTGTTCGTAAGTTCCTGTTATGTGGGGTTGCGAAAGCCAGAGGAAGGCATCTATCGTCTGGCGTTGGAAATCACACAGCATCCCGCTGGTGAATGCTGCTTTGTGGATGATCGTCCTCTCAACGTCGAGGCCGCGTCGCGATTGGGAATGCACGCGATTCGCGTCGAGAACACGCAGCAATTAAGGCAGGAATTCGAGAAGCTGGGCGTTGCAGCGTAATTAGCTAATCTCAATCCCTTCAGGTTTGCTCTCCTTGTCTCACACCGAACCGACCGGGGGCAATGCTACACTGCTATGCTTATCTTGTGTCCCAATCGCAAGCCAACTCGGTTGCTAACATTCGGCAAACTCCTTTGTATCTCTTCAATAGCATGGGGCGGACTCTCGAAGAGTTCCAGCCTATCATCCCAGGTTTCGTCAGGCTCTACAGCTGCGGGCTGACCGTATACAACTATGCCCATCTTGGGAATCTCCGAGCCTATCTTTTCAACGATACGCTGCGACGGACCTTGCAGTTCAAAGGCTACGAAGTCCTGCATGTGATGAACATCACCGATGTTGGTCATATGACGTCGGACCAGGATGAGGGCGAGGACAAGATGGAACTGGCGTCGGCCCGGTCCGAGAAGTCGCCGTGGGAACTATCCGAGTTCTACACTCAGGAATTCCGGAAGGATTTGCATCGTTTAAATATCATGCCTCCTTCGGTCTGGTGTAAAGCTACGGATCACATCGGGGAGATGCTGGATTTCGCCAAAGTTCTGGACGACAGAGGTTACACGTACCTATTGGACTCAGGGCTGTATTTCGATACCAGCAAAGTAAAGGACTACGGCCGGCTTGCGTTGCTGGACACGAAGGAGTTACAGGCTGGGGCACGAATTGAGGCCATTCCTGGCAAGAGACATCCTGCCGATTTTGCGGTGTGGCGGCGGTCGCCTCCCGGAAAGCAACGTCTGATGGAATGGGACAGCCCGTGGGGGCCGGGCGCGCCGGGATGGCATTTGGAATGTTCTGTGATGAGCTTGAAATACCTCGGTCGTCATTTCGATATCCACACCGGAGGTGTCGATCATCGCCAGGTTCATCACGTCAACGAGATTGCGCAAAATCAAGCCTTCCTGAACAGCGATTCTTCCGGAGTCAATGTGTGGATGCATAACGAGTTCCTCATGTTAGAGGAAGAGAAAATGTCTAAGTCAACGGGCCATTTTTTGCGCCTCGAAAGCCTGATCGAACGCGGGTTCCATCCTCTTTCCTACCGTTATTTCACGTTGATGGCTAGCTATCGCAAGCAGCTTCAGTTTTCCATGAGCTCTCTGGCAGCGGCGCAAACAGGTCTGCATCGGATGTTGAAGACGGTGGCCCAGCTCAGGGAGAGAGCTGGCCCTCAGCAATGGTACCGGGCACTGGAGGAGACGAAATACTCGCGCGGTGCCAGCTTTCGTCTGGTTCGCCAGTTACTGGAGGAAGGACTACCAGCCGAGTTCAATCGGGCTGATGTTCTTGACAAGGCTTTGTCCGAGGATCTGAATACTCCACATGCGCTGGCGCTGCTTTCGGCCTTGCTCTCGGATGCGCACATGCCTCCCGCCGCCGTCTTGCGCAATGTTGGCCTCTTTGATCTTGCGTTAGGTCTCAGCCTTCTCAGTACCGCTCCAGAGGAAATGCTGGTACAGACAGAGGATCTAGGAATCGCGGAGGCTGATATTGAGAAGCTAATGGAGGAAAGGAAATCGGCGAGGCAAAATCGAAATTATCGACGTGCCGACGAAATCCGCCAGGAGCTACTGAAGGCAGGAATCCAGCTCAGAGACACACCAGAGGGCACAACCTGGGAACGCGTCCTCAAACCACCCTCCGGTGATGTCGAGTAAACACACGGTTCTCCACACCTCAGCTAACGCACAAATGTACGTGAGCGCTCAACCCACAGGGGCCGGCCATTAGGTTGTCGGAATGCGAAGGTTTCATCTCCACGTGTGATCTTGCGCGCAATCATCGCTTCGTGACCTTCGTACGTCACCATCGATCCGACGACCTTAACGTGATCTCCCTTGCGGAAGCTCAAGCTGTTTCCCTGCAGAAATCGAAGAGGGGCGACGTGTACTTCAAGGACTCCGCCATCGCTCTTGAGCATCAAGTGTATTCCTTGGTCGCCGTTCACCGGACACCAGAACTGTCGCACTTCCTGGACTAAGCCCTCAACCCCCACCTCGGTGGCCACATCGTATTTGGGGGCTCGCTGCTTCGGACCATTGCCAAGGATGAGAATGAAGACCAGCACAAAAGCCAGGACCGCAAGAACCTTGAGCATTCTCATAGGTCTCCCTCCTTTAGGCTCGCACCGAGCTATGTCGGCCCTTCTTCACTCCTAGCTCAAAACCGACCGGAATTCAGTGATCCAGCGTACGCGCACAGGTGATAACGGCGTCTTTCCTGTCAGGCGTAGGAAATTAAGGACTGCCCCGTGCTCTTTGTGGCGTCAGGTGCGAGCATGAACGAGGCTTTGGCGCACGCGATCGAACAAATCTTTCAGAGCCTTGCTGTACTGGACTGGGAAAGCCTCCTGTGGCGGACAAAGTGCCTTGATGTGCTGCGGCAACCGCTTCCGGCCAGCAATGAAACGTTCCCGCCCAACTTGTGCGGTCCGACGCTCATGCTGGACATCGAGCCGCCGGCCTTGCCGCATCACCGGTACCAGAAGTGGCTCTGCGTCAGCAAACGTTTCATTCGCGAGTCCAACCATATCGCGCGAGAATCGCCCTTGTTGATCACTGAACCGAAAAATTTGCTTGCAGCCGGGATAAGTATGCTTCTCTTCGCTGAATTTGGCGGCATTATGGATTTGCCCGTCGCGCTCGAGCTCCACCAGCTTATAAATCACACCTAAAGAAGGAGCATCGGAGGACGTGGAAAGAGCGGTACCGACGCCGAATCCGTCAATACGGGCGCCGCTATTGAGCAATCCTTCAATGCGCTCTTCATCGAGGTCGCCGGAAACGAAGATCTGGACGTCGCTCCAGCCGACTCGGTCCAGCCGTTCACGCGCCCAGCGACTATCGGCGAGAACATCGCCGCTATCCAGGCGGATGCCATGGGGCTTGCGGCCGAGCGCGATAATCTTTTCGACCGCCGCGCGGACATTATAGGTATCTACCAGCAAGGTCGCTTCAGGAAAAACATCGAGGAAAGTGCGGAACGCTTCGGCTTCGTCCGCGTGCGCCATGATCCAGGAATGCGCCTGCGTTCCGTAAATCGGAATTGCGAAGCGGTGTCCAGCGTATGTGTTCGAGCTGCCTCCGCAACCCCCGATGAAGGCGGCACGCGCGGCCAGAATGCCGGCCTCGATGCCGTGGGCTCTACGAGAACCGAATTCGATTACCTGCCGCCCCGCTGCGGCTGTCGTAATCCGGGCTGCTTTGCTCGCTATTACACTCTGGAAATGAACTATGGATAACAGGCTTGTCTCGACAAGCTGTGCCTCCACAATTGGAGCCGTTACACGCAGCAGCGGCTCACCGGGGAAATAGATTGTTCCTTCCGGCAACGCCCAGACATCACCTGTGAAGCGGAACCGCGACAGGTAATCGAAAAAGTCAGCCGAGACTTTGCGAAATACAGGCAAAGAGCGGAGATACGAAAGCTCTTCCTGGGAGAAGCGGACGTTCTCGAGGAAGTCGAGCGCTTGTTCAAGGCCGGCCGCAACCAGATAATTACGCCGAGTTGGCAGGCTGCGAACAAAAAGCTCGAAGCTGGCGTGAGCATCAAACCCGCTCTGCACATAGCCGGCAGCCATTGTGAGCTCGTAAAGATCCGTCAGCAAACCTGAGAATGTGGAATCGCGAAGCATGTTTGTACTTGATTATGCCAGTCGAATGCGTCGTAGCAAAATGGAGGGACCTCTTGTCACGTGTAGTCACCCCGGGTTACTTACTATTTCGGCTACGCTCATGAGCGATTCAATTGTGTCCACGCAACCAGTTGTCCCTTTAACTTCATCCGCCCGCCAGTAAGAGGTTAGATTTTCGTGGGGATTAGGTGCCAGCAGAAAGTGCGTTTCTATTTGCTCGTTCGCGCTTCGGCTTCGGCCAACCAGCCGCGCCGCAAATCCTCAAACGGGATGCTCGACAGGTAAGGCTTGAGATCGAGAATCGGCGTGGCATCAAGCATGTCCACGCCGCGAACGTAGAGTATCCTACCATCACGTCGAAGCAATTCAACGACGGTCAACCCGATTGGGTTCGGACGCCTTGGAGATCGGGTGGCAAAAACGCCGTGGGGGCGATTGTCGCTAGGCGGGGTGCCGAGCAACTCGAATCCTTCGGAGCGATCAAACACCCAAATAACGATCAGATGGGAGAAACCTTCGATATCAGTGAGCCCGGTTTCGTATTTCGACAATATCTCGAGCACACCCTCCGCCTCATGCTTTGCGCCCAAACCTTTGGGAACCTGTTGCGCGTCCTTGTACGGGGTTCGTGCGTAGCCTATAGGCTGGAAGGTGAACATAGGCGTCATCTTACCTGTTCTGGCAAGCACGCAGTATCCCGGTTTTTGGGAACCAATCACTGGACAGTCAACGTAAGATCTGCTGTTTGTTCAGGCGTTGACGGAGATGCGTTCATCGTTGCCGTCACGGTCATGAAATAGCTGCCGGGTGGAGTGCCCGGATTTCCAGATGCCGTTGACCCACCCTGAAGACCACCTCCGCAGGAAGCAATTAGTGAAATCGCTGTAATGATCGAAGTCAGGCAGAGGAGCGATATTCCGCGCTTTCGTGGGTGCCACCATCCGCTCTGACGATCCTGGGCCACAAAGATGAGCCCCGGCAGGTATAACCAGAACAGGTAGATTGGCCATTTCGACAGTGCGACGGATGCACTCGCCGCGATAGCGGCACTCGTCTGAACATTCAAGCTGAGATTAGTGGCGCCGCTACCAGCCGCCACGCTGGTCTGACTCAGCGAACAAGTACTCAGAGGTGGGCAGCCCGCAAACGATAGAGAGACTGCGCTCGGAAACGCTCCGCATAACGTACAGGGCGACAGCGTCATTTTGTAAGTTGCAGTTTCCCCCGCTGCAATCGACGCTGACTGCGAATTAGGAATGATCGAGAATGTGAAGTTAGCGTTCGGGGTGGTCGAAATGAAAGATACTGCAACAGTGTGCGTGACGGATGAAGGATCTGTGCCTACGCCGGAGATGATGAAGTTATAGGTTTGAATTTTGTTGCTGCTCACCTTAACCGTGAATGATGCACCATTGGCAGCCGGAGTCAGGCTTTGTGGCACAGCATTGCAGGTCGGCGGCGCACCGCTGCCGCAGCTCAGATCCACTAGGCTGCTATAGCCGTTCAGGCTGGTCACTGTGCCTTGGAAGACCGCCGTAGCATTCTGCGAAGCGCTGAGCCATGGATTAGCAATGACCAGGGAGTAATCAGAAGTTACGGTGAGCAATAGGTTTTGAGTTTTGCTTGGGCCGTTAGCTACCGACCCAACTATGGTTACCGGAAATTTCCCTGCTGTCGTATTCGTACCTGTCATGATCGTCAGACTGATTGACGCCGGGCTACTCGCGCTCGGGGACACTGAAGCCGATGGCTGAAAGTTGCAGGCTGTACCGGCCGGCAGCCCGGCACACGATAAAGTGACAGTTCCCGCGAATGGTCCCGATGCGGTCACCTGAAAGCCGATTGGCGCCGAAGTCGTTCCCGGTTCCATCGTGATACTGCTCACCGACGGGGCTGTCAGGTTGAAGTCCACGACATTGAACGTGACTGCAGCATCGTGCGTGGTCGTATTGCTATCCGTCCCGACAGCGTGAAGGTTGAAGGTGTAAACCCCAGCCGTCCCCGCAGTCGTAATTGTGAAGGCGCTTCCTGAACTGCTAGGTGTTATCTGAGTCGGATTCAACGAACACGTGGAGGGTGCCGCAGTCAGGCCGGCGCTGCAGCTCAGGTTCACGGAACTGGCATATCCATCTAACGAGGTGATCAATCCCTGAAAAACGCCCTGCGAACCGGCAAAGACAGTTAAAGGCGTGTTGGAAACCGCGCTCAGGAAGTCTGGGGTCGTGATAATTGGGAATTGCCAAACCCCACGTCCGTAAGTGGAGGCGCGCAACCATTTGTCACGCTCATCACTAAACACGCGAAGCGCAGTGACCGCGACGTCAGGGAGATACGGGGGGCCAGGTTCGCTCCAACTTGGACTGAGAGAAGAGCTTGTGAAAACTCCTACGTCCGTCCCCACGTATACAACGCTGGGACTCGTACTGGAATCAACCAGCAGGGCATTTGCCGGAGCGTCGGGAAGGTTACCTGTGAAGTCTGTCCACATTGCGCCTCCATTCAGCGTCTTCCAAATATGCGAGACGTGGAAACCCATGATCGTCACGTACGCCGTCATGCCACTGGCATCTGAAGAATCGAGGGCAACATCGGAAATTGGAAATGCACTAGGGTTAAGTGAGCCGGTTTGGTCAACCCAAGTGGAGGTCCCACTCCAAGCGTTCGTACTCACCCACACGTGCCCGCCACTGGGAATTGTGGGAATCAGGGGACCAAAACCATCCGTTCCCGCGTAAATCACGTTCGAGAAGCCATTTGTATCGACTGGACCGCCTGCCGTGAGCGACCGCACAAGGTTAGTTTCGCTGCCAGTACAACTACCTGCTCCCCCGGTTTCGAAACTGTTGCTGAGAGCGGTGAATCCTGTACCGGAGCTCGATCCCCGCCATATCCTGCATGTGCCGACTATCAATTCACCTGAGCTTTGTGGGTCTAGCAAGTATGGTGGATAGTAGGCGCCAGTGTCACCTTCTAGTGTGGCGCTGCTCACTACCTGATCGTTCTGAAAATCCTTGGTATGGCAATTGATGCCTGATTCGCAGCGAAAAATATTTACGCCGGAAGCCGCATCCGGAGGCGTAGACACGAACCACTCGTTGGGATTGCTGGGATTGATCTGGTTATAGCCGCTATCGCCTGCGGCTACGTTCAGCCAAGGCGTATCCGCAAGCGCCGATTCGGTTGCCGGTGATCCGTTGCCCTGCGTTCCGCCGAGAATGGGGTAACCATTGTTACCCGGCGACTGCGAGAAGGAAATAAACTGGGTTATCGGACCCAGTGTCTGATTGAGGTTATCGAATTGATTGCTGCCGCTGCACGCGCCAGTCGTCAAACCAGCGAAACCATCGAGGGAACGATAAATCCCACCATCATTGGCGAAGTACATGACGTCTTGCGTATCGTTATTGAGCAGAAATGATATGGAATGCTGTGCGGGATGGACTTTCGCAATCGAGCTGCAGCCGTAGGCATGCGTCAGGTTAAGAAAAGTGTTTAGCGTAGTACCGCTGCAATCCGGTACTACGCCGTTAATCTGACATTTGTAAAGGTTGATTGCGCCGGCATAGAGATCGGTTGCGCCTCCATCAGGAACCGCTGCAAGCTCCAGGTTGTATGTCCCGTCCTCTGTGGCGCATCCCAGGTCGTCGCCGCAGTTCGTGATCTCCGAGTCATTGATAGGAATCCAGGTTGAGCCGCCATTTGTCGTTTCCCAGATCCCTTGGTCATTGTCGTTCACGTCAACGAACCAAACGTACATCTCGTTCCGGCCCGGTACGACCGCAATTTCGCCGCGGTAGATCGGGCACATCATGCTGCTGGATTGTGCGGGACAAGCCGCCGCGGTCAGTCTCGTGCCGGGCTGATTTGCGAGCCGTGTCCAGTTGGCGCCATCTGGTGAAGAGTAGAAGCCGTGGTAGCGCACGGCGGCGAAGAATTGTCCTGCTGTTGCATCGTAAACTACCGTGCTCACCGAACCCGGTGCAGTAGCAACCGTGCCATCTTGCACGTTCGCGTAGTTCCAGGAGTCTCCCGCGTCAGTAGAAAAATAGATTCCCAGGTTTGCAGTGATGGGATTCGCCAAACCTTCGAGGATTCCTTCTGAGGATCCCGCGACGGCCGCTACTGCCAAATTGGGGTTGGCTGTACTGAAGGCAATCTTGCTGAACGCGAGGCCTGCGAAGGAGTGACTCCCGCTGCTGTCCGACTGAATCAAAGACCAGCTCTGGCCGGCATCGGTAGAGCGCAGAATTCCCAGTCCGTAATACGAGTCTGTCGAACTGTTGGCTTCCCCTGTCCCGACCAGCACAACGGTGTTCTCCGGATTCGGGTCGGACAATTGCGATTGCACGGCGATCGCTCCGACGGCTAATGTGGCTTGGTCATCGGTAAGAGGCGGCCAGTTCACCGCTTCCGGATTCGGTGATGCAGCATTGCTCGATTTCCAGACTCCCCCGTAAGCGCCCCCAATGTAAACAGTGTTCGCCGTCGGGTCAGCGGGATCGATCGCCACTGCCGTAGCTCGCCCGGAGACCCAGCCATAATCCTGCTGCCCTAGTCCGCTTGCATCTGAGGCCAATGGCGCAGGTCCCAGCGAACTCCAACCGGAGGAAGACTGCTGCGACAACAGGTTCTTTTCGACCGTCGGCTGGCGCGCCGCTCGCATCCGCAATTTCTGTTCGTGCGCTTGGTAACGAAGCCTGGCCCCTGATGACGCTGGCATAGTTCGGCCACGCGCAAACCAGGCCTCTGCTCGCACCCGTTCTTTGCGGATATTGATCTGTGTGCTGGAAGGCGCTACCTGTGCGGAACTTGCCCAACTTACAAACGTGGAGAGTAGCAGCAGAGCAAGGGCACACTTTTGCCCGCAATTTGCCTTGCGCACAATCCTTTCCACTAGGCCACCTTGGGTGGAAATATGTGGCCCGACTTTTCCGGCGTGATCTTTCCCAGTTTCACCAGCCTGGCAAGTATCGCAGCCACGCTTCGGTTGTGGTCATTGGCGATCTGATTGAAATCCAACCCCTGACGCAGCTCCTCACAGATTTGCGCATCTTCTTCATGCGACCAGCTCTTTCCTGCGTTCTTGGGCCGTTTCTTCTCGCGTTCCTGCTGCGCAACCAATGCGGCCAGCGCACGATTCAGGGCTTTAACAGTTCCTGGCGTTCGACAAACCGATCCCTCGTCCAAAGCAGTTCCGGACTCAGGATGAACTCCGTTGGCGAGTGCACGGATGACCTGGATTGCTTCCTCAATCTCCATTCTCGTATCTCCGTCCCGAGTATCGGCCAGGCTGTGACCGTAGCCTTGTGACCACTGAACATCACGCCCCGCTGAATCCCAGATTGGGACACTGAACAGCTCACTTGTCTATACTGAGTTCTTCAAGTTCGCGTTGACCGGCAAGAAATGGACTGGCAGTCGTTTTGGCTCACAATCCGGTTGGCCGTGTTGGTGGCCGGGATTCTCGTCCTCATTGGTCTTCCCATTGCTTATTGGATCGCCTATTCACAATGGCGCTGGAAATTCCTCGCCGAAGCGGTTTTAGCTATGCCGCTTGTGCTGCCCCCGACTGTACTGGGCTTCTACGTTTTAATCGCACTTGGCTCACGCAGTCCACTCGGACGTTGGTGGCAGGCTATGACCGGGCACACATTAGCATTCACATTTACAGGACTGGTGATCGGTTCCGTGATTTACAGCCTGCCCTTTGCGGTGCAGCCATTCGCAGCCTCATTTGCGTTAGTGGATCCCAAGCTGCTAGCCGCCTCGGCAACCCTGGGTGCGTCGAAACCGCGGACGTTCTTCCAAGTGGTGCTTCCACTTTCCATGCCTGGCTTGGTCACGGGTGTGGCCTTGAGTTTTGCCCACACCATGGGGGAATTCGGGGTCGTGCTCATGGTTGGCGGCAATATCCCCGGTGTTACACGCACAGTCTCAATCGATATCTATGATCAAGTCGAGGCGTTCAATTTCGCGTCGGCCAATCAAACCGCCGGGGTATTGCTGGCCATTTCCTTTGCAGCTCTCTGCCTGGTTTACGGGGTGAATCGAAAAATTTGGGCGCTATGGCCCTGGAAATGAACAAAAAAAACACTGGATCACTATGACACCAACGCGAGCATCTTGTTCACAAACTGAGTTGCGGACTTCGCGGAACTGCGGATTCTTCGTGGTTCAGGGTTAGAACATGCGTACTGCTGAACAACCAGTTGTGAAGGTATCTAAGTCAGACTATCCGTCGCATGTCCTTTTGGTTTGGATCACCAAGTGTCTAGCCGGAGCCGGCAACGATTTCGCCCTTGAGGCAAATTTCGCAATGTCACCCGGAATCAGCATTCTCTTTGGGCACTCCGGAGCAGGAAAGACGACGCTGCTCGATTGCGTCGCAGGACTGACTGTTCCCAGCGGTGGAAAAATTGTGCTCGGCGATAAAGTTTTCTTCGACTCCGATGCCCGTATCAATCTGCCTGCTCAAGACCGCAAGGTTGGCTATGTGTTCCAGGATCTGGCGTTGTTTCCGCATCTCACTGTGGCCAGGAACATTGCATACGGGCTCGCGGGACTTACGGGAAGTGCACAGCGGCAGCGTACCGATGCAATTCTCGAATCCTTTCGCATCTCCCACCTGCGCAACCGCAAGTCCTCTGAAATCTCCGGCGGAGAGCGGCAGAGAGTCGCTTTGGCGCGCGCGCTTGTCACTGATCCATGCATTCTGCTGCTTGACGAGCCATTGGCCGCTCTGGATGCACCAACTAAATCCAGAATTATTGACGATCTACGCGCCTGGAACCTGGCCCATGGCATCCCCATTCTCTATGTCACTCATAGTCGAGAGGAGGTCTTTGCCCTTGGCGAGCGAGTCATCGTCCTAGAAAATGGCCGGCTCGTGGCTCAGGGCACTCCCCATGAAGTAATGACTGCGCCGCGTCAGGAAACGGTGGCGCAGCTGGTGGGATTTGAGAATATTTTCGCCGCCGTCGTAATCGCAATCCACGAAAATCGCGGCACTATGACTTGTTGCATCGCGAACAGCGATGTCGAGTTCGAGACTCCGCTGGTTCGGGCGGAGATCGGTTCAAAACTGCGAATCGGAATTCGCGCCGGCGATATTTTGCTGGCTACTATGCGACCTCACGGCTTGAGCGCGCGCAACATCATCCCAGGGAACTTGATTTCCCTGGACCAGCGCGACGTTATCGTGAGCGCGCAGGTCAATTGCGGCGTAGAAGTGGAAGTTCATCTCACCCTTGCGGCCCGCGATGCCTTGGAACTACGCCCCGGACGCGATGTTTGGCTCATCGTGAAGACGCACTCATGCCATGTGATGGCTCAAACTTAGTGAAGCGGACCGCCCATCCGTGGAGTTGCGCTTCCTGCTCTTGCTCCATTTCAATTACTCCCACCCATTGTCCACTGCGGTATTCTGAATACACCAGCCGTCCGCCTAAAAGTCTTGCAGCCGCCTCGGGTGGAACATCACGGTGATATCCAAAGAATCGTTTCTTCCACTCCAGCCACAAATGCCAGTGTTCAAGGAACGGATGGGGCGGTTCGTACTTGGTGGAGAACACAAGTGCAACATCGAACTGTGAGCGGAGATCGGCAGCGGCCATCAATTGTTCCACGGTGAAATCCTCAATGCGAAAAACGTGCATGGGATGGCTCACGTATCCAAGGTATGGCCGCGTCACTTCGTCGCTGGCTGGCCACGCTGTCAGAACGCGGGACTCGGCGTAGTGTTCTTGCATAAGGTCTTCGGCGTGCTGGTGCAGCAAAATGTAGTCGCGATAAGCCAGGTTGTCTTCCATGGAGAATCCGTAGGGAGGATTGACGAACCATCCGACTACGAACGCCACAGCGACAATCCCGACGACCGCCCACCAGTAGCGCACTCGTCGCCACAGCGTCGAAACACAGGCGATAATGACCAACGGAATCACCGGGAGCATGTAACGGGCCAGCACCGCGCCACCGATCACCGCCATCGTGAGGACATAGGCAACGATCACCGTCAGAAAAGCGAATTGCACATCCTCCTCAATTTGCTGCTGCTCCTTGCTGCGAGCGGAAAGGGCCGGCAGGTATAACGCAAAAAGGGCCGGCAAGGTCAGAAGATAAAGCCCCATATACCCCAAGATCTGCCACAGCCGCATCCCGAGCGCGAGTACCACCCTTAAAGGGTGCACGGTGGCCTGGACGTTGTAGCGGAAGAATTCCGGATTGCCGAAAATGAATCCGGTCTGATGCCAATGGTATGCGTACCACAGCCCCAGCGGCACGATCGGAAAAAGCAGGAAAGCAGACGCCGGGCTGGTGATCGAAGAAAGGTGGGGGCTGTGCAATGGCGCGGTTTCGACCGTGCCACTAAGGCCTTGTTTCTTGCCATTCCAGGATTTCCGGGGCCAGGTTTTTGTGATTACCTCCCAGCCGAATAGTGCTAACGGCGCCAGAATGGCAGTTTCCTTCGACAGCGCAGCCAGCGAAAACCAAATCGCCACTGACCATCGCTGGTTGTCAACGTACGCCCGCAGCCCCCAAAACGTGAATCCCGCCGCGGCCAAATCGAGGTGCGCCAGGGAACTCTGTGCAAAAAAAACAGGATACAGCGCTGTGCAGATCGCGGACGCATACGCGACTTCGGTGTTCGAAATCCGTTGGGTCAGACGAAAAACGCCGAGCAGAGCAAAGGCAGCCAGCAGCAGCATCGCAATGCGGGTCACCGCAGGCGTGAAGCCAGCAATTTTCCACGCCAGGGCAAGATAGGCCATCACGAGGGGCGGGTGTGCATTGGAGACTGTCGAACGTGGAATCAGTGAACCTGTCAGCAGCAAATCGCGCGCGGCGGGAACATAATATCCCGCCTCATCCCAAAAATATGGAAGGTTCAAGAGGGGGATATGGAGGGTGAAGAGCAGCACAAAGAACAGGGCAAACAGCAGCGCTGTGCTCACTCTGCGCGAGTCAGCATCCCCAATCACCGCGATTAGTGAACCGGCCCGGCTGCCGCCATTCGCGGGTCGAGCTTGATTTCGCCAAAGGCGTTTTCATATCCCACGACGTTCTGCTGCAGAATCGCCAGCAATGCTTTGGCCTGCTGCGGGCTCAGATAAATGCCCTGGAAGTTCTTGACTTCGACCTGGTTTTCGCTCTGCTGCTGCAGCGTGCCGAAGACAAGGAAGAAATCCCAAACATTCACACGCACTTGCACGCTGTTCGCGTAATTTTCCCGGTAGTCCGGGGCGGTTACCAGTTTGATATTGGGCTGAGTTGGGATGTTCATACCTCAATCAGTGTAGCGGCAGTTGTCAGGAGAAGGGAAGAGCCGCTACCGGCAGGCGACGCTCAGGCTGCCACGTCACTTGATAAGATGAAAGTGCGATGAAGCTTCAGATTAATGGCGCCGATCGCGATTTCCCGCCTCCGCTATCGCTTCAGGGATTGCTCGAGCGATTGGGGATGAAAGCCGATCGCGTGGCCGTCGAGCTCAATCAAAACATCGTGCCCCGCGATAGGTGGGCCGACACCAACCTGAACGAAGGCGATTCCCTGGAGATCGTGCATTTCGTGGGCGGGGGCGTTTCCCGGTAACTCCCTGCCTATTCCCGTGATGCCCCCGCAGTCCCCAGTCGAGCTGTGAACTCCCTTAGTAACCCTTTTCCTCACATAATCTTGGCTTGAGAGTTGCAGCTCTCGGCCTAGAATGTTTCAAACAATCTTGTTGGTATTTGTTTAGAATATTTCTTAGCCGAATTGAATGATCACTTTACATCTCGGGATGTAGTTGAGCTGACCGGCATTACGCCGCGGCAACTGCAATGGTGGGATGAGCGCGGCGTAGTAGTTCCCGCGCGTGAAGGACATCGGCGTTTGTACTCCATGGAGGATTTGGCCGAGATCGCGGTCATCTGCCAGTTGCGCCGAAAGGGATTTTCGCTGCAGCGGGTGCGCAAGGTTATGCGCTTTCTGCAGAGAGAATTCGGAAAACGCTTGGCAGAAACGGTGAGCGGCAAGTCCGAATACCACTTGCTGACCGATGGCAGGAGCCTTTATTTGGAAACTTCGCCGCAGCAGATTGTGGACATCTTACGAAACGCGCGCCAGCCGATGCTGGCGGTTTGTCTCAGTGACGCAGTTCGAGAGGTGCGCGCAGAGATTCGTGCAAGAAAAACAGCCAAGGACATAAGGTCTCATTCACGTAGCGCAAGGCTGGTTTCATAGAGCAGGGAAGTTTGGTTCCGCTTACGTTCGCCTGACTAGGAGGCAAGATGGTGGGAGAACTGGACATCCTGAGCGAATGGATCCCGGAACAGATGCTTCCGGGCACGATCTTCGTGCTGGAGAACGCCGGTCGCGTCGGTGAAAAAGACGATCCCTATTGGGCGGTTTTGTCGTGCCCCGAGTGTGGCACTCTCGGGCTCGTAACAAGGAAACAAATTGCCGGACTGTTGCCTGTGATCTGCGGATCGCGCCAGTGTTCCGCCCAATTCTTCATCAACGACAGCCTGGTTGTAGCTCGTAAACCGTTCTAGATCGGATTTCGGCTCAGCAGCCTCGCGTGGCTGTTCTCGCCTGAGGCCCATCATCAGAACCTTCGAACCGGCAATGCCAGCACAACCGAAGTCTCCTGCTGCCGTTGGGAAATATTCCAATACGTGCCAAGCAGGCGGTCTTTGTCTTCCGCTGGGACCAGGCGGAACCCGTGTCGCTGGTAAAAGCGAATGGCCCACTCGGCGGCGGTCCATGTGCCGACCAACAACTGTCCATTTGCCTGGTTGACCAGAGACTTTAACAACGCGCTTCCAATGCCACGACTTTGACGCGCCGGCCGCACATAGGCATGGCGAATCAAGGTTGCGTCGTGCACTTTCTGGATACCCATGACACCGATTAGCGAACCTGAATCCTCCCATCCCCAGAAGTTGACTCCAGCAGCAATCTCCGCCAGCAATTCAGGCCGCGACATGTAAGGTTCATGCCAGCAATCGACCGGAATTACATCACGATAGGCGCGCGCCGCCTCATTGATGATAGCGTCTATAACCGGAATGTCGGCATCAATACAGCGCCGGATCATCGCGACTCCTTCCGCGCATTACGTGATTGCGGATTTCTACACCGGAAGCGCATAAAGGTCGACGGTCGGCTGAAACGACTGCCAGAGGCTCAGGATCGAAAATGAGATGTACTTAGCGCTACCGGTACCTGCTCCACAATCTCAATATCGAAGCCTTCAAGAGCGGGGACCTTCCGCGGGTGGTTGGTAAGCAGGCGAATTCGTCGCAGATTCAAATCTGAGAGAATCTGCGCCCCGATGCCAATTTCGCGCTGGGTTTTGCGCTCGCTTTCGGGCAAAGCAGGTAGTCGCTTATCACGATGAAACATCAAAACGCGCCGCTCGCCTATGTGCTCGATGGAAAATCCTTTCGAGCTCTGATGCAGGTAAATCAATGCGCCCCTTCCCGCGCGCGCAATCGCCTCCATTGAGCCTTCAATCGTGGCGTGACAATCACAGGCCGTTGAGCCAAAAACATCGCCCATCACGCAGTGCGAATGCATGCGAACCAGCACCGGTTCTTCGCCTCCGAGGTCTCCACGCACCAGTGCGACATGGGATTCTCCGCCGTCGATCTCGCTTTCATAGGCGATCAGGCGAAATTCCCCATATAACGTGCCGATCATGGCCTCTCCCACCCGGTGGACATAGCGCTCGTGCTGCATGCGGTAGCGGATGAGTTCGGCGACGGTCAGCATCTTGGTTCCATGCTCTTTGCAGAACTCGATTAGATCCGGAATCCGGGCCATGGTCCCGTCGTCGCGCATAATTTCGCAGATCACTCCGGCCGGAATCAGTCCAGCCAATCGGGCGAGATCAACCGAAGCTTCGGTTTGCCCGGCGCGCACCAGGACACCGCCTTTGCGCGCCCGCAAAGGAAATACATGGCCGGGCCGGGCCAGATCAGAGGGGCGGGTGGCAGGGTCGATGGCCACTGCAATCGTACGGGCGCGATCATAGGCAGAAATGCCGGTGGTTACGTCCTCGCGCGCGTCAATGGCTTCGCAAAATGCTGTTCCGTAATTAGAGGTATTTTCTGCGCTCATGAGTCCGATGCGCAGATGATCCAACCGTTCCTCAGTGAGCGCCAGACAGACCAAGCCCCGGCCATACTTAGCCATGAAATTAATCGCTTCCGGAGTGACCTTCTCAGCCGCCAGGGTCAGATCGCCTTCGTTTTCCCGGTCTTCATCATCCACGACCACAACCATTTGGCCGGCACGGATTTCCTCAATAGCCGTGGGAACATCGGTGAATGGGGCTCGCGCCGTCATATCGCGATCATTGTAGCAAGCAAAACTGGGCCACAGAAACGAAAGGTCGCCAGGACGGCGACCCTTGGTCTAGGCATTATCTCGAGCCGTGTTAGAGTGTGGACTCGATCTCGAATCCCCAAGCCTCAAGCAATGGCTCTGGGATGTACTTGGAGTTCTTGTTGCGCCGGGCCCACTCGCGCAGACGGGTGGAACGCAGATACTGATCCGGCGTCAGCTTGTACTCGCGAACAACCTGTTCAAACTCGGCAATAGTCGGGACAATCGGCCCAATCGGTTCGGGCTTGCCCCAGTTGGGATTTCCACGTCGCTTAGCCATACGATAATTCCCTCGTTTTCTAAAATAGCCTCGTAAAATTAGATTCTTTCCGCGACGAAGTGGATTCTCAGGGGCTCCGTCGGGCAAAGACAACTGCAAGGCCGGTCGCCAGCCCAGAAAGGCTAACTGGAAGCGTATGATTCTACTAGTCTTCCGACAAAAGTCAATGACTTTTTCTTCCCGAAATGGTGCGCTTGCACCTAAGTACTTGATATTCCAACGCTACTCGAAAGTAACCCCTCGGTTAACAGTTGAATGCTAAACGGTCTCTTTTGGCCCGATGAGAGAGGGCATCGCCCCGCTCAATCGAATTAGGTCACGAGTCAACGCTGGGCCGACAATCTACACTCGCGCTGCCCGCCGATGGCCGGGAATTCTAGAACCATTACTGCCCCAAACAGCCACCTTCGTTCAGCAATTTGCGTGGTATCGCTCGATCTCGTTATCCTCTTGTTTCTGAATAATCAAGTTCATAGTTGGGAGGCAAGTAATGGCTATCGCAAGCATTAATCCCGCAACCGGCCAGGTCCTGAAGACGTTCGAAGCACTCTCCGATTCGCAGATCGAAGGGAAGCTCCAGCTGGCGGCCCGTACCTTCACGGAGTATCGCCGGGTGCCATTTGCGGACCGTGCCTGCATGATGCGCAAAGCAGCCGAGATTTTTGAGCGAGAAAAGGAAGCTCATGCGCGGTTAATGACCAGCGAGATGGGCAAAACCCTCCGTTCCGCAGTTGACGAAGCCATGAAATGCGCATGGGCCTGCCGCTACTACGCTGACAACGCAGAACGCTTTCTGGCCGATGAACCGGTCGAAACCAATGCCAAACGCAGCTATGTCCGTTACCAGCCACTCGGCCCGATTCTGGCCATCATGCCCTGGAACTTTCCCTTCTGGCAGGTGGTCCGTTTTGCCGCGCCTGCCTTGATGGCGGGTAACGTTGGTTTGCTGAAACATGCTTCTAATGTTCCCCAGTGTGCGCTCAAGCTGGAAGAAGTTTTCTGCCGCGCAGGATTCCCCGCTGGGGCCTTCCAGACACTGTTAATCGGCTCCAGGCAGGTTGACGCCATCCTCGCCGATCCACGAATCATGGCGGCCACACTCACTGGCAGCGAACAGGCAGGCATTGAAGTCGGCACCGGTGCCGCTAGGCGAATTAAGAAGGTTGTGCTCGAACTTGGAGGCAGCGATCCGTTTGTGGTCATGCCCAGCGCCGATCTCGACCAGGCGGTTGCCACGGGCGTTAAGGCGCGCATCATCAATAATGGCCAGTCCTGCATCGCAGCCAAGCGGTTCATAGTGGCTGAGCCCATCGCTGACCAGTTCGAACGCAAATTTGTAGCAAAGATGGAAGCTCTTAAGGTCGGTGATCCGTTCGAGGAGAATACCGACGTGGGCCCACTGGCGACTCCGCAAGGTGTAGAAGACCTGGATCGTGACGTTCAAAAAACAGTTGCTGCAGGCGCGCGGATCCTGACCGGCGGGAAAAAACTCACAGGTCTGGGGAACTTCTACGCTCCCACAGTTTTGACAAGCATTCCCCAAAACTCACCGGCTTACAAGGAGGAGCTGTTCGGTCCGGTCGCTAGTTTGTTCCGCGCCAAGGATCTTGCGGATGCAATTCGCATCGCTAACGACAGCCGATTCGGTCTCGGTGCGAGCGCTTGGACGAACGACGAGCAGGAGCGTGATCGGCTGGTGAATGAGCTTGAGGCGGGAATGGTCTTCATCAACGGCATGGTCGCTTCTGATCCTCGACTACCCTTCGGTGGCATCAAACAGTCCGGGTACGGGAGGGAGTTAGGCCCGTTCGGAATACGAGAATTCACTAACATCAAGACTGTTTCCGTAAGCTGACCCAACCTTGTTTGGTATTGTGGCTAGACCACTATACCTGCAGCGCTTCCTCATGTTATATTGACTGCCCTAAACTGATGCCCGAAATCAACCACTGGGATGCCCAGTCAGAAGCACGCCAATGGACGCAAGAAACATCATGGCGTGTGTCCGTTTTAGAGGCTGCTCTCAGGACGACCTAGCCGAAGGCCTTCGCGAGCCGGAGAATTGGCTGCGATAACCGTGCCGGCGTGCCAGTGCGCGTGCACGCCGGCATTGGTTTACCACCGGAAGGGGCAATCTTCTCATTGGACTCGAGCTCTCAGTTAAACGCTGCGCTTGATTCGGCCGGGGTTTCACTCCGAACCACATGAAGATGCGCCTGCGGGCAATTTGGCCACGACCTGGACACGATCCCGTTCGTCACGGCTAATCCTCGCGCCCGTATAATCCGACGAGCATGGATTGGAAGTGTGCTGGTCGTTGGCTTTTTTGTTCTTCGCATGGCACTGAGACCCGTCTGATTCCGCGCTGGCTCTTTCTGCGAGCACTGGGCCTCATTTATTTCTCCGCGTTCTTCTCATTGGTCTTCCAGATTCGTGGGCTGATCGGCCCAGTTGGCGTCCTTCCCGCAAACAGTTATCTGCAAGCGGTCGCGCAAACATTTGGAAACTACTACATGCGATATTGGTATGCGCCCACGCTGCTATGGTTTTCCAGCAGCTCGCACATGCTAGTGACCTTGTGCTGGATAGGGATGCTGGCTTCAATTCTTGTCGTTGTCAATATCTGGCCACGGCTCGCGCTGGCAATCTGCTTTGTCTGCTTTCTTTCTTTCGTCAGCGCAGCCCAGGAGTTTTCGGGATACCAGTCGGATGGCATGCTGCTCGAAGCGGGGTTCATCTCACTCTTCTTCGTTCCTGCGGGACTCCGGCCGAGGCTGGGGAAGGCGTATCCACCTTCGCGCGCCAGCTTGTTTCTGCTTCTCTGGGAGTGGTTTCGTATTTATTTCGAATCGGGTGTGGTCAAGATCATGAGTCGAGATCCTCAGTGGCGCCACTTTACCGCCATGGACGAGTATTACCAGAACGGTCCACTGCCTACATGGATCGGTTGGTACGTTCAGCATCTGCCGCATTGGTTTCACGCGGCCACTGTTTACGCAACTCTGGCCATGGAGTTGGGACTGGTTTGGATGATGTTCTTGCCGCGACGGTGGCGCATTGTGCTCTCCTTTATCGTGACCTTGTGGCAAATTCCGGTGATTCTCACCGCCAACTACACCTTTCTCAACTATCTGGTTCTTGTGCTGGGCGTTTTGCTCCTCGATGACCGCTTCTGTTCGCGCTTAAATATTCTTTGCGGTTCCCGGTCATCCGGTCCCTCGCCCGCGCAGGAGTCTATTGGGCTCGGTCATTCCGAGTCATCCGCAGCCACGGCTTCGCGAGGACGTGCCGAATCCACCGTCGGAAAATTGCGATCGGCCTATCGCTTGGGCAAGATTGGGTTGAGCGCTCTGATCCTGACCTGGATTTTCTACGTTACAACTGCCGAATTAATCTGGATTGTTGGGCGCGTTCCCTTGCCCACCTTCCCCGTTGTCGCTCTCGAGCCGTTCAGAATTGCCAACCAGTATGGCCTGTTCGCAGTGATGACTCGAGGCCGATATGAAATTGAATTTCAAGGCTCCGACGATGGCCAGAATTGGGTTGCATATCCGTTTCGCTATAAGCCGCAAGCTCTGAACCAGCCGCCGGGAATCTACGCACCGTATCAACCGCGTTTCGATTGGAACCTGTGGTTTGCCTCTTTGGGATCGTGGCGCGAGTATCCGATTGTGCCCAATACCGAAGTGCGCTTGCTGGAGAATGACAAGGACGTGCTGGCTCTTTTTGCCGGCAATCCTTTTCCGCAAACGCCTCCCAAACAGATCCGTGCAGTGCTGTGGCAATACTGGTTCACGACGCTGGCTGAAAAAAGTGCAACTGGTCTTTGGTGGCGGCGCGAGTTTTTGGGGCTCTACGCGCCAACGCTGGAGCGTGAGCCTGATGGCAGAATCGTGATGATTGAGTTACCCAATGTTTTGCCCAGACAATGATTCCGGAAGGTTCCATACCATCGCAAGGGTCATCAATAAAGCAGGAGGCCACGAGGTGATTTTGCGATGACCGGTAAAGCCTGCGTCATCGGGGCCGGTCCTAACGGCTTGGCCGCCGCCATCGTGCTCGCGCAGGCGGGCATGCAGGTCGAGGTCTTCGAGGCGGAACCGGTTCCTGGTGGCGCCGCGCGGACTTTGGAACTCACTCTGCCCGGCTTTCTGCACGACTTTGGATCCGCTGTGCATCCGATGGCAGTGAGCTCGCCCTTTTTCTCTGCGCTTCCCTTGCAGGATTACGGGCTGGAGTGGATTCACTCACCATCTCCCTTGGCGCATCCATTTGACGATGGAAGTGCAGTGATCCTGGAACGCGACCTCTACCATGCTGAATCTTGGCTCGGTCCGGATGGGAAAGCGTGGCGCAATCTCCTGCTGCCTTTCGTCGAGCAATGGACTGAGTTAGCTTCCGACATGCTACGTCCTCAGCCATCGCTGCCGCGACATCCTTGGCTGACGGTGCACTTTGGATTGAATGGTATTGTTTCAGCCAAAAGGCTTGCTTTCGGACTGTTTCGTCAGGAGCGCACCCGTGCACTTTTTGCTGGTCTTGCGGCCCACTCATTACTCAGCCTGGAGCAGACGCTCAGTGCCGCTTTTGGAATGTTAATGGCGATCCCGGCCCATGCCGTGGGCTGGCCGATTCCCCGTGGCGGTTCACAATCACTTACGAATGCATTATGCGCACATCTTGGGAAGTTCGGCGGGAGTATTCACGCCTCGTCGTGCATCGAGGATCTCTCCATGCTGCCACCTAACGATGTTACAATTTGTGACCTCACTCCGCGGCAGTTGCTTCACATTTCCGCAAACCGGCTCTCATCCTCATACAAGAAACGGTTGGCAGCCTTCCGCTACGGTCCGGGCGTCTTTAAAGTTGATTACGCGCTGAGCAGTCCAATTCCGTGGAGAGCCGCAGAATGTCTGCGTGCCGCGACGGTCCATTTGGGGGGCAGATTCGAGGAAATCGCCGCTTCCGAGGCAGCGGTGCAAAGCGGTGAACTCACACGTCGTCCCTTCGTTCTTTTGTCACAACCGACTTTGTTCGATTCTACTCGCGCTCCCGCCGGCAAACACATCGCCTGGGCTTATTGTCACGTTCCAAACGGATCGAAAGTCGACACGCTCTTAAGGCTCGAGGATCAGATTGAGCGCTTTGCCCCGGGGTTTCGCGATTGCATTCTAGCCCGCCGGGTCTTCTCGCCTGCAGATCTCGAGCGCATGGACGGCAATCTGGTTGGAGGTGATATAGCCGGTGGTGCGTTTGACATTAGGCAGTTTGTATTCCGTCCCACCGCCAAACACTATGCGACATCAGCCAAAGATATTTACATCTGTTCGGCGTCAACCCCTCCCGGCGGCGGCGTCCATGGAATGTGCGGCTACCATGCAGCCCGCATGGCGTTGGCACGGATGAACCGGAAATAAAAGCGCTTAAGAAATTGATCGTCTGCACTACCAAATGGAATCAAAGCCTGCGGCGTTTGCCTCCTATGGTTCCTACGCCAAACTGCATCACGACGGCTATCGGAGCAGTTTGACGCTTGGGCTGCACTGTTCCTATAATGACATCATCCACACCCTGACAATTGAAAGAAACGGGGTGGTTATCGCGCTCTGGCGTGAGACGCCGGGATTCGGCCTGCCTTCTCAGTTGAACGCACGCCTCGGTAAATTGCAACCCGGCGGGCATTTTCTGTGAAGCGATCTGAAAATTCCCGAAAACAGTTTCCAAGGAGTTCAAAAGCAACCCCATGAAAAATAAGTTTGTCCAATATCTTCTGGCCGTCGTATTTGCCCTGCCCGCCACCGCCCTGGCGCAGGCCGGCAGCACGGATCCTGCTTTGCCCGCGGCCCCAAGTGCCGCAAATGCGGCCGATACTGCAACGGCACCGGCTGCGGTAGGCACAAACAAGATCGGCACCATCAACATCGAGCAGGCCATCTTCGCCAGCAATGAGGGCCAGCGCGACTTCGAGGCTCTCGGCAAGAAGCTCGAGCCAAAGCAAACTGAACTGAAAAACCAGAATGACGAAGTCGAGAGCCTCAAGAAACAGCTCAATAGCGGCGGCGACAAGATGACCGAGGAGGCGCGCAACAACCTGGTAAAGCAGATTGAGCAGAAGCAGAAAGCTTTGGAGCGCTCGGTCCAGGATGCGCGCGATGATGCGCAAAGCCAGCAAAATGAGATTGCGCAGCGCATCCTGCAGAAAATGGCGCCGGTGATTGTGAAATACGCCGGCGACAAAGGCTTCGGTGTGATCGTGGACACTTCCAATCCCTGGCCGCAAGGTCCAGTGCTTTGGGCGGCGCCTTCGGTGGATATCACCAAGGCCATCGTGGACGCTTACAATCTGCAATCCGGTGTGCCCGCGCCGGCGAGGCCTGCGGCAACCAAGCCAAGCACCAGTGGTGCCGCGACGAAACCCGCCAGCCCCGCAACGACCAAGCCGGCATCTCCTGCGGCGGCTAAGTCGCAAGGCAGCGCGCCGACTTCGCAGTGATTTACACACCTTATAAAGACAAAAAGTTCCCAACAGGCCGCGCAAAGCGCGGCCTTTTTCGTATTTTGTGATTGCTCTGTGAGATCGGGCGTAGTACGGCAGTAACCTGAATTCATCACCTTCGACCGCTATAATCGAACTTCCGTGGCAACGATAGAACTGGCAAAGCGTGTGGCAACTCGGCCGACCTGGGCTGAGGTGTCGTTGGGAGCGCTGCGGCAGAATTTCCGTACCGTTCAGCGGCACATCGGAAATGGCCTGACCATCTGCGCAGTGGTTAAGGCCGACGCTTACGGCCACGGCGCTGTGGAGTGTTCCCGCGCTCTCGAGGATGAAGGAGCTAAATGGTTTGGCGTCACATCGCTGGATGAAGCGATCCCGCTGCGCGAAGCTGGCATACGCGGGCGCATTCTCCTTCTGACCGGCTTTTGGCGGGGAGAAGAAGAAGAGATTGTCCACCTGAAATTAACTCCGACGGTTTGGGAACCGGAACAGATCGAACTCCTCGAAAAGGCCGCTTCAGCGCTCGGCGTCCGACATCCCGTTCATTTAAAAGTTGATACTGGCATGGGACGGCTAGGAGTTGCTCCTGAGAACCTGGCTAAAGTGTGCTCCGCACTGCACTCTGCTCCGCACTTGGAGCTCGAAGGTCTTTCAACCCATTTAGCCTCCTCGGAGATTCTCGACGCGCCATCGGTAACGGAGCAGTTGAAGTCATTCGAAGATGTACGGCGTTCGCTGGGAAGCGAGGGATTTCATCCTTCGATCGTCCACGCCGCTAATACCGGCGCCGTCATTTCAAGAAAGGAATCCTGGCACAACATGGTTCGGCCCGGAATCGCGCTTTACGGCTACTACTTGCCATTCGAGCGTGCGGGACGCGAAGTCAGCGGAAGTGGACTACGACTAGGGGTCAAACCGGTGTTGACCTGGAAAACTCGCATTCTCTCATTGCGCGACGTAGGTGCTAATCAAGCCCTCGGCTACGGCGGGATTTATGTGACCAAGGCTGCAGCACGAATCGCTGTTCTTCCAGTAGGCTACGCCGACGGTTTCAATCGCGCCCTTTCTTCCCGAGGGCGTGTCATCGTGCGCGAGCATTATGCTCCAGTCGTCGGCCGCATCTCGATGGACCTCACTCTCGTGGATGTCACAGGCCTTCCTGCCGTCGCCGTCGGAGACGAAGCCATCTTGCTAGGCGCTTGTGATGGGCTCAGCGTGGAAGCGCGCGAGCATGCAGCTCTCGCCAACACCGTGCTTTATGAGATTCTCTGTGGCATCTCAAAGCGCGTTCCGCGAAGATATGTTCCTTAGTCAGGCTGGATCGCAGGGCCGATTTGCCTGAATTTGCAACTCTTGAAACAACTCGCGAATCCTTTCCCCGACCCTATCGTATTCGGCAAGCTGAGACCGCGTTAACGCGACAAAGGATTCTGACTTGAGCAGCTCGATCTGTTTTTCAAATAAGCCTTGCATCTCAGCAGCGATGTCCCGCACTTTGCGGACTTTCGCGCTCACTGGGGTGCGAGGCTTCATCACGGGATCAGCCACTTCGCCAGCTTAGTTGGCTCCGGATGCGCATTTGTCAGGAACTTGTAAAAGCTTAGCCAGTCGTTCTGATGGAGCTGCGTGTTCTCTGCATTCCATTAAAGGCCGAATGCATGACGCTCGATGCAGATCACACCCCATTCGACACGCAAAATTACTAGGCCTGGGTTGCACTGCGGTATCTTGGAAATAAGCATGGCGTCCCGCTATACAAAATGGATGTACGACTGGGAGACTCGTCTTACATCGGTCGACAATAACCGCGTCGTGCGTCCCCTGGAATGGGGTGTGGAATGGGCGTGGGACTGGCCCTGCCGCAACGGCTTTGCGCCGGGTCACATGCCTGATCATTGCGAAATTTTCTTGCGCGACTACAACCACCGAATCGTGGCCGCGAGCGACGAGTTTTATTCCTACTCGCGGCCGAGCGACTACCGTTTGGAGCGCCGTGAAGTTCGCGTCTTCAGCACACGTGAGGTGCCCGATCCAGCGCTGGAGAGAAAGGTGCGAGGCGCCTACGCAGATTTCCTGCGTTTTACGTCGCCAGTGGGCACGCCCTATGCGGAAAATAATTTGGTAAACGCACGCTGGTTTCCGACGCGCGGCAAGCGTGCGGTTGTGCTTTTGCCTCACTGGAATTCCGACGCCGTGGCTTATACCGGCCTATGCCGCGTATTAAACCTTATCGGGATTTCGGTGTTGCGCTTGAGCATGCCTTATCACGATATCCGCATGCCGGCTGAGACCACGCGCGCCGACTATGCGGTTTCCGCTAATATCGGCCGGACACTCGATGCCTGCCGCCAAGCTGTTATCGATGTCCGCTGCTGCCTAGATTGGCTCGAAGCTCAAGGGTACAGCCGGCTCGGGATTGTGGGCACCAGCCTCGGTTCCTGCTACGCTTTTTTGGCTGCGGCCCATGATCCTCGCGTCCGCGTCGTGGCATTCAACCATGCTTCTACCTATTTCGCCGATGTGGTCTGGCACGGGCAATCGACACGCCACATCCGTGAGGGTCTTGAACGATCGATCGACTTGCATCGTTTACGCGAGCTTTGGAGCGCCATCAGTCCCATGTCGTTCTTCCGGCAATTCGCGCGCTGGCCCAGGAAATCCCTGGTCGTCTATGCCAAATATGATCTGACATTTCTACCGGAGTTCTCCCGCCAAGTGGTGCAGCAATTCGAGCAACATGGCTTGGATCATAAAGTCTTTGCACTTCCCTGTGGCCATTACAGCACCGGAGAGACGCCCTACAAATACGTCGATGGCTGGCAGATCGCGTCCTTCCTGCGCACTGCGTTTGAGAGCTAGCTATGTCCGTGCCGAGCAAATGCCAAGTGCTAAATGCCAATTGCTTGTTTAGAATTGAAGTGCACACCAGTTCACCATGGTATCCGCCCACCAATCTCACGAAGCGATGGAGAAGCACCGTGGTGAATTCCTTCTCAGCACCGATCCTGAGCGGTTAGATCTCAATCTGATCCACAACTTTCTTACCGATAGCTATTGGGCAAGGGGCATTCCGGTCGAAGTCGTCGCTCGCTCTATTCAGAATTCGCTGTGCTTCGGCGTTTATGCGCGAGGCAGGCAAGTGGGATTTGCGCGTGTGATCTCTGATTTCGCTACCTATGCCTATATCGCGGACGTTTTCGTCCTTGAATCATTTCGCGGGCATGGCTTGGGAAAATGGATCATCGAATCGATTATGCAGCATCCACGTTTGCAGGGATTGCGCCGCTGGACATTAGTCACACGCGACGCCCACGGTCTATATGCGCAATTCGGCTTCGCGCCGCTGAAAACTCCCGAAAGATATATGGAACTGCACGATCCTGAGGTCTACCAGTTGCTTCGTGCCCCGCGGAGCGAACCGATTATTCCGGAGAAATGAGATGAAAAATCAGAACGACATGTCGCGTCCTTTATTCGAAGTTGATCCTGAAATAGCCACGGCGATCGACAACGAGGTTCGGCGCCAGCACGAAGGCCTGGAGCTGATTGCCTCCGAGAATTTCGTCAGTGAAGCGGTGCTTGAGGCGATGGGTTCGGTATTCACCAACAAATATGCCGAGGGCTATCCAGGGAAGCGCTATTACGGTGGCTGCGAGTTCACTGACGTGGTCGAGAATCTGGCGCGCGATCGCGCCAAGAAGCTTTTTGGCGCTGAACACGCCAATGTTCAGCCACATGCCGGATCGCAGGCTAACATGGCCGCGTACGCAGCAGTGCTTCAGCCGGGCGATACAATTCTTGGACTCAACCTCGCACACGGCGGGCATCTTACTCACGGCCATCATCTCAACTTCTCGGGCAAGACTTATCGGATCGTTCCGTATGGGGTCACCAAGGAAACGGAAACGATTGATTATGACGATTTGGAAAAGCTGGCCGAAAAAGAACGCCCGAAGCTGATCATCGGCGGAGGCAGTGCTTATCCGAGAATCATTGATTTCGCGCGCATGCGGCAAATCGCCGACAAAGTCGGAGCACTCTATCTGGTCGATATGGCGCATTTCGCGGGCCTGGTCGCCGGCGGCGTACACCCGTCCCCCGTGCCACATGCTCAAATCGTGACTTCCACTACGCATAAGACTCTGCGCGGCCCAAGAGCAGGCATGATTCTGTCGAAGCAGGAATATGCTGCTGCGATTGACAAAGTGGTTTTTCCCGGAATCCAGGGAGGTCCGCTGGTGCACATCATCGCCGCTAAAGCTGTGTGCTTTCATGAAGCCATGCAGCCATCCTTCCGCGACTATGCGAGTCAAATCGTCGCCAACGCGAAAGTCCTGGCGGAAACACTTGCCGCTGGGGGCTTCCGGATCATCTCCGGTGGTACCGATACCCATCTCATGCTGGTCGATGTTTTCTCGAAAGGAATGTTGGGGAGTGAGGCTGAAAAGGCACTTGACCAGGCGGGCATTACGGTCAACAAGAATGCCATTCCCTTCGATACCAATCCGCCGCTCAAGCCGAGCGGCATCCGCATTGGTACGCCGGCTTTGACTACGCGCGGTATGAAAGAAAACGAAATGAGGCAGATTGGGCGCTGGATTTCTGAGGCCTTGCACCATCGTGCGGATACTGTGTTTCTCGGCAAAATCCGCAAGCAAGTGCTGGATTTGGCCGAGGCATTTCCGTTATATCCGGAACGCCGTGCCCGAGCTCAGGCGGAAATAAGGGCTTGACGGTTTGCAGCAAGAACTACGAGCTGAGCTCAGCGATATCTCACTTGTGCTGAGTCGTCTCGGCAGGCGCAAGCGATTTCAGGTACAGCAAGATTGCTTCTGCATCCTCCCTATTAAAGCGATAGGCTGGCATGGGAGGCCGTGCCGGCAAGTCATTGTAGGCGATAGCAGTCATCAGGAATTTCATGGCCCCCGCCTTGTCCCAGCCGGGCAAACCCGCGATTCCCGGGGCGTTGTCGGCCCAGATCGGTACCGGAGCAATCGGCTTAAAACCGATTGGGGCGCCTTGCAGGTTTTTCGCGGCAATGGGTCTGCCCTGATCATCACGCGGGGTGTGACAGTCGCCGCACATGCCCACTTGGTCGACCAGGTATTTGCCGTGGGCGATCTTCGCGGCAGTTCCCCCTCCTGCGTGGGATGAGTCAGCCGCCCACGTTGTCACCGCGCAAATCCCGCTCAGCAAAACAGCACAAACAATGCTCTTCATTCGTTTGCCTCAACAAGCAAGCGTAAGTCCCGCGGAAACAGCAGCGGCTACAGTCTAGCAAAAGCTGTCAACAGGAACGGCTCCTTTGTGGTTAAATCATCCCGTGAAGGTTGCCATTGATATCCGGCGCATCACCGAATTCGGAGTGGGCACCTATACTCGAAACATAGTCCGGGCACTTGCCAGGCTTGATCATTCCAGCCAGTTTTTTCTTGTTGGTTCACCCGAAAAGATGGCAGAAATCGGTCCGCTGCCCCCTAATTTTAAGGGTGTTCCGTTGCTCGAGCCCGACAGCACGATCAAAGGTTACTTTGAATGCCGGACCGTCATTAAGCGGTTGCGTTGCGACTTGGTGCACATTCCACGTCTCTTCTCCATGCCACGCAACCTGCCCTGCCCTTATGTCATGACGGTGCATGATGTTCTAGAGCACATGTACAGCACGCATGACGGCTCTGGCCTGGCACGTTCTCTGCACTTTCATCTTACGCGACATGTATTGCAAGCAGCCGGGCGAATTCTGGCAGTTTCGCAATTCACCAAGAACGAAATTGAGAAGTTGTTCGGCATTCCCAGCCGCCACATCCGGGTGGTGTATAACGCGATTGACGAACGCTTCCTGCGAGGCCATGCATCGGAGGCTGATCGGCAACTTCTGGCTGAGCGTTACCTGGTGACCTATCCTTTTCTGCTGTATGCAGGCCGCATCAGTCCGCATAAGAATTTAGTGCGCATCATCGAAGCTTTTTCGGCGCTGAAAACTGAATTAGAGAAGGAATCCAAATATCCCGATTTGAAGCTGATCATCATCGGCGATGAGCTTTCTAAAAACCCCGATCTGCGCAGAACGGTGATTCGCAGCGCCGTGCAGAACGATGTTCGCTTCATGGGCTTTGTTCCCATTGAAATGTTGCGCGTGTTTTACGATGCCGCTAAGGTCTTTGTCTTCCCCTCACTTTATGAAGGATTCGGATTGCCGCCGCTTGAAGCCATGGCGCACGGAACTCCCGTCGTTACTTCCAATACTTCGTCTCTGCCCGAGGTGGTAGGCAATGCCGCTGTGCTGGTGAACCCCGAAAATGTTTTTGAAATTATGCGAGCGTTGCACCGGGTCCTGCTCGATCAAGCAGTACGGGACCGTATCCGGCAGCGTGGTTATGAGCAGGTTAAGAAATTTTCCTGGGACGCCTCGGCACAGCAGATTCTCGAGGTTTATCGGGAAGTTGTCCAAAAGCGTCCTGCTGCGACTGAAAATCAGCAGGAAGTGACAGCCAGGGTCGCCAACTCCTAAGCCCAGTCGAGAGCATCAGCTCTTTTTCAGCAAAGGAACTCCGGGAGAGACCAAGCTTAAGCGGTGTAGTTTATCCTCGATGCGCTTGCGCTCATTTGGCGCTGACACAGTGGCGTAGCGCTTGCGCAGCTTACGGGCTTTTTCTTTGCGAGTGCGGCGCCGGCGGATCTCCGGCCGCCGGCTAGGTGCGGACATTCAATCGCTCCTTGAATAGCAGATATTAAATAAGTTGAATCCTGCAGTCCAATTCTACATGCAAGGTGTCTTCAGCACTATCAGGGCAATGGCTTCTGGACTACTTTTCAGCAGGCCAACTGTTCCCGGCTAAGCTTGAGGCCGTTCAAATTGCCCAACACCGTTACGGCGATCGATTCTGTATGGAAGAATTCGTTCGCCAGTTCCTGGAGCTGTTCTGCGGTGACAGCTTCGATTTTCTCCAGTAACTCATCCATGCCGTAGAAACGGTCAAAATACATCTCCTGACGCGCAAGATTCGACATCCGGGACGTAGAGGATTCCAGTGATAGCATCAAGCTGCCTTTCAACTGATCTTTGGAGCGCCGCAGTTCCTCATCCGGAACCGGCTCCGCCTTGAGCTTGCGGAATTCGGAAACGATGCATTGCACAACTTTGGCGGCCGACTCTCGAGAAGTTCCGGCGTAGACAGAAAGGCAGCCAGTGTCCCGGTACGGATTCAAATCGCTATAAATTGCGTACGCAAGTCCTTGCCTTTCACGGATATTCTGAAACAGCCTTGAGCTCATTCCACCGCCCAAGAGAGTATTCAGAATGTAGGAGGCATGACGCTTCTCGTGGGCGATGGGATGCGCCGGCACTCCCACACAAATCTGCACTTGTTCCAACGACTTTTTATTGCGCATGATGATGCGCGGGACAATGGTTGGCTGCGGACTATGGAAGCCGTTCTTGACCGGCTTCATGTGCTCGAAGTGCTTATTGACCAACTCAAGGAAGCCCCGGTGATTCAGATTTCCAGCCGCGCTGATAATGAGATTGTCGGGTCCGAAACGCTGCGCGTAAAAATCGAGCACCGGGTCCCGCTCAAATCTCTTGACCGAATCCTTGGTGCCTAGGATTGGCTTGCCCAACGGGTGGTCTTTCCAGAAGTTCTGGGTGAAAATCTCGTGTACTAGGTAGTCAGGGTTGTCTTCGTCCATCTTGATTTCTTCCAGAATGACGCCCCGTTCGCGTGTGATGTCCTGACTGTCAAACACAGGGTTGAGCACAAGATCGCTCAACACATCCATGGCAATCGGGAAGTGCTCATCCAGCACCTTGACGTTAAAGCAGATGCACTCCTTCGCGGTGAAGGCATCCATATTTCCGCCAATCGAATCCACTTGACGGGCGATTTCTTCGGCCGAGCGATGCTTGGTGCCCTTGAAGACCATGTGCTCGACGAAATGTGAGATCCCGTTCCATTGCAGATCTTCATCTCTCGAGCCGGTCTTGACCCAAATACCGACGGAAATTGAACGGATGTGCTGCATCTGCTCGGTAATCACCGTCAGTCCATTGGGCAGAACTTCACGCTGAATATTGCGAGCGTCCTCTACCATGTTTTCGACAACCCGTGCACTTCCGCCATAAGAAATCTGGCGCTCTTATCGATATTGTTACACAGTGAAGCAGGGTTCATTCAAAGATAGTTACTTGTTTGTTATCAGGCACTTAGTCGAAACTCCCCGATTTTTCTACAGGTTTTTGACCGGCGCTGCTCTAGAATCGTCTGCAGTCCTCGAAAGTAGATTAGATGCATGAGTGAACTCCGTGAAGGGGCCCTTTTAGGCCTTACGCGTCAGGAGCTTGCGGCTCTGGTGGAAGAGGCTGGCCAACCCTCCTATCGAGGCCAGCAGATCTTTGAATTTATCTATAAACAGCGAATTGCCTCCCTCGATAAGATGTCCAGCCTTCCGCAATCGTTCCGAAGCGCGTTGGCGGCAGCCGGATTTGCGGTAAGGCTGCCAAATATCGAACGCAAATTCACATCTTCCGACGGGACAATACGCTACTTGTTGGGGCTGAGCGATGGTCAAAGCATAGAAACAGTCTGGATGCCGGAGGGTGACGGAGGTGAAGCTGGGGATGGCAGTGAAGCCGGAGTTGAAGAAGAAGGGCACACCCAAAGACATCGAGCCACTATATGCGTTTCCAGCCAAGTGGGTTGTGCCGTGGATTGCCAGTTCTGTCTGACAGCGTTGCTTGGAGTGGAACGCAATCTCACGGCAGGAGAGATCGTTGGCCAGGTTTGCGCGGTTTTGAATGAAAGACGTGTGCAGTTGCCGCAGGACCGGGTCAACATAGTGTTCATGGGAATGGGGGAACCATTTCTTAATTACGACAATTTTGTGAAGGCCGCGTGCCTGCTGGTAGAGGGAGTGGGTAATGCGGAGTCGCGCATGACTGTATCAACCGTTGGGATTGTTCCCCGGATCTATGAGTTTGGGACCGAACCTGTGCGGCCGAAACTAGCTATCTCGCTGAATGCATCCAATGAGGCATTGCGCAGCCGGCTGATGCCCATTAATCGCAAATGGACGCTTGCAAAGTTAATGGCAGCGGCTCGCGAATTTCCGTTACGCCCCCGTGAACGGCTCACTTTTGAATATGTGTTGCTGGATGAGGTGAACGACTCCGCACAGAATGCACGCGAATTGGCGGAACTGATCCGTGGTACGCGCTGCAAGGTCAACCTGATCGCGTGGAATTCCGGTCCCGGCATTGCGTTTCGATCGCCCGCGGAACACCGGGTATTAGAGTTTCAGAAAGTTCTTGTTTCAGCGGGGATACCGGCGTTTATACGACGTCCCCGCGGGCGTGACATCTATGCGGCCTGCGGGCAATTGAAACGCACGGAGGAACTCAAGGCATCCTGAGACGGGAGCGGTTGCTTGGTTCCTGACAGCTTACTACGGCACCGGCTGCAGACTGCGACTGTTGCGGAGAACGACTTCCGTCTGAGCCCTATCGCAAAACACTGGCAGTTCGATGCGGAAGGTCGCTCCACCTTCCGGCCGGTTGTAGCACGCGATTTTTCCTTTGTGCTCTTGAATAATGCCATAGCAAACACTGAGTCCCAGTCCCGCGCCTTGGCCCACTGGACGAGTCGTGTAGAAAGGGTCGAAAACTCGCTCCGGGCTCTGTATGCCCGGGCCATCATCAGAAAACTCCATTACCACCAGTTCATTTTCAAGACGGGTGGTGACTTTGACAATACCCCCCTTTTCGGACATCGCGTGCAGCGCGTTGTTGGTAACATGCAAACACACCTGCAGCAATTGATTCGAGTCGCCGAGGACGCGCGGCAAGTTGTCAGCCAAATCGGTCTGAATCTGGACAAACGCCGCCCGCATTTGCGGGGGGCGGAGTCTGACTGCGGTCTGCACCAAGGCATTTATGTCTATAGGCGTCTTTTCCGCTGGAACCTGCTGGGCGAAACTGAGCAAGCTCGAGACCAAAGTCCGGGTGCGCCGAATCTGATGTTCTATCTTCTGAACAAGTACGCGTTGCTCGTTGCCGAGCGGGGTCGCGGTCACCAATTCGGTATATCCAAGCATGGCGGTGAGGGGATTGTTCAATTCATGCGCCGCACCTCCCACGAGCTGTCCCAAGGATGCCAGTTTCTCCGATTGCACGAGTTGAGCCTGCAGACGTCTGAGGTTCTCGAACGATTCCTGTGAACTTCTTAGTAAACGTAGCAATTCGAGATCCAGCAGGTATTGCTTCAGAAAAACCATGCCGCCCAGGGCGAGCATAGTGCATAACGTCATGCTGAGGCGGAACATGCGCACGCTTTGCGGAACCGAAGGATCGAACTGTGACCAGGCCGCGAACAAGGGAAGCGACAAAACCGTCACCATTCCCAATCTCGCCACCCAGACTCCGTCGCCCTTGGCATTGTGCGTCGGCGTTTGTTCGGGAGCCCCTTGCAGGGCCTTCACGCCAATCCAGGTGACCCATGCCATCGAAGCGGCAAGCGGCACATCATAGATGCTTCCCGTGAAGTAAACCTTCCTCTCAATTGCCCAATTCGCCAGATAAGAACTTAAGCCGTAAGTCAGCGTACACCCGAACCAGTTCCCATACACATGTTGCCAATACCCAGAGCTGCGAAACCACAGCACGCTAAGGCCCGCGAGTAGGGCGAACTTTTCGATCAAATAAATGACATTAAGGTTGTGCTGGTAAACGTTGGGTTCGGGGTAAACATATTGCCAGGGAACCATAGTGACTACATAAAGATAGAGCCACCAGATCAGCAGCATGGCGAAATCGAGCGAGCCGAGCCGTGTGTTTCGTTGGTCTTGCTGCACATGAGGTTGCATCGCTAATGCTGCGATCATGGGTACCAGATGGACAAACAACACGACGTCCCCGGCAAACAGATTAGGCATATCCTGGCGCAGAAAAACCTCGAAATAGCACCAAAAGCCCTGGTATAAGACCCAGAAAGCCATTCCTAGGGCCATGAGCGCCCAGAAGATGCGGGCGCGGCGACTACTGTTCCGCATGATGGGGAGAAGTGCTACCGTGCCGGAAATTAGAAGAGTCAACTGAACGAGATCGCTAACGGCCACCCGAGCGAAGCCTTGCAAGCTTAACGAGGCCACTATTTGCACGCAAACCAGCCCGATAGCGGCCGAAACCCAGAGCTTGGAACCTCTCGTCATATCCGGTGGCTTTCATTGTAGGAGTCAATGGGATCAGCGAAAGTTACCGCGGTAACGTAACTAAGCAGCGACTACGGCTACATACACCCCTAGAAGTTTCACTTGCTCTTGAGGTCCAATACTTAATATCATCCGTTGTCACAGTCAGTTGCGGTATCACGGACGTAGTCACTTGGGATTTCGAGCGGTTACAGACCGTTTCCTGTGGAGACTTCGGGCCCCGATGAGCCCGGGAGAGGTACGGCGCGTTGAGCGATGGCTGGGCTCAGCCCGGGTCTTCTTAGCGGTCTCCGCACTGGTCGCGATCTGGATGGATCCTGGGACCATCCATTATTCCATCTGGGCCTTAGGATTGTTGGCATTCTATATCGCTCAGGGAATGATCATCATCATTTTCCTGCGCCGTCGGCAGCAGTCGACGCCGTCGTTTCGTGTACTCGTTCACAGTGCGGACATAATCTGGCCGGCCCTGATTTCCCTTTTTGCCATTGGAGAAAGCAATACGTTTTTTCTCTTCTTCGTGTTTGTTCTGGCTGCGGCAGCCTACCGCTGGGGACTATGGGAGACGTTGGGGACAGCGCTGGCGGAGGTCGGGTTGCTATGGACGGAAAGCTTTGCCTTACGTTGGGGCTTCTTTCCCGCGATTTACGGATTCTTTTTTCACCTGCACTGGCCCAGGCTGCTTGCCTGGTTGTATGCGTTTCTGTTCCGTCATCATTGGCCGCCGGTACAGTTCGACGCTACCTATTTCGAGCCCAAAGCTTTGTTCATGCGTTCGGTGTATCTGGTGGTGTTAGGACTGCTGCTGGGTTACCTGGCCGAGCAACAAAAACAGCTTCGCGCGGAAAAGGTGTTCATCAACCGAACCCTGGGCAAGGCTCGAGTGGAGACCGGTGTTTCCGGGACCCTGCAGGAGATTGCCGGCGAACTTCTTTCGACCTATCGCGCCAAGCACCTGCTGATTGCCTCCCAGGAGGTCGACAGTCATCGGGTTTTTGTGGCCGAATTGAGCGACCCCAAACAGGGAGCGTCGTTTCAATGGCTCGAATCGTCGCCCAAAGATCCTGCCACATACCTGCAGAAGTCCCAGGCGCTTGCCTGCTATATCGAGCGAAGCAAGCGAAATGGCAGCGGCCACTTCTCGGTTCTTGCCTTGGATGAATCGGGAACCCGTCTGCAGAACCCCTCGACTGAGTTTTTGGACGCTTTCGCGAAAGTGCATCAATTTCATAGCGCTCTGGTGGTTTCATTTGCCTTCGGTCGAGAATGGCTGGGACGAATATTTCTGCTTGATCCCATGCTCACCGGAGAAACCGAAGAAGAGCTGCACTTTTTGCAGGAATGGGTACGACAAGTTGGGCCAGCCGTTTACAACGTGCTGTTGTTGCGCCGCTTACGTTTAAGAGCAGGAGCTGTGGAGCGCGCTCGTTTTGCCCGTGAATTGCATGATGGTGCGGTTCAATCTCTGATAGCAGTTGAGATGCAGGTGGATGTCCTGCGGCGTCAATCGGTCACGCGGCCTGATGTCCTGCCGGCTGAACTGGGGCGTATTCAGGCCCTGCTGCGTGAGGAGGTTCTTAAACTTAGAGAACTCATGCAGCAAATGAAGACTCTGGACGTGGACGCAAAGCGGCTTCTTGGAGTCATTCATGATACTGTTGAACGTTTCCAGCGAGAGACCGGTATTTGCGCCCACTTCATCTCAGATTTGGTAGAACTCCAGATGCCACAGCCGGTTTGCCGGGAAGTAGCGCGGATTATCCAGGAGGCACTGGTCAATGTTCGCAAGCATAGCCAGGCGCGGCAGGTTCTGGTTCGTCTAGGGGTCACCGACGGTAGCTGGAAAATGGAAATCGAAGATGATGGCCGCGGCTTTCCGTTTTCGGGAAGGCTCTCCCAGCGCGAACTTGACAGCCTGGGAAAGGGCCCGGCGGTCATCAAGGAGCGGGTCCGTTTGCTGGAAGGAGAACTCACGATAGAATCGCATCCGGGACGCGGTTCTCGTCTGGAGATCCTGGTCCCGCAACAAAAGGCCGTACTGCATGGACAACCGTAGGTTGCAATCAATTCGCATCGTGATTGCCGATGACCATCCCATTTTTCGCGATGGGTTGCGCCGGCTGCTGGAAACCGAGCCCGATCTCAAAGTCATAGGTGAGGCTTGCGATGGCGCCGAGGCGGTCAAGCTGGCTCGACAGCTTAAACCTGACATCCTCCTGCTGGATCTTGCCATGCCCCGCCACCCTGGACTGGAAGCCCTCCGCGAAATGAGCTCAGGGACGGGTTTAAGCGTGCGAGTGATCCTACTTACCGCCGCAGCCGAGAAAAATCAGATCGTCGAAGCCCTGCAACTTGGCGCCCGGGGCGTGGTCCTCAAAGATTCGGCCACCCAGCTTCTGTTGAAAAGTATTCATACCGTTATGTCCGGTGAATATTGGGTAGGTCGGGAAAGCGTCTCCAATCTCGTACAGTATTTGCGAACCCTGATCCAGTCGTCGGGAGATGAAGCCAGGCAGAAGAAGTTCGGCTTGACACCACGTGAGTTGGAGATCGTTTCTGCGGTGGTGGCAGGCTATTCCAACAAGGAGATCGCGGAGTATTTCAAGATCAGCGAGGATACCGTCAAGCACCACCTGAGCAATATCTTCGACAAGCTCGGCGTCTCTACCCGTTTGGAATTGGCTTTGTTTGCTGTTAATCAGGCGCTGCCGTTAAAGCCAATCTCCTGAAGGGCAAAGCCTACCGTCTACTGTCTACTGTCTATTGTCTACTGTCTAAGTCTCCACTGAAATTGCCAATCCTGGTGTTCTCGATGAGGACATTGTTTGGTATGGCTATCTTGTCAGTCCGTTCTGTCTCTCTGTCTCTCTAGCACTTTCGTGCCATTACCTTACCTGTATGAGCCATTGCTGGCTTTGCGCCCACCAACTAGCATGAGGCCAGCAGATCACATTTGTGCGCATGGCTGCGTGATTTGTGTTTTTGCTAGCGGCCCGCGCTGGTGATCTCAATTGCAGGGAGGCGAACTGTGTCGTATCTATATCGTCTCTGGTCGGAAGACGACGGTCAGGACGTTGCTGAATACGCGGTGATGCTGGCCGTTATTCTGGTCATCGTGGTTGGCACCATCCGTTTGATCGGCGGCAACGCCAACAACGTCTTCTCTTCCGTTGCCAGTTCGATTACGCAATAGCGCCTTTCCGAGCGGCCATTCTGCGATTCATCCCCGACCGAGTGACTCTCTGGCGCTGATTTGTGATCAGGGGCCCATGCCAGTTGCTGACGACGCCTTCTTATCGGCACTTCCACGTTCACTCATGAGTTGCAGTGCCGAATCGTTCGCGCACCGCCAGTGCACACCGTCTGTCGTTCTCTGACGGTTCTTGCGCGATCGTAACAGGGTCGTGGCGTGGGGTGAGGCTTAAAGACTACTTGATTTCCAGGACTTCTTTTTCTTTAGCCTTGCTCATATCTTCCATTTTCTTGATCTCATCGTCGGTGAGCTTTTGGATTTCGCTGGTGGCACGCTTCTCGTCGTCTTCGGTGATCTTCTTGTCCTTCAGCGCTTTCTTGATGGCGTCGTTCCCGTCGCGACGGATATTGCGGACCGCCGTGCGGTGGTCTTCCAGTACCCGGTGCAAATGTTTGACCATATCCTTGCGGCGCTCTTCGGTAAGGGGTGGTACCGGAACACGAATGAGCTTCCCGTCGTTCATCGGATTCAAACCAAGATCGGCGGTACGGATTGCCTTCTCGATAGCTGCCAAAGAAGCAGGGTCGAAGGGCTGAATGGTAATCAGCTGCGCCTCTGGCGCGTGCACCTGCGCGATCTGGTTCAGCGGCATCTGAGAACCGTAATAATCGATGCTGACGGCATCGAGCATGTGCACATTGGCGCGCCCGGTACGGGTGGCTGCCATGGCCTTGCGAAAATCTTCTACGGCTTTTTCCATGCGCATCCTGAGTTGCGTGTAAGTATCCTTCAGACCGGGAATTGCGGCCATACTTGCCTGGGCCATATACAGGAGCTCCAAGGAACAGGATGAAAAGCGTAAATTATAAACCGCAGCACCGGCAAAATGCAGAAGGTGACGAGCCTTCTACCTTCTGACTTCTAACTTGCTGCTAAGCGCTGACCAGCGATCCGACCTTCTCGCCAGTTACAACCTTGCGAATATTACCGCGCCGATTGAGGTTGAATACGATGATTGGCAGGTTGTTGTCTTTGCAGAGTGAAATAGCGGTGGAATCCATCACCTTCAGGCCGAGTTTCAGGACATCGAGATAGGTGATCTCGGCAAATTTCTTTGCGTCTTTCACCAACATGGGATCAGCATCGTAGATGCCATCGACCTTGGTGGCCTTGAGAATGGCGTCTGCCTTGATTTCCATGGCACGCAGGGATGCCGCCGTATCAGTAGAGAAGTAGGGATTTCCTGTCCCCCCGGCAAAGATTACCACGCGATTTTTTTCAAGATGGCGGATTGCGCGCCGGCGAATAAAAGGTTCCGCCACCTGGTTCATCTCAATGGCCGATTGCACGCGCGTGTAGACCCCCTGCTTTTCCAACGCATCCTGCAACGCGAGAGCGTTGATGACCGTGGCCAGCATTCCCATGTGATCTGCAGAGACTCGATCCATGTCACGGGCCTGCTCGGCGACACCGCGGAAGAAATTCCCGCCACCAACTACGATGGCGATCTGCACACCCAAGGAATGGACATCAGCCAGCTCGGCGGCGATTTCGTGAATGCGGGCCGTGTCAACTCCGAAGCTCTGGTTTGCCGCCAGGGCCTCTCCCGAGAGTTTCAGAAGGACGCGTTTGAAGATAGGAGTTGTCATAACTTGTGCACTTCAATTTTCGTTCCACTACCAGAAACCTGGAGCCTACTCACTCTTCTGTTCCGGCCTGCTGATGGCAACGGTCTCGCCCGCATCGCCGACTTTGAAGCGGGCAAAGCGGCGCACTGAGATATTCTCGCCGAGCTTGCCAATCTTGGTGGCGATCAGTTGCGAAATGTTGACAGTCTGGTCCTTGATAAAAGGCTGCTCATAGAGGCAGACCTCCTCATAAAACTTCCCCATCTTGCCTTCGACGATCTTGTCAACAACTTGCGGGGGTTTGCCGGTAGCCGCCGCCTGCGAGCGGTAAATATCCTTCTCGCGTTCGTAGGCTTCAGGAGTCACATCTTCTTTGCGCACGAACTTGGGGTCACTCGCGGCGATGTGCATGGCGATGTCATGCACCAACTCTTTGAAATCGTCAGTGCGGGCTACGAAATCGCTTTCGCAATTTACCTCAACCAGCACGCCGATCTTGCCCCCAGCATGGATATAGCTAGCCACTGAGCCCTCGCTGGTGACCCGGGTGGCCTTCTTTTGCGCCACAGCCGCGCCGCGCTTGCGAAGGATCACGATGGCCTGTTCCATGTCGCCCTTGGATTCGGTTAGAGCCTGCTTGCAGTCCATCATTGGCGCGCCGGTGCGTTCCCGGAGCTCTTTTACTTGATTGGCGGAAATATTAACAGCGGATGTGCTCATAAACAGTTTCCAGTTTCTGGTTTCCAGTTTTTATATTGATGCTGTCTCCAGTCACTGGAAACTGGAAACACGAAGCTCGAAAACTGCCGCTAACAAACTTCGACCCGCGGCGGACGACCCGCGCGGGTCCAGATTCCTGACAGGCTGGTCGTTCGATTTTGGTCGTTCGTCGTTTCTGCTTGCGTCGTTCGCTTGCGGCTGCAACAAGCCTTCAGTAAGGCTGATGCTCGATCTCTTCCGCTTCCGCGCTCGCCTCTTTCGTCCCAACAGGCTGCTTGCGCGTACTCCTGCCCAGCACTTCTTCCATACTGATGTCTTCAGTCCCGCTGTCTTCTGCAGCGGTAAGATCGGCAGGGCTTTGCGCCGGCGTTTCGGTTGCGGCCACTTCGGCCTGCTGTGCGGCGCCTGCAGCGGCAGCCAGATCCGCGACCTGCTTATCACTCATTAGCTGTACACCCTCAGCGACTGAATCGGCAATCTTGGTGGCAAATAAACGAATCGCTCGCAGCGCGTCATCGTTCCCGGGGATCACGTAATCCACTTCGCTGGGATCGCAGTTTGTATCCACCACGGCCACAACCGGAATACCCAGCTTGCGCGCCTCACGAACGGCGATCTGCTCTTTATTTGAATCAATCACAAAAATGGCGTCCGGCAACCGCGTCATGTTCTTAATGCCCGCCAGGTTCGCTTGAAGATGTTTGCGCTCACGCTCCAGCTTGATCACTTCCTTCTTGGGCAGCAACTCGTAACGGCCATCCGTAGCCATCTCGTCGAGCTCTTTCAGCCGCTTCACCGACTTCTGAACAGTCACCCAATTGGTGAGCAGGCCACCCAGCCAGCGCTGGTTCACGTAGAAACAACCGGCACGCGTAGCTTCCTCGGCAATTGCGTCCTGCGCCTGGCGTTTGGTGCCGACAAAGAGAATGATCTTTCCTTCGCTAGCCAGGTCCTGTACGAACTTCGACGCTTCCTTGAACATCTTCAGCGTCTTCTGCAGGTCGATGATGTAAATTCCGTTGCGCTCGCCAAAGATGTATTCCTTCATCTTGGGATTCCAGCGCTTGGTCTGGTGCCCAAAGTGGACGCCCGCTTCGAGCAACTCCTTCATGGTGATGTTAGCCAATTAACCTCCTCATTTGGTCTGCATCGGGCTGGCCCAGTTTGCCAGTGACCAGCGATCGGTTGCCAGCAAGATTCGTTGGCACTGACCACTAGCAACTGCTCTCCCCGATTGCTATTCCCGTCCCCGCATCGCGAGATACGGGAAGAATTGAACACCCTTTCACCTCATTGTACCGGGTACCAGATACTCGGCATTCATCACTATCTCTTCGAATACTGGAAGCGCTTACGGGCGCCTTTCTGGCCGTACTTCTTGCGCTCCTTGGAGCGCGAGTCCCGGCTGATCAGGCCCTCGGCTTTCAATTTCTTCCGCAGTTCCATATTGAACTGCATAAGAGCGCGTGCAATACCGAGCTTAACGGCATCGGCCTGACCACTTACGCCACCACCGGACACTCTCACCGCAATGCTGAACGAATTTGCAGTCTCAGTAGAAAGCAATGGCTCCCTCGCGCTGTAACGTTGCGATTCAGTAACGAAATATTGATCGAACGGACGTCCATTGACTTCGAAATCGCCGCTGCCCGGACGCAAATAGACCCGCGCGACGGCCGACTTGCGTCGGCCCGTACCATAATATCGAAGTGACTCTGCCATTTAGCTCTCAGCACTTAGCAATCAGCATTTAGCCAGACTGCGAAGCGCAAACCTTTCAAAGATTCAGACCTGCCTCGACAACCTATGACTTCGCAGCCAGCGCCTCGGGCTTCTGAGCCTGATGAGGGTGCTTGTCACCGCGATAAACCTTGAGCTTGCTGATCATCTGCCGGCCAAGCTTTGATTTCGGCAGCATGCGCAAGACTGCCTGCTCGACCACCAACTCCGGTCTCTTCGCAAAGCGGTTGCGAAAATCCTCTGTCCTCAAGCCTCCGGGATACCCCGTATAGTGCTGGTACACCTTTTGCTCGGCTTTCATGCCGGTAATCTTAATTTTTTCGGCGTTGATCACAATCACGTGATCACCGGTGTCGAGAAACGGCGTGTATCTCGGATTCTCCTTGCCCATTAAGCGGCGCGCGACTTGCGAGGAAAGACGCCCAAGCGTCTGCCCGGAGGCATCCACGACATACCATTTGCGCGCAATTTCCCCCGCTTTGGGGAAATAGGTTGACATTCCAAGTCTCCAAAAAATGAAAAAAGCAAAGAAGACCGCTGAGTAACCTCGCAAGCGCTGAACGCGCAGGGCTATCAGGCGGGCAACCGCAGGACTGCTAAAGACTTAAAGATAACTTAGCGGGCGTGCATTGTCAACGAACCCACTGTCCACCTTATGCTTACGCACTCTGGCAACTCACCATCATTCATACGCCAGGGCGTCAATCGGGTCTTTCTGAGCGGCTTTACAGGCAGGATAGAGGGCACCGAGTATTGCACCCACGATCGCGATAGCCGTGGCTCGCAAAATCCATCCTCCTGTCACCACCACGCGGAGGGTCGATCGGCCATCAATCCCCGCCCGTGCCACCAGACTGAAGACGACACCGACAACGATGCCCGCGACGGCCAGCAGGATGGTTTCACGCAGGATGACATCTACGATATAAAACTTTGATGCTCCCATCGACTTCAGGATGCCGATTTCGCGAGTGCGCTCCATCACCGCGGTGTACATAGATTGGAAAATCACAAGAAACCCGATGATGACCGAGATCACAATTACAAAATCAATAAACTGAGGAACCCCCGGATACCTGCTCGTGGTCATCATGGAAAGGTAATATGCCATTGATGTGGCAACGTAGCGATCCATGCCAGGTACACGCTTGATTTCGTCGACTACCTGGTCGGCATTGTTCGGGTCATCGAGTTTCAAGTAGAAAATTGTGGCCT
>Ga0187781_10000139_pt1 | contig 49473 bp, 49 predicted proteins | sample 0715_SJ02_MP02_2_FD_132447 | JGI IMG/M metagenome (GOLD analysis project Ga0187781, IMG submission 132447) | Tropical peat soil microbial communities from peatlands in Department of Meta, Colombia - 0715_SJ02_MP02_20_MG | ecosystem: Environmental > Terrestrial > Soil > Wetlands > Peat | place... | reverse complement strand
TCACCGTCACCGTCGAGGAGTAGCCCCCGGCGTTCGGGTTAACACGTTCGGGTTAACGGCAGTCGGCTCATCGCCGAAGACTAGGCAGGTCACGCGCGCTGGTGTGGTCCCGTCCACACTGGATCGGTACGCTGGCTCAGAACACTATCGGTCGCGGGCAAATGGGAGGGTCCATGTGGTACTGGCTTCTCAAGTACATCTTCATGGGCCCGTTGCTTGCTGTTCTTGGTCGGCCGAAAGTCGAAGGGCTGGAACATATCCCGCAGTCCGGCCCGGCGATACTGGCCAGTAACCATCTGGCTGTCGCCGACAGTTTCTACCTGCCGCTGGTTGTGCGGCGCAGGATCACGTTCCTGGCGAAGTCCGAATACTTCACCGGCACGGGGTTGAAGGGTTGGTTCAACCGCTGGTTCTACGGCAGCACCGGTCAGGTGCCCATCGACCGCAGCGATGCCGACGCGGCGCAGGCCGCTTTGAATACCGCTGAGCGGTTGCTGAGCCAGGGCAAGCTGCTCGGCATGTACCCCGAGGGCACCCGCTCACCGGACGGCAGGCTCTACAAGGGCAAGACCGGGTTGGCCCGTCTGGCGCTGCAAACCGGAGTTCCGGTGATACCGGTGGCGATGATCGGCACGAACGTCGTCAACCCGCCCGGCAGGAAGATGTGGCGGTTCGGCCGGGTCACCGTCCGGTTCGGCAAGCCAATGGACTTCTCCCGATTCGACGGGCTGGCGGGCAACCGCTTCATCGAACGAGCCATCATCGACGAGGTGATCTACGAGCTGATGGGGCTTTCCGGTCAGGAATACGTCGACATTTACGCCGCCACCCTCAAGAACGGCAACGACGCCAATGGGTCCGGACCGGCGAAGCAATCGTCGTCGCGGATACCGGAAACGGCGGCGGGTTAGCGGATCACGATCCGAGTCAGCCGACGGCTGACACCGGCTCCGGCGCGGTCGACGTCCGGGGTGCAGCAGCGGTGGTGCTGACAGCGACCGCGGCGCCGGCGGCGACGATGGTCGCCAGCGCCCACCACAGGTACGAGACGCCGGCGAATTGACGCCACCACACGGCGCCCACTTCGTGGTGCTTGGGCAGCAGGTCGATCGGCGTCCAGTACATCAGTGCCACCCCGGCCGCGCTGACCGCGGCCAGCGCAACGCTGCGCCGCCGCCAACCCAGCACTGCGGTCACCACCACCGTCGGCAACATCCACACCCAGTGGTGCGACCACGACACCGGCGAAACCACCAGGCCGAACAGCGCGATACAGATAACCGCCAGGGTCGGCTCGCCGGCGCGCAGCACCCGCCGCGCAGCCCACACCGTCAGCGCCAGCACGAGCAGGCACGCGGCCACCCACGGCAGGAATCGTGCATGCTCGCTAAGGCCCAGCCGCGCCAATGCCCCAGCGACGTTCTGGTTGGTGTTCAAACTCGCCGCGCCGATCCGATCGGTGTCGTGGATGGTGTCGGTCCAGTACTTCCAAGAGTCGTGCCACGCCAGGACGAACCCGGCCAGGGTCGCCGCCAGGAACGACGCCAGCGAGGTCAGCATGGCGCGTCGGTCGCGGTTCAGCAGGAAGTACAACAGGAACACCGCCGGGGTGAGCTTGAGCGCCATGCCCAGCCCCAGCAGCAGGCCACGCGGCCAGGGCGTGCGGCGGGGCACGCAGTCGGCGATCACCAGCGTCATCAGCACGACGTTGATCTGCCCGAAGGCGAAATTCGCTTTGATCGGCTCCAGCCAGATCGCTGCGGCCGCAACGATCAACGCCGTCAACCACCATCGCCGCAGCCAGGCCGGTCCGGGCACCACCCGTGCGGTGCTCCACACGTCGAGTCGGGTCAGCATGATCATCGTGGACACGACCAACAGCGCCAACGTGATCAGCGTGATCGTCACGCTGGCGGCCGGCATGCCCAACCACGCGAAGGGGCAAAACACGATGGCGGCGAGCGGGGGATAGGTGAACGGGAGATTCAAGCCGATTGGCGTGTGAAATTGCACACCTTCGTCGTACAGCGGACGGCCATCCAGCCAGGCCTGGCCACCCATCCGGTAGACGTCGATGTCGATGCGGTACGGGGTGTGGCCGACGAGCCGCCATGCCGCATAGCCCAATGCGGCGAAGCCCAATAGCTGGAGCAACGCCGACCAGGCATTTCGCCAGATACCGGGCTGCGCGGTGGCCACCCGCCCGCGCCAACTGCCCACGTCGGGCGACTGCCGTGTACTCATGTCGATGACCAGCCTATCGGTGCGGGCGTCTTAGCCTGTGTCGCGGAGGGCCGTCGGTGCGAAGTGGGCGTAGGTTTCTTAGAGTGCTCCGCTGGTTCGAGGACGACATTGTCGGCCGCGGTCGACTGCCGTTGTTGTGTTGTCTGGTCGCTTTCATCCTCACCTTTTTCGTGACGCGCACCTGCGTGCGTTATATCCGCCACCGCGCTGAGCGTGGCCTGCTGCCGCGTTGGTGGGAGCCACGCAACATTCACATCGGAAAAAAACACATCCACCACGTTGTTGTCGGAGTGCTCCTGGTAATGGTCTCCGGTGTGACGTTGGTGGCCTTGTCGGTCAGCGGCAACGAACTTGAACACACCACGAGCGCCATCGTCTTCGGTATCGGAGCCGCGCTGGTGCTCGACGAGTACGCGTTGATCCTGCACCTGTCCGACGTCTATTGGGAGGAAGACGGGCGGACGTCGGTCGACGCGGTCTTCGCGGCCGTGGCGGTGGGCGGGCTGCTGGTCCTGGGCCTGCACCCATTTTTGTTCTTTATCAGCCTGTGGCACGACACCACTCACTCGGTGCTGCTGCGCGCCGGCGTGGTCTTCGCGATGGTGCTGACTTTGCCACTGGCGGTGCTGGTTGTCGTCAAGGGCAAGGTGTGGACCGGCCTGATCGGCATGTTCTTCGTCCCATTGCTGGTCATCGGGGCGATCCGGCTGTCGCGCCCGCAAGCCCCGTGGGCCCGCTGGCTTTACATGAGTCGACTGGACAAGATGGCGCGTGCGCTGCAACGCGAACGAACTCTGCGCCGCCCCGTCGTGCGGGCCAAGCTGTGGTTGCAGTACACGATCGCCGGTACGCCGCGCCGCCCCGACCGTCGAATGGTCGATGCGCTGCTGGACCGCGAAGTCCATCCGGCGCCGCCGCCGCCGCAACCGCCGCGGCGCACCCTGGCCGGGAGCGTTGCCATCAGGTGACCGGCTGACGCAGTGCGGTATTTCTACGACACGGAATTCATCGACGACGGCCGCACTATCGAGTTGATCTCGATCGGGGTGGTCGCCGAGGACGGCCGCGAATACTACGCAGTCTCAACCGAATTCAATCCCGAGCAGGCCGGCAGCTGGGTGCGCACTCACGTGCTGCCGAAACTACCGTCACCGGCCTCCCAGGTTTGGCGCTCACGTGCCCGGATCCGCGCGGACCTGGAAACGTTCTTCGACATCGACGGCGCGGAGCCGATCGAGCTGTGGGCCTGGGTCGGTGCCTACGACCATGTCGTGCTGTGCCAGCTGTGGGGCCCGATGACCCACCTGCCGCCGGCGATGCCGCGATTCACCCGAGAGCTGCGCCAGCTATGGGAGGACCGAGGGTGCCCGCGGTTGCCGCGCCGGCCGCCCGATGTGCACGACGCGCTAGTCGACGCTCGAGACCAGCTGCGGCGATACCGCTTGATCACGTGGGATGGTGACTATGGCTAGCCCGGCCTGTGGGCGCTCGGCCTGATTAGCGGACTGCGGTGCCCGGTTACCATAGACGGGTGAACTGGACCGTGGACGTGCCGATCGAGCAGCTGCCGCCGCTGCCTCCGCTGCCGGCGGATCTGCGGGCCCGGTTGGACGCCGCGCTGGCCAAGCCGGCTGCACAGCAGCCCAGTTGGACGCCCGAGCAGGTCGCGCCGATACGAACGGTTCTGGAGAGCGTGCCACCGGTGACGGTGCCGTCGGAGATCGTCCGGCTACAGGACATGCTGGCCCAGGTTGCCAACGGTGAGGCGTTCCTACTGCAGGGCGGCGACTGTGCCGAGACGTTCGTCGACAACACCGAACCGCACATCAAGGGCAATATCCGAACCTTGCTGCAGATGGCGGTGGTATTGACCTATGGCGCCAGCGTGCCGGTGGTCAAGTTGGCCCGCATCGCCGGGCAGTACGCCAAGCCGCGGTCGGCTGACGTCGACGCCCTGGGGCTGCGCTCCTACCGCGGCGACATGGTCAACGGATTCGCCCCGGACCCCGCGGCGCGTGAGCACGACCCGTCGCGGCTGGTGCGCGCCTACGCCAATGCCGGTGCGGCAATGAACCTGGTGCGCGCGTTGACATCGTCGGGGCTGGCGTCGCTGCATCTGGTCCACGACTGGAACCGGGAATTCGTTCGGACCTCGCCGGCCGGCGCGCGCTACGAGGCGCTGGCCTCCGAGATCGACCGGGGCCTGAAATTCATGAGCGCCTGCGGGGTGGCCGACCGTAACCTGCAAACCGCCGAAATCTACGCCAGCCATGAGGCTTTGGTGCTCGACTACGAGCGAGCCATGCTGCGGTTGTCCGACCAGGAGGACGGCGAGCTCCAACTGTATGACCTGTCGGCCCACTACCTGTGGATCGGCGACCGGACCCGGCAACTCGATGGCGCGCACATCGCGTTGGCCGAGGTGATCGCGAACCCGATCGGCGTCAAGATCGGGCCGACGACGACGCCCGAGCAAGCCGTCGAATACGTCGAGCGCCTCGACCCGTACAACAAGCCGGGCCGGTTGACCTTGGTGAGCCGGCTGGGCAACAACAAGGTGCGCGACCTGTTACCGCCGATCATCGAAAAGGTGCAGGCCACCGGTCATCAGGTGATCTGGCAGTGCGATCCTATGCACGGCAACACCCACGAGTCGTCCACCGGCTACAAAACACGGCATTTCGACCGCATTGTCGACGAGGTACAGGGTTTCTTCGAGGTGCACAGGGCGCTGGGCAGTTACCCCGGTGGTATCCACGTCGAGATCACCGGAGAGAACGTCACCGAATGCCTTGGTGGCGCCCAAGACATTTCGGACACCGATCTGAGCGGCCGCTACGAAACCGCATGCGACCCGCGGCTGAACACCCAGCAGTCATTGGAGCTGGCGTTCCTGGTCGCCGAGATGTTGCGCGACTGAGCCGGATCCGGCGCGGCGGCTAGAGCAATCCGCTCAGGTTGCTGCCGATGGTCCATGCCGCGGCGGCCACCATCCCGGTGACCGACAGCACGACCGCTACCCAGATCAGCACCATGCGTCGAGCGTGCTGGCGTTCGAGCGCGAACTCGACCATGTCGATCCCGGCGAATTGGCCTGATAACTCTTGATATTCGCGATCGGCCCGCACGTCGGGTCCAGCCGGCCAGTCCTGGGGTTCCCGGGTCAGCTGACGGGTGGGGTGGTGTACCGGCGGGCGCCGGGCCGGAGGCTGTTGTTGCTCCGTGGTCCGGTGTTGGTCGACCTGGCCGCGGTGCAGCGCGGCTGAGCGGTGCTGAGCAGAGTTGCGCGGTGCGGGCACCCGAAACTCCGGTAGTGCCAACTCGTCAACGATCGCCGCTAACTCGGCGCCCATTTCTTGTGCATCAGCGTAGCGGGCGGCGGGATCGCGGGCCGTCGCTCGTCCCACCAGCTCGTCGAATTGTCCAGGAACGCCGTCGATTACCGTGCTGGGCGCGGGTACATCGGTATCCAAGCGTTGGTATGCGACCGTCAGCGCCGAGTCACCGGAAAATGGCGTCTGCCCGGTCAGCAGCTCGTAGGCCACTATTCCCGAGGCGTAGACATCGCTTCGCGGGCTGGCGTTTCCGTCCCGGACCTGTTCGGGGGACAGGTAGGCGGCCGTGCCGAGAATGACGCTGGCGGAAGTGATTCCGGCCGCAGCGACGGCGCGGACCAGCCCGAAGTCGACGATTTTGACGTCGCCCTCGTCGGAGATCAACACATTTTCCGGTTTGACATCGCGGTGCACCAGGCCGGCCCGATGCGCGGCGGCCAGCCCGCCCAACACCGGGCGCAGCACCGCGGCGACGGCATGCGGTGGCATCGGGCCCCGCTCGGTCAGCAACTCGCGCAGCGTGCCGCCCTCGACGAGTTCCATCACCAGGAACGGGTGTAGGGCGTCGAGGCCCTGGTCGTATACGGCGACGAGTCCGGGGTCTTTGAGTCGGGCGACCGTGCGGGCCTCGAGCTGGAAGCGGGTGAGGAATTGCTGATCGCCGGCGTAGCGGGAATCCATCACTTTCAGTGCGACCGGTCGGTCCAAACGGGTGTCGAGGCCGCGGTACACCGTCGAGGTGCCGCCGGTGGCGATCTTGGTCGCTACGCGATACCGCCCGTCCAGCAACGTGCCCTCGAGAGGATCGTCCGTCGCTGCTGTCACGGGGTTCATCGTAGGTGGCGCCACTATGTCCGATGTCTACGCCATGGACGCCGGAAACCTTTACATTGCGTGCCCGGAATACGCAGCATCCCCGGCCTACACTGAGTCGGTGAGCAGGATTCCGGCCGGCGACGACGTTCTGGACCCCGACGAACCCACCTACGATCTGCCCGGCGTCGCCGAGTTGCTCGGCATCCCAGTCACCAAGGTGCACCAGCACCTGCGGGAAGGCCATCTGGTGGGCGTACGGCGTGCCGGCGACGTGTTGGTGCCGCGGATCTTCTTCACCGAATCCGGCGAGGTGGTGAAGAGCCTGCCCGGGTTGCTGATGGTTTTGCACGACGGTGGTTACCGCGACACCGAAATCGTGCGCTGGCTGTTCACCCCCGACCCGTCGCTGACCGTCACTCGGGACGGGACGCGCGATGCCATCAGCAACGCCCGCCCAGTCGACGCGCTGCACGCCCATCAGGCTCGCGAAGTGCTGCGCCGGGCGCAGGCCATGGCCTATTGACACCGAAATCAGGCGGCCTGGGCGGCGTCAATCGGCTGGCCCGGCCGGCTCCGGCACCGGCGGCCGAGACAGCGTGTACCAGGCGATCGCGGCGCAGGCCGTCGCCACCAAGACATGGATCCACGAGTACATCCCATGGGCGCCATCGGGTTTGAAGACGACCATGATCCAGGTGGAGAATCCGGCGATCGCCGCGACCGCCGCGCGCGATTGGGCAAGCGGGGCCACGACGGCCAGCGGCCAGCTGTAGTACCACGGCAGCGCGCCGGGTACGAACAACACGACGACGAGCATGGCCCAGGCGACGCCGGTCAACACCGTGCGGTCGTCCTGCCGGTATCGCCACCACAGCAGCGGTAGCGACACCGCGATGATTGCGATTCCGACGAGTCGGGTGACCTGCAGCATGGCATAGAAATTCACCGGAAAGAAGAGTCCGCCGACAGCGTGGATCAGGTTGGCCATCGCCGTGGGGACCGTCAGCCAGTTGATGATCTTCACCGAACCGGCCAGCGCGGTCAGCCAGCCCAGCCCCACCCCGGCCAAGCCGGATAACACGGCGAACACGGCGATGAGGATCAGTACGGATGCTGCGCCGGCCGCCGCAAAGGCCGGCAGCGGCCGGTATCCACGTTGGTTACGCAGATGGCGCATCCACACCCAGACCATGAACGGCAGTGCGATCCCGGCGGTCGCCTTGACCGCGACCCCGAGGGCGATGAGCGTCACACCCGCAACATGATGGCGCTCGTAGGTCAGTGTGATGCCAGCGGTCATCAGGCCCACCATCAGCATCTCGTTGTGAACCCCGCCCATGAGATGGATGATCACCAGCGGGTTGAGCACGCAAATCCACAGCGCGATGGGCGCATTGGCGCCGAGATGGCGTGCCAGCCGCGGTGTCGCCCAGATCAGCAATGCCAGTCCGGGCAGCATGCACAGGCGCAGCAACGTGGTTCCGGCGATCACGTGATTGCCGACCAGCATCGTGACAAGCCGGGCAATCATGATGAATGCCGGGCCGTAGGGTGCCGTGGTGATGGTCCAGATGGGACTCACGTTGTCCAGCAACGGATTCGGATTCTCAATCGGCCCGACAGCGTAGGGGTCCAGGCCGTCGCGCAGCAGCGCACCCTGGGCCAGATACGAGTAGGTGTCGCGGCTGAAGACCGGCACCGACAGCAGCAGCGGCGCCAGCCAGAAGCCGGTGCTGGCCACCATCGTGTATTCGCTCGCACTGCCGGTGAGAACACGCCGGCCCAGCCACAGCCACGCGATCAGCATCAACGCCACGCCCACCCAGAGCACCACCGAGGACAGCACCAGCCCGTGCCCGTAGCGCATCCAGGACAGGTGCAGCGACTCCAGCAGTGGGTCATGCTGTTTCGTGCTGCCCGCTCCGAGTCCTCCTATGGTGATCAGCGCCGCACCCAGGCAGCCCAGTAGTGCCGGTCGGCCCTCGGCCGCGGCAATGAACTCCCGCAGTCGTGAAAAGTGTTGCGTCCGGCCGGCAGCCGGGCCGGCAGTGGGTGTGGATGCGCGCGTGGACATGCGCGTCATGCGGACCGGTTCGCGGCCAGTCGGGCCATCTCGGACAGTCCGGTCTTGGCGGCCGCGTGGATGGGTGCGTCGCCCAGCGTGGCCAGCGCCCGCCGGGTCAGCGTGTCGATCTGGTGCTCGACCGCAGCCAGCGCGCCGACCCGCTCGATAACGCCGCACAGTTCGCGCGCCTGGGTGTCGCTCAAGTCGCTGCCGATCGAGGCGCGCAACAGCTTGGCGGCGGCCGCATCTGACCTGTCGGCTAATTCCACCGCCGTTGCCAGCAGCACTGTGCGCTTGCCAGACCGAAGGTCGTCGCCGGACGGCTTGCCGGTGACCGCCGGATCTCCGAACACCCCTAAAACGTCGTCACGCAGCTGGAATGCGACGCCCAGGTCGGTGCCGACCTCGTGGAAAAGGGTCTGCACGTCGGGTCTATCGGCAGCGGCGGCCACCCCCAATTGCAACGGACGCGACACCGTGTAGGAGGCGGTCTTGTAGGTATTCACGTTCATCGCCGACGCGATCGACTCGGCGGCGCTGGCCTCGGCCACGATATCGAGGTATTGGCCGCCCAGTAGCTCGGTGCGGATGTCGACCCAGACTCGCCGCACCCGGCGGCGTGCGTCGGGCGGCAGATCGATGCCCGCGACGATATCGTCGGCCCACACCAGCGCCACATCGCCGAGCAGGATGGCCGCCGAAATGCCGAATTGCTCGGCCGGTCCCCGCCACTGCCGGTCGCGGTGCAGCGCAGCGAACTGCATGTGTGTAGTCGGCCGACCCCGGCGAGTCGCCGAGCCGTCGATCACGTCGTCGTGCACCAGCGCCGAGGCATGCAGCAGCTCCAGCGCGGAGAACAACAGCAGGGCTTGGGCGTCGGCGTCTTTGCTCGACACGGAGCGCCAGCCCCAGTAGGCGAACGCCGGGCGCAGCCGCTTCCCGCCGCTCAGCACGAACTCTTCCAGGCCGGCCGTCAGGCGGTCGTAGTCGCTTCCGATGTAGGCGGCCTCACCGCGGCGGTCGTGCAAATACCTCCGCAGCTGGTCGGTGACGGCGTCGGCCAACTCGACGGTTGCCGCTGCTTCTACGCTCAGCGCGACACCCCTTCCTGGTCCGCTTCAATCATCGGCGCGATCGTGGCCCGCCAAGTCTATTCGGCGCCGGGCTGTCCAGCGGGTTTTGCCTTACTCAGACCCTGAACTCCGTGCTCCCCCGCACGCGGGTGGGCCCACACCGCAGGTAGGGGAGTACCCCACGCCATATGCTGTCGGGTGATCCGCGCCCACCTGCCGGCCAGCGTTGTTTTCCTGCTGTGGTGAAGAAGTAGTCGATGATGAGGAGTAGCCCGTTGACCTTGAACACCATCGCAGTCGAGCTGGTACCGACGAATGTAGAGCGCGGCACGGAGCAGGCACTCGAAGACGCGCGCAAAGTGGTGCAACTGTCCACCGAAGCCGGCCTCGAGGGGCGGATCGGGCACCTGATGATGCCGGGGTTGATCGAGGAGGAAGATGACCGGCCCGTCAAGATGAAGCCAAAGCTGGACGTGCTCGATTTCTGGTCGATCATCAAACCGGAGTTGCCCGGTGTGCGTGGATTGTGCAGCCAGGTAACTGCTTTCATGGACGAGCAGTCCTTGCGTCAGCGGCTCGGTGATCTGGTCGGTGCCGGCATCGACGGGATCGTGTTCGTCGGCGTACCCCGCACCATGGCCGATGGTGAGGGCTCCGGTGTCGCGCCGACCGACGCCCTGTCGATCTACCGTGAGCTGGTGGATAACCGGGGCGTGATCCTGATTCCCACCCGGGAGGGTGAACAGGGCCGGTTCAATTTCAAGTGCGATCAGGGTGCGACGTTCGCTCAGACTCAGCTGTTGTACTCCGACGCGATCGTGGGTTTCCTGGCCGAGTTCGCTAAGCGGACCGACCATCGGCCGGAGATCCTGCTGTCGTTCGGCTTCGTACCGAAGATGGAGCACCGGATTGGTTTCATCAACTGGCTCATCCAGGATCCGGGCAACGCCGCGGTGGCCGATGAGCAGGCGTTCGTCAAGGTATTGGCCACCACCGAACCTGCCCAGAAGCGCAAGCTGATGGTCGATCTGTACAAGCGGATCATCGACGGCGTCGTCGACCTGGGATATCCGCTGAGCATCCATCTCGAAGCCACGTACGGCAATTCGGCGCCGGCTTTCGAGACGTTCGCGGAGCTGCTGGACTACTGGTCGCCGTCGAGCTGACAGCCGCTTTTCGATCATCGGGTCAGTCGGACTGCTGGTCGCTCGGCTCGGCGAACCGGGGCGAGCGGTCGCGGCTGTACCAGGCCAGCAGCGCCACCACGCCCGCGACCACGAGCGACGAAAGGCCCAGCCAGAGCGCCGCGCCGCGAAACGAACGGGTGCTCGGATCGGTGTAGCGGGCCTGAGCGTTCATCATGCTCACGATGCCCGGCTTGAGTTTCCACTGCACCGTCTCCGGGTCCACGCGATCACCGTTGGTGGACGTGACCGCGCCGGGGAAGGCGACGGTCAGCTCGACGTCCGCATCGGCATCGGTCAGCGACGTCAAGTCCGCCCTCCCCTCCAGGATCACTAGCTCGCCTGCTCGGCGCAGGGACAGGTTGACGCCCTGGGCGTCGGAGTTCATATTTGCCAGCTCCGGCAGCTCGGCAAAGGTCAAGTCGGAGAACACCGCCTGGGACCCCACATAGCCGTCGCGGTCGTACTTGGAGATCGCCACTTTCTGGCTGAACGGCAAATTGGGATCCAGTTGCGGTCCAGCGTCTTTGTCGTTGCGCGATTTGGCCGCCGCGATGATCTCCCCGGACACCAGGTCATCAGGGGAGATGGTGATCGACGCCCTGATCCGGACGCATCCGGCGAGCACTGGTACTACCAGGAGCAGCATCGTCAGGGCCGCCAGGCGGCGACGACGACGCGCGGTGAACGCTCGGGCGAAGAGTTGGATGCTGCTGGCACGCACCCGGTCATCGTGCCAGACCTCGCCGGCGTGTTGTGCGGCTACAGCGGGAGCTTGCGGCCCAGGATCGCGAACGCTCGTGGGTCGCCGGTGAAGTGGTAGCCGCGAATGATGTCGATAAATCCCAGCCGACGGTACAACCGCCAGGCGCGATTGGCTTCGCCGTTGATCTCCGGGGTCGACAGCAGCACGTTGGCTTCGCTGCGGTCGGCGAGCAGCCGCCGCGCCAACGCTTCTCCGAGGCCTCGGCCCTGTGCCCGGGGATGAATGTGCAACTCCGTCAGCTCGAAGTAGCTGGCCATCAGCCTCGCGATCTCGGGGCCGGGGAAGCCGCCGCGTTGCAGCCCGAGCACGACTTGCTGTTGCCACCACTGATCGGGTGCGCCGCAGTAGCCGTAGGCCACGCCGAGCAGGGTTGCCTCGCTCAGCTCGGTAGACGATGGCGTGAGGCCGGCCGGCGTGTCGACTTCCACGGCCGCTACGGCCTGCCAGCCGCGCCGTCGGGTGTGCTCGAGCCACATGGCGGCGCGCTGATTCTCGGTGCCCCGCGGATAACGCATTGCGTCGACGTAAACGCCCAAGGCGTCTCCCAGACGCCGTTGCATGTCTTGCGGCGGCAGGTTGATGAGGAATGTCGCCAACTGGGGAGTCTCCTCGTCGGTCGTCCAGTGCCGTGCTCCGTCCCATTATCGGACGCGGCGGCGGTGCGCGGATCACCACGCGGCGGCGGTTACAATCAGCGAGCGAAGCAGTGGTATGACGCTGATTGACCTCGTATCATTCTGATTAGTTGCCCACACAGCGGGCATTGAAGTGCTATCGGTAATACGTACAGCTTTTCGGCAAGGAGGGACGAATGCCACTCTCCGATCATGAGCAGCGGATGCTCGACCAGATCGAGAGCGCTCTCTATGCCGAAGACCCCAAATTCGCCTCCAGTGTTCGTGGCGGGGGGTTGCGTGCGCCGACCGCACGGCGACGGGTGCAGGGCGCGGCGTTATTTGTGGCCGGTCTCGCGATGTTGGTCTGTGGCATCCCATTTAAGACCCTGTGGGCCGGACCGTTTCCGATCCTGTCGGTCATCGGCTTCGTCGTGATGTTCGGCGGCGTCATATTGGCCATCATCGGCCCGCGACTGTCCGGTCGGGGGGAGCGCCGAGGGTCCTCGGCAGGCGCGCGCCAGCGCCGAAGCAAGGGTGCGGGCGGTTCTTTCACCAGCCGCATGGAAGATCGGTTCCGCCGCCGCTTCGGGGAATAGCGTCAACAGGAACAAAAGGGCAGCGTTTGGCGGCCCTTTGTTTTGCATCGGGTGAGCCGGGTTTGCCCGACACGCAGCAGTGCGCTGCCATGACGCGGCCGCACGCCTCACCTTAGCCCCCCACTGCGCCCCACCTTACCGATAACCCGCAGTTCAAATGTGGTTTGAGCTACCGATCATCGACGCCGCACCGGCATTGCCGAGCCGCTTGAGTGGCCGAAAACCTGCTGAAACGACACCAATCAGTGACCTTCTTGCCGTTAAATGGAGCGCAGTGGGGGATTGTGGGGTATGGTGGCGCAAGTCGAACGGCGTGGAGGTGGCCAGATGTTTCTCGGCACCTACACGCCCAAGCTCGACGACAAAGGGCGGCTCACGCTGCCCGCCAAGTTCCGTGACGCGCTGGCAGGAGGGTTGATGGTCACCAAGAGCCAAGACCATAGCCTGGCTGTCTATCCCCGTGCGGAATTCGAGCAACTTGCCCGTCGGGCCAGCAAGGCATCAAGAAGCAACCCGGAGGCGAGAGCGTTCCTGCGCAACCTGGCCGCCGCCACCGATGAACAGCATCCCGACGCGCAAGGCCGAATCACGTTGTCGGCCGACCACCGTCGCTACGCAAACCTTTCGAAGGACTGCGTGGTCATCGGATCGGTTGACTACCTAGAGATTTGGGATGCCCAAGCCTGGCAGGAATACCAACAGACCCACGAAGAGAACTTCTCCGCAGCCAGCGATGAAGCACTCGGCGACATTATCTGAGGCGCGTGCCCGTGCACCGTGGCCTCTGCCCGAACCGACCCTGACGTACTTCCCCAACGCCAGGTTCGTGTTGTCGGACAGGGACCTCGGTGCAGGGGCACACCGCCGGGTCACCGGGCGATCGCAAGCGCGGCGAAGCCGGGCGCAGCGGGTCGACCGCCGGGTCGCTCGTAGGGGAGGTGTTGTCATGGCTGATGTCACAGGCGATTTCGGTCATGTGCCCGTGCTTCTCGAACGCTGCGTCGCACTGCTCACCCCCGCGCTGACGCGTCGCCATCCGGACGGGTCGGGCGCGGTGCTCATCGACGCGACCGTCGGCGCCGGCGGGCACACCGAACGTTTCCTGACCGACTTGCCCGGACTCCGGCTGATCGGCATCGACCGCGACCCGACCGCACTGAACATCGCCCGCACCCGGCTGGCGCGTTTCGCTGACCGCCTCACCTTGATCCAATCTCGGTATGATCGGATCGGCGCTGTTATCGCCGAGTCGGGTTATGCTGCAACGGGATCCGTGGACGGTGTGCTCTTCGATCTTGGCGTCTCGTCGATGCAGCTCGACCGCGGCGAACGCGGCTTCTCCTACGCCAAGGACGCGCCGTTGGACATGCGGATGGACCCCACATCGGCGCTGACCGCCGCCGAAATCGTCAACAACTACGACGAGGCGGCGCTGACCGACATCCTGCGCCGGTACGGCGAGGAGCGCTTCGCCCGCCGCATCGCCGCGCACATCATCCGCCGCCGTGCGCGCACGCCGTTCACCTCGACCGGCGAGCTGGTAGAGCTTGTCTACCAAGCAGTTCCGGCACCGGCCCGACGTACTGGCGGACATCCGGCCAAGAGGACATTCCAGGCGCTGCGCATCGCGGTCAACGACGAGCTGGACGCATTGCGCGACGCTGTGCCCACCGCCTTGAACGCCCTCGCCGTCGACGGACGCATCGTGGTGCTGGCGTATCAGTCGCTGGAAGACCGCATCGTCAAACGGGTGTTCACCGAGGCCGCTACCTCGAGTACACCGCCGGGTCTGCCGGTCGAACTCCCCGGGCACGGACCGCAATTCACCTCGTTGACGCGCGGCGCCGAACGCGCCGGCGACGCCGAGATTCAGCAGAACCCGCGAAGTGCCGGGGTGCGACTGCGTGCTTTGCAACGCGTGCAACCGGGGCATGAGGCAGCAAGGAAGGGAGGCAGATGAAAGCCAAGCGTGAAACGCCACCGCCTCGCGGCGGTGGTCGTCGGCGCGGGCAGACCAGCGCCTCCCGGACCACCGGGCGGCGGCTGGCCGACCCGGCGCCGCCACGTCGCACCCGTCCGCGCGCCGGGAAAGCGTCAGCGCCGGCACGCGAGCCACGAATGCCACGATCCGCGCCGCAGACCACCCCGATCTCGCGGCCCGTCGAGCGGCCGGCCCGACCGAAGAATGCCAGCCAGGCCAAGGCGCGAGCGAAGGCACGGAAAGCCAAGGCGCCCAAGGTCGTTCGGCCGCCGTTACGAGACCGTCTGCTCACCAGATTGGCGTCGATCGACCTAAGACCGCGCACATTGGCGGCCAAAGTGCCGTTCGTGGTGCTGGTGATCGGCTCGCTCGGCGCCGGGCTGGGCCTCACGTTGTGGCTGTCCACCGACTCTGCCGAGCGTTCTTACCAGCTTGGCAATGCCCGCCAGCAGAACCGGCTGTTGCAAGAGCAGAAGGAAGCGCTGGAGCGGGACGTGATGGAGGCACAGTCCGCACCTGCGTTAGCCGAGGCCGCGCGCGGCCTGGGGATGATCCCGACCAGGGACACCGCGCACTTGATCCAGGATCCGTCAGGGAACTGGATGGTGGTCGGGACCCCCAAGCCCGCCCAAGGCGTTCCGCCGCCACCGCTCAACACCAAGCTGCCTGACGAAAAGCTGGCACCGCCTCCGGCCCCATCGGGGAAGCCGGTCGAGGTGCCGATGCGAGTCTTGCCGGGCAACGGCGCTCCGGCCGTCCCGCTGGCGCCCGGACCCGAGGTATTGGTCCGCACCCCTGACGGTGCCAGCACGTTGGGCACCGAGCACTTTCCGCCAGTTCCCGGCACGCCGCAACTGCCTGCTGCCGGACCGGCACTCGTGCCGGGCGCTCCGCCCGTGCCGGGGTTGCCGCCCACATCGGCCCCGGCTGCCGCCGAGCCCGCACCCGGTGTGCCTCTGCCCGCTGGGCCCGCGCCCGCCGCGCCCACGCCCGCTGGGCCTGCGCCGCTGGCCGTACCCGCGATTCCGCCTGCCGCCGCGCCGCCCCCGGCCGACGCAGCACCCGCGGGCGTGCCCCATCTCGCCGCGCCACCCGCCGCGCCGCTTATCGGCGAGCAGTTCGGTCCACTGACCATCACGACACCCGGCGCTCCGCGGTGAGCCGCGCAGACCGGTCAGGCAGCCGATCTGCGCGCCCGGTGCGACGTCGGGGCGTCAAAGTCAAATCAGCCAAAAAGTCCAAGAAATCTACGACGCCGAAAAAAGATGCGCGGGCAAATGCGAGCCCACCGGTCCGCTCGGCGCGCGACCGTCGTACCCGCCAGGCAGTGGATTTCGGAACCCGCGGCGCGTCGTTCGTCTTCCGGCACCGAGCAGGCAATGCGGTGATCTTCCTGGCGCTGTTGGTGGCGGCCGTCCAGCTGTTTTATCTGCAGGTGCCGCGAGCATCCGGGCTGCGTGCTGAGGCCGCGGGTCAACTCAAGGTCACCGATGTCCAAAAGGCGTTGCGCGGCAGCATCATCGACCGCAATAACGACCAACTCGCGTTCACCATCGAGGCCCGCGCGCTGACCTTCCAGCCGCGCAGGATCCATAAGCAGCTGGCGGAGGCCAAACAGAAGAACGCGAACGCCCCCGGCCCGCAACAGCGATTGACGGATATTGCCAAGGAGGTGGCGCTGCGGCTGAACAACAAGCCGGACAAGGCCACCTTGCTGAAGAAGCTACGCAGTGACGAGACCTTCGTCTATCTGGCCCGCGCCGTCGACCCTGCGATCGCCACCGCCATTACCACCAAATACCCCGAGGTCGGCACCGAACGTCAAGACCTACGGCAGTATCCCGGCGGCGCGCTGGCGGCCAACATCGTCGGCGGAATCGACTGGGACGGCCACGGTCTGCTCGGGCTGGAGGATTCGATGGATGCCGAGCTGGCCGGCACCGACGGCTCCATCACGTACGACCGCGGCTCCGACGGCGTGGTGATACCCGGCAGCTACCGCAATCGACACAAGGCGGTCAACGGCTCGACCGTCCAGCTCACCCTCGACGACGACATTCAGTTCTACGTCCAGCAGCAGGTCCAGCAGGCCAAGAACCTATCTGGGGCGCGCAATGCCTCGGCGGTGGTGCTGGATGCCAAGACCGGCGAAGTGCTGGCCATGACCAACGACAACACCTTCGACCCGGCTCAGGACATCGGGCGTCAGGGCGACAAGCAGATGGGCGACCTCCCAGTCACCTCCCCGTTCGAGCCGGGATCGGTGAACAAGGTCGTCACCGCCGCCGCGGTGATCGAGTACGGGCTCAGCAATCCCGACGAGGTGCTGCAGGTGCCGGGCTCGATCGACATGGGCGGGGTCACGGTGCACGATGCGTGGACTCATGGCGTGACGCCCTACACGACCACCGGCGTGTTCGGGAAATCGTCTAACGTGGGCACGCTGATGCTGGCCAAGCGTGTCGGCCCGGACCGCTATTTCGACATGCTCCGCAAGTTCGGGCTGGGTCAGCGCACCAACGTCGGGCTGCCCGGTGAGAGTGCCGGGCTGGTTCCCCCGCTCGATCAGTGGTCGGGCAGCACGTTCTCCAATCTTCCTATTGGACAGGGCCTTTCGATGACCTTGCTGCAGATGGCGGGCATGTATCAGGCGATCGCCAACGATGGGCTGCGGATTCCGCCGCGGATCATCAAGGCCACCATCGCACCGGACGGCAGTCGCACCGAAGAGCCGCGTCCAGAAGGCACCCGGGTGGTATCGGCCGAAACCGCCCGGACGGTGCGCAACATGTTGCGCGCGGTCGTGCAGCATGATCCGAGGGGTATCCAGCAGGGCACCGCGCCGGCGGCCGCGGTCGAGGGTTACCAGATTTCCGGCAAAACCGGCACGGCGCAGCAGATCAACCCGGCGTGCGGCTGCTACTTCGACAACGTCGACTGGATCACGTTCGCCGGTATGGCCACCAGTGACGATCCGCGGTATGTCATCGGCATCATGATGGACAACCCGCAGCACGCCGCCGACGGCTCACCCGGATCGTCGGCAGCCCCGTTGTTCCACAACATCGCCGGCTGGCTGCTGCAGCGCGAAAACATCCCACTGTCACCCGATCCCGGGCCGCCGCTGACATTGCAGGCCATGTAGGCGCGCAGTGACTTGCGGCCCGTTGCCAGCTGCTGGTATTCGAGACTGGTCAGGTTTCGGCGTGAGGTGGTGGCGATGGCGGCTGAGGGACGGTTTCGGGTCGACCTGGAGGCCTTGGCGTGTGCGGCGGCGCAGGTGTCCGAACAGGGTGAGGATTTGGCGAGTGCTCACTTGTCGTCGGACAACCGGATAACGTCCGTCCAGTCGGGCTGGGTGGGTGCCTCTGCTGCGGTGCTGAGCATTAAGACGGCGACCTGGCTGGACACTTCGCGCAGGTTGCTGGCCAGGGTCGGCGCTCACGCGTTGGACCTGAACGACGACGGGATCGACTTTGCGACAATGGAGCGCGACAACGTTGAGATGCTGCGCGGGTATCCGCACCCGGGGGGATGATGATCCGACTCGTTGCCGGGATTTTAAGGCTGATGGTGGTATTCGTATCAGTTTTCGGTTGCGGTACAACAGATCCCGGAGCGCATGGCAATCCCGGACCGCTGCGGGTGGAGGAGTTGGAGAACGGGTTGCGGCTCAAACCGTCGTTTGAAGTAGCTCGTGCTGAGTACTCGGCGGCAATGGATCAGATGGCAGGAAAGATCGCTGCAGTGGTGCCGGGGATGAGCTGGCACGTCGAAGAGAGCAGCTGGAACGGGTGTAGCGGTGCGGTATTGACGGCGAGATCGGACTGGTTGATGCCCGAAACCGACGTCCCGACTCCGATACCGACTACTCACCCGTAAAGTCCTCCGCCCGCCACGTCACAGCTGCCCTGGCAAAGCCGGGAACCTTATCGCCTTATCGTCGGAGTTCTCCGGATAGGTAGGGTCATGGCCGATTAAGACGATGAAACGGTCCTGAGAATCGGCGGCAGAGGAAGGTGGTATCGGTGCCCACTGCGCTGCGGCCCAGCGTCGGCTTGGGTGTGCCGCTGTCGACGCTGGCTGCCCAGGTAGGCGCGGCACCGGCCGAGGGGAGCATGGTCCCCGATCTGCGAATCACCGGTGTCACCTTGCGGGCCCAGGACGTGCTTTCGGGTGACCTGTTCGCGGCGCTCTCCGGCGCGACGACCCACGGCGCCCGCAATCTCGGCGACGCGATCGAGCGCGGGGCCGTCGCGGTGCTCACCGACGCCGCCGGCGTCGCCGAAATCGCAGAGCAGACTCAGCCGTCCGCCGTGGTGCCGGTGCTGGTTCATCCCGAACCCCGCAGCGTGCTTGGCGAACTCGCCGCCACGGTGTACGGCCGTCCCTCAGAGCGCCTCGCCGTCGTCGGTGTGACCGGGACGTCGGGCAAGACGACCACGACGTATCTGCTAGAGGCCGGTCTGCGGGTGGCCGGGCGGGCAGTGGGACTGGTCGGCACGATCGGCCTGCGCATCAACGGCGTCGACGTTCCCAGCGCGCTGACCACGCCCGAAGCGCCCGCATTGCAGGCGCAGCTAGCGGTGATGGCCGAGCGCGGTGTCGACACCGTGGTGATGGAGGTGTCCAGTCACGCGCTGACGCTCGGCCGAGTCGACGGCATCCGCTTCGCGGTGGGCGGTTTCACGAATCTGTCCCGGGACCACCTCGACTTCCACCCGACCATGGAGGACTACTTCGAGGCCAAGGCACGCCTGTTCGACCCCTCTTCGCCACTGCGCGCCCGTCGCGCGGTGGTGTGCGTCGACGACGACGCCGGTCGCGAGATGGCCAGCCGCGCCGACGCGGCGGTCACCGTCAGCGCGCGGGGCCGGTCGGCGGACTGGCGCGCCGAAGACGTGACGGCCGCGGCCGGCGAGCAGGAGTTCACCGCGGTCGACCCCGCTGGCGTGCACCACCGGATTGGCATCCCGCTGCCGGGCGACTACAACATCGCCAATTGCCTTGTCGCACTGGCAATTCTCGACGTACTCGGGGTTTCTCCAGAGCAGGCGTCAACCGGGCTGCGGCATGCCCGCGTCCCCGGGCGGCTCGAGCAGATCGACCGCGGCCAAGACTTTCTCGCGTTGGTCGACTACGCGCATAAGCCGGGCGCGTTGGGCGCGGTGTTGCAATCTCTGCGGCGCCCGGACAGCCGATTGGCCGTGGTGTTCGGGGCCGGTGGTGACCGCGACCCGGGTAAGCGTGCGCCGATGGGGCGGGTCGCTGCCGAACTGGCCGACCTGGTGATCGTGACCGACGACAACCCGCGCAGTGAGGACCCCGAGGCAATTCGCCGCGAGATCATCGCCGGTGCGGTCGAACAGGGTGCGCAGGTCATCGAGATCGGCGACCGTCGCGAGGCGATCAGGCACGCGGTGGCGTGGGCACAGCCCGGTGACGTCGTGGTGATCGCCGGCAAAGGCCACGAAACCGGGCAGAGCCGCGGTGGCCAAACTCGTCCCTTCGATGACCGGATCGAGCTGGCCGCCGCGCTCGAGGAGCTCGAATGATCGACCTCACCGTTGCGCAGATCGCCGACATCGTCGGCGGCGAACTGGCCGACATCTCGGCGCAGGCCGCCGCGGATCTGCACGTCACTGGGACCGTCGAATTCGACTCGCGCAAAGTCACACCGGGCGGGTTGTTCTTGGCGCTGCCGGGGGCCCGCTCCGACGGGCACGACCACGCCGCGTCGGCGGTAGCCGCCGGAGCGGTCGCGGTGCTGGCTGCCCGGCCGGTCGGCGCGCCCGCGATCGTGGTCGCCCCCGGCCCGCCCGCAACACAGCGCGACGGGGCCACCAGTGGCGGACTGGCCGGTGTCATCGAGCATGACGGCGACGGGTCGGGCGCGGCGGTGCTGGCCGCGCTGGCCAAATTGGCCGCGGCGGTGGCCGCCGAGCTGGTGGCCGGCGGGCTGACGATCGTCGGGATCACTGGCTCGTCGGGCAAGACGTCGACGAAAGACCTGCTGGCCGCGGTGCTCGAGCCGCTCGGCGAGGTGGTGGCGCCGCCGGGGTCGTTCAACAACGAGCTGGGCCACCCGTGGACCGTCCTGCGCGCCACCGGCAGCACCGACTACTTGATACTGGAGCTCTCGGCGCGCCACCCCGGCAACATCGCCGAGCTGGCAGCAATCGCGCCGCCGGCCATCGGCGTCGTGCTCAATGTCGGCACTGCGCATCTGGGTGAGTTCGGCTCACGCGAGACCATAGCGCAGACCAAATCCGAACTGCCGCAGGCTGTTCCGCGATCCGGGGTGGTCGTCCTCAACGTCGACGACCGGGCGGTTGCGGCGATGGCCGACGTGACCGCGGCCCGCGTGGTACGGGTGAGCCGGCACAGCCGGACCGACGCCGGCCCCGCTGACGTGTGGGCCGGTCCGGTCACGCTCGACGAGCTGGCCAGGCCGCAGTTCACCTTGCACACGGCGGACAACGTCGTCGACATCCGGTTGGCTGTGCACGGCGACCATCAGGTGAGCAACGCGCTGTGCGCGGCCGCGGTAGCGCTCGAATGCGGCGCCACCTGCGAGCAGGTCGCGACGGCGCTGGCCGGCGCCGGCCCGGTGTCGCAGCACCGGATGCGGGTCAGCACCCGCCGCGACGGGGTCACCGTCATCGACGACGCCTACAACGCGAACCCCGATTCCATGCAGGCCGGGTTGCAGGCACTTGCCTGGATTGCCCGCGGCGGCAGCGGGCCCGTGCCTCGGCGCAGCTGGGCGGTCTTGGGCGAGATGGCCGAACTCGGCGAGGACGCGATATCCGAACATGACCGCATCGGCCGGCTCGCCGTGCGCTTAGATGTGTCTCGACTCGTTGTCGTGGGAATGGGGAGGTCTATGAGCGCCATGCACCACGGCGCGGTCATGGAGGGCTCGTGGGGTGGGGAAGCCGCCCTCGTCGACGACGCCGACGCCGCGCTGACCCTGCTGCGAGCCGAACTGCAGCCCGGGGACGTGGTGCTGGTCAAGGCTTCCAACGCGGCGGGCCTGGGCGCACTTGCCGACTCGCTGGTCGTCGACACCGACGCAGCTGATCAGGGCCAGGGCGATCGCCGATGATCGATATCCTCATCGCCGTCGCCATCGCGCTGACGGTGTCCATTCTGTTGACCCCGATGCTGATCCGGCTGTTCACCAGGCAGGGCTTCGGTCACGAGATCCGCGAAGACGGCCCGCCAAGCCACAAGACGAAGCGCGGAACACCGTCGATGGGTGGGGTGGCGATCCTGGCCGGCATTTGGGCGGGCTACCTGGGCACCCACCTGGCCGGTCTGGCATTCAACGGCGAGGGGCCCTCGGCGTCGGGTCTGTTGGTGCTGTTTTTGGCCACCACGCTCGGCGCAGTCGGATTCGTCGACGACCTGATCAAGATCCGGCGCTCGCGCAACCTGGGGCTGAACAAGACGGCCAAAACCGTCGGGCAGATCACCGCCGCGGTGCTGGTCGGCGTGCTGGTTCTGCAATTCCGCAATGACGCCGGCCTGACGCCCGGCACCTCCGACCTGTCGTATGTACGCGAAATCGCCACCGTCACACTGGCTCCCGCGCTTTTCGTGCTGTTCTGCGTAGTTGTCATCAGCGCCTGGTCGAACGCGGTCAACTTCACCGACGGCCTGGACGGGCTGGCCGCCGGCAGCATGGCCATGGTCACCGCCGCCTACGTGCTGATCACGTTCTGGCAGTACCGCAACGCCTGCGCGGTCACGCCGGATCCGGGTTGTTACAACGTGCGCGATCCGCTGGACCTGGCGATCATCGCCGCCGCGACGGCGGGCGCCTGCATCGGGTTTCTGTGGTGGAACGCAGCGCCGGCCAAAATTTTCATGGGAGACACCGGATCGCTGGCCCTGGGTGGCGTCATCGCCGGGATCTCGGTGACCAGCCGCACTGAGATCCTCGCGGTGGTTCTCGGCTCGCTGTTCGTCGCCGAGATCGCCTCGGTAGTCTTGCAGATCCTGGCCTTCCGCACCACCGGTCGCCGGGTGTTTCGGATGGCGCCCTTCCACCACCACTTCGAGCTCGTCGGCTGGGCCGAAACCACGGTGATCATCCGGTTCTGGCTGCTGACCGCGATCAGCTGCGGCCTGGGGGTGGCGCTGTTCTACAGCGAGTGGCTCGCCGCCACCGGCGGTCGCTGACATGAGCCGCGATACCACACGTGGTTCGACATCCGACTTCGAGCTCGGCACGCCCGTGCTGGTCGCGGGCGGCGGTGTGACCGGGCGCTCGGTGCTGGCGGCGTTGACACCGCTGGGTGTGACGGCAACGCTCTACGACGACGACCCGGCGACCCGCCAGCAGTTCGCCGACGGTGGTGTGGCGACGGTGGATTCGTCCACCGCCGCACGGCACATCACCGATTACGCCCTGGTCGTGACCAGTCCCGGTTTCCCACCGACCGCACCGGTGCCGGTCGCCGCCCAGTCAGCCGGTGTACCCGTCTGGGGCGACGTCGAGCTGGCGTGGCGGCTCGACGCGTCCGGTCACTACGGGCCTCCGCGCCGTTGGCTCGCGGTCACCGGCACCAACGGCAAGACGACCACCACGTCGATGCTGCAGGCCATGCTCACGGCCGCCAACCTGTCCAGCAGGTTGTGCGGCAACATCGGTAGCCCGGTGCTGGATGTCCTGCGCGAGCCCGCCGACCTGCTGGCCGTCGAGTTGTCCAGCTTCCAGCTGTACTGGGCGCCGTCGGTGCGGCCCGAGGTCGGCGTGGTGCTCAACATCGCCGAAGACCATCTGGATTGGCACGGCAGCCTCGCCGATTACACCGCCGCCAAGGCACGGGTGCTGACCGGCCGGGTGGCGGTGGTCGGGCTCGATGACCCGCGCGCCGCGGCGCTGCTGTCGGCTACCCACGCCCCGGTACGCGTCGGATTCCGGCTCGGCGAACCCGCCGTCGGCGAACTCGGGGTGCGCGACGGCATGCTCGTCGACCGGGCGTTTTCCGATGCCGTTCCGGACGGCTCAGCGCTGGCCGCGGTCTCGTCGATCCCGGTACCGGGGCCGGTGGGCGTGCTCGACGCGTTGGCGGCAGCCGCCCTGGCGCGCAGCGTCGGGGTGCCCGCAGAGGCGGTCGCGGACGCGCTGGCGACGTTTCGGGTGGGCCGGCACCGCGCCGAGGTGGTGGCCGTCGTCGACCAGATCAGCTACGTCGACGATTCCAAGGCCACCAACCCGCACGCCGCCGAGGCATCCGTGCTGGCATACCCGCGGGTGGTGTGGATAGCCGGGGGTCTGCTCAAGGGCGCGTCGGTGCAGCAGACGGTAGCCAGGATCGCTCCGCGGCTGGTCGGGGCGGTGCTGATCGGCCGTGATCGGGCAGAGGTTGCCGAGGCGTTATCACGACACGCGCCGGATGTCCCCGTCGTACAGCTTGTGACAGGCGAGGATGCTGATATGCATGCGACTGCTGAGGCTCCTGTTGCCCGTGTGACAAAAGTGATTCCTCCATCAGACGATACCGTCGGCATTCGCGTGATGAACGCCGCCGTCGCTGCCGCCCGAGACCTGGCCCGCCCCGGCGACACGGTGCTGCTGGCACCGGCTGGGGCGTCATTTGACCAGTTCACCGGCTATGCCGACCGCGGCGACGCGTTCGCGGCCGCCGTGCGTGCCACGTCCGGATAGTCGGCGTGAACAACAGGTTGGCCCGGTTGCTACACCGGGGAACCAAGGACGGTCAGCCGGCGGGGAGCACCGCGAGCACGCCTGACACGTCGGGGGAGACGAGCGCCGCGCAGCACGACGAGAGCCCGGCGGTCTCCGCCAAACCGGCCGCCACCGCTACGGCCGGGCCCCGCACCCGGTTCGGGGCCTGGCTGGGCCGGCCCATGACGTCGTTTCACCTGATCATCGCCGTGGCTACGCTGCTGACCACGCTGGGTCTGATCATGGTGCTCTCCGCGTCCGGGGTCCGTTCCTACGACGACGACGGGTCGGCGTGGGTTATCTTCGGCCGGCAGGTGCTGTGGACCATCATCGGGCTGTTCGCGTGCTATCTGGCGTTGCGATTGCCGGTGCGGTTCATGCGGCAAGTGGCGTTTTCCGGATTCGCGCTGACCATCGTGATGCTGGTGCTGGTGCTGATCCCGGGAATCGGCAAAGAAGCCAACGGCTCCCGTGGATGGTTTGTGGTCGCGGGCTTCTCGATGCAGCCCTCCGAGTTGACGAAGATCGCCTTGGCGATCTGGGGTGCCCACCTGCTGGCCGCGCGGCGCATGGAGCGGGCCTCGCTGCGGGAGATGCTGGTCCCGCTGGTGCCGGCTGCGGTGATCGCGCTGGCCCTGATCGTGGCGCAGCCCGACCTGGGCCAGACGGTCTCGTTGGGCATCATCCTGCTGGGCCTGTTCTGGTATGCCGGCCTACCGCTGCGGGTGTTCCTGAGTTCGCTGTTCGCCGCGATCGTGGCGGCGGCGATCCTGGCGGTGTCGGCCGGTTACCGTTCCGACCGGGTGCGGTCGTGGCTGAACCCCGGCCAGGACCCCCAAGACTCGGGGTATCAGGCCAGGCAGGCCAAGTTCGCGCTGGCCAATGGCGGTATCTTCGGCGACGGTCTGGGCCAGGGCACGGCCAAGTGGAACTATCTGCCCAACGCCCATAACGACTTCATCTTCGCGATCATCGGCGAGGAGCTCGGCCTCGTCGGGGCCCTCGGCCTGCTGGGATTGTTCGGGCTGTTCGCCTACACCGGGATGCGTATCGCGCGCCGATCCGCCGACCCGTTCCTGCGGCTGCTGACCGCGACCACCACGATGTGGGTGATCGGCCAGTCGTTCATCAACGTCGGCTACGTGATTGGACTGCTGCCGGTCACCGGTATCCAGCTGCCACTCATCTCTGCCGGTGGAACATCCACGGCCACAACACTTTTGATGATCGGCATGATGGCGAATGCGGCTCGCCACGAACCCGAGGCCGTCGCCGCGCTGCGAGCCGGGCGTGACGACCGGATGACTCGGCTGCTGCGGCTGCCGTTGCCGGCGCCCTATGTGCCGACCCGGGTCGAGGCGCTGCGTGACAGGCTGCGCAGCCGGCCGCAGCCGGCCAAGGCGTCCGGCGCTCGGGCCGCGCGGCCGGCGAGACCACCCGCAGTAGATCAGCGGACCTCGCGGTCTGGGGGCACCACCCGCCTGCGGGGGTGGGGGCACCTCCCGCGTGCGGGGGCGCATCATGGAGGCGGACAGCGGTACACCGGCCAGCGTCATGCACACGCCGGCCGTCGCGCACTGGAAGGTCAGCGCTACGGGTGAACGACTCGGCCAAAGAGCCAACCGGGGATTCCTCGTTGTCGGTGGTGCTCGCGGGTGGCGGCACGGCCGGCCACGTCGAACCCGCGATGGCCGTCGCCGACGCCTTGGTCGCCCTCGATCCGCAGGTCCGCATCACCGCACTGGGCACCGCACGCGGTCTGGAGACCAAGCTGGTGCCCGACCGCGGCTACTCACTTGAGCTGATCACGCCGGTGCCATTGCCCCGCAAGCCCACCAGTGACCTGGCCCGCTTGCCGCTGCGGGTGTTTCGTGCCGTCCGACAGACCCGTGCCGTGCTGGACAAGGTCGACGCCGACGTGGTGATCGGCTTTGGCGGATACGTGTCGCTACCCGCGTATCTCGCTGCCCGTGGTGCGGCCCGGCGCGGGCGGCGGGTGCCGGTGGTGATCCATGAAGCGAATGCCAGCGCCGGGCTGGCCAACCGGGTTGGCGCCCGCGGCGCCAAGCGGGTGTTATCGGCGATCCCGGACCCCGGCCTGCCGCACGCCGAAGTGGTCGGTGTGCCGGTCCGTGCGGCGATCACCTCCCTGGACCGCGCGGCACTGCGGTCGGCGGCCCGCGCACACTTCGGCTTTGCCGACGACGCGCGGGTGTTGTTGGTGTTCGGCGGCTCGCAGGGAGCAGCCTCGATCAACCGGGCGGTTGCGGCGGCCGCCGGCGACCTGGCCGCCGCTGGAGTTGCGGTGCTGCATGCCTACGGCGCCAAGAACACCATCGAGCTGCGCACCCCCGAACCCGGCGACCCGCCCTACATCGCGGTGCCTTACCTGAGCCGAATGGACCTGGCCTACGCCGCCGCCGATGTGGCGATCTGCCGGTCCGGTGCGATGACGGTCGCCGAAGTGACCGCCGTCGGCCTGCCAGCCGTCTACGTCCCGCTGCCGATCGGCAACGGCGAGCAGCGGCTCAACGCGTTACCGGTGGTCAATGCCGGCGGTGGGCTGCTGGTCGCCGATGCCGATCTGTCGCCGGGTTTCGTGGCCGATCAACTCGGCACGCTGCTCAACGACGCGCCGCGGCTGGCGGCGATGACGAAGGCCGCCGCGCTGGTCGGTCATCCGGACGCGGCGCAGCAGGTGGCCCGCGTCGCGCTGGACGTCGCGCGCGCGGCGCGGGACGGGAAGCGCGCGAAGAAACGGCGCAGTGCGCTGGACGTCGCGCGCCAAAACCGTGACGGTCAGCCCGCCAGAGGAGTCCGACGATGAACCGCGCGGGCGACGATGGTGCCGGCTCCAGCCGGGATTGGGGAGTGCGCCGATGAACACCGCGCCGCTGCCCCCCGAGCTGCAGCGGGTCCACATGGTCGGCATCGGGGGAGCGGGCATGTCAGGTATCGCCCGCATCCTGCTGGACCGAGGCGGATTGGTGTCGGGGTCAGATGCCAAGGAGTCGCGCGGCGTGCGCGCGCTGCGCGCACGCGGCGCGCTGATCCGGATCGGCCACGACGCGTCGTCGCTGGACCTATTGCCGGGCGGCGCGACCGCCGTAATCACTACGCGTGCCGCGATCCCGAAGACCAACCCCGAGCTCGTCGAGGCCCGGCGACGCGGCATCCCGGTGATACTCCGGCCGGCGGTGCTGGCCAAGCTGATGGCCGGGCGCACCACGCTCATGGTGACCGGCACGCACGGCAAGACCACGACGACGTCGATGCTCATTGTGGCCCTGCAGCATTGCGGCCGGGACCCGTCGTTCGCGGTCGGTGGTGACCTGGGCGAGGCCGGCACCAATGCCCATCACGGCAGCGGCGACTGCTTCATCGCCGAGGCCGACGAGAGTGACGGCTCGCTGCTGGAGTACACCCCGAATGTCGCGGTGGTCACCAATATTGACTCCGACCATCTGGACTTCTTCGGCAATCCCGAGGCCTATACCGCGGTGTTCGACTCCTTTGCGGAGCGAATTGCGCCCGGCGGGGCGCTGGTGGTGTGCACGGACGACCCCGGGGCGGCGACGCTGGCGAAACGCACTGCGGCGCTAGGGATACGGGTGCTGCGGTATGGCTCGTCGTCCGACGGCCCGCGCGACTACTTGGCCGGGACGCTGTTGTCCTGGGAACAGCAGGGAACCGGGGCGGTCGCGCAGGTCAAGCTGGACGGTGAAATCCATCCGTGGGTGATGCGGCTGTCGGTGCCCGGCCGGCACATGGCGCTCAATGCGTTGGGCGCGCTGCTGGCCGCGATCGAGATCGGCGCTACCGCCGACTGTGTACTCGATGGACTGGCCGGTTTCGAAGGGGTGCGTCGCCGCTTCGAGTTGATCGGCAGCGCGGCCTCGGTGCGGGTGTTCGACGATTATGCCCACCACCCGACGGAGATCAGCGCCACGCTGGACGCGGTTCGCACGCTGCTCGAGCAGAGCGGTATTGGCCGGTCACTGGTGGTGTTTCAGCCGCATTTGTATTCGCGGACAAAGGCTTTCGCCACCGAATTCGGTCATGCGCTAGATGCCGCCGATCAGGTTTTCGTGCTCGACGTCTACGGCGCACGCGAACAACCCTTAGCCGGCGTGAGTGGGGCAAGTGTCGTCGAGCACGTCAGCGTGCCGGTGCAGTATTTGCGCGATTTCTCGTCGGTCGCTGCCGTTGTGGCCGAGGCCGCCGGCCCAGGTGATGTTGTTGTCACCATGGGCGCGGGCGACGTCACCATGCTCGCGCCCGAGATCGTGACCGCGCTGCGGGTGCGGGCCAACCGCAGCGCGCCGGGCCGGCCGGGAGTCTTGTAGTGACCGAGCAGGACGACGTGGTGCCGGGCGAACCGGGTGGCGACACCGTAGGGGATCCCTTTCGGGAAATTACCGTCACCCAACCGACCGCTGCCGCCGGCGGGTTCAGCGACGACGTGAGCAGCACTAACGACGCCGGCACGGAACAACAGCAAACCAAACAACCCGACGTGGTCGAAGGTCCCCGTCGGCGGGCGAGGCGGGAACGCGCCGAGCGCCGCGCGGCCCAGCAGCGCGCGATGGCGATCGAGCAGGCCCGCCGGGAGGCCAAACGCCAGGCCCGCGGGCGCGCCGTGGATCCGGCCAAACCCGTTCCGCGTGGGGCCGTCCGGGGCCTAAAGCTGGCGCTCGCAACGGTCGGGCTGACCGCGCTTACGGTGGCACTCGGGCTGGTGCTCTACTTCACACCGGTGATGTCCGCCCGCAGCATCATCGTCACCGGGATCGGGGCGGTGACCCGCGACGAGGTGCTCGGCGCCGCGCAAGTCCGACTCGGCACGCCGCTGCTGCAGATCGACACCGACGGGGTCGCCGATCGGGTGGCGGCGATTCGCCGTGTAGCGAGCGCGCGGGTGCAGCGCCAGTATCCTTCGGCGCTTCGGATCACCATCGTCGAGCGGGTTCCGTTGGTAGTCAAGGACTTTCCTGACGGCCCGCACCTGTACGACCGCGACGGCGTCGACTTTGCGACCGCCCCGCCGCCACCGGCGCTGCCCTACATCGACGTCGACAACCCCGGGCCGACCGACCCGGCGACCAAGGCCGCGCTTGCGGTGCTGACCGCGCTGCGCCCCGAGATCGTCGCGCAGGTGGGCCGGATTGCCGCGCCGTCGGTCGCGTCGATCACCTTGACGCTCAACGATGGTCGCACTGTGATCTGGGGAACCCACGAGCGCACCGAGGAGAAGGCGGAGAAACTGGCGGCCCTGTTGACCCAGCCGGGCCGGATGTACGACGTCTCCAGCCCAGACCTGCCCACCGTCAAGTAGCGACCTGCCGGCACCGGACGCCCGCCGTCGGTGCCGCGGAAATTCGCCCGAAATTCGCCCGCCGCTTCTCGGCGCGCCTGCGTCGATCGTGCGCACGGCGGCAATACCGTTCTGTTTGCGCAAAACAACTTGACATAACTCTAATCCTTTAGTTGAGGTTGAGGTTTGCCAGTTCGTTACGCAATAGGCCTAAGTCCCACCAGGGAGGAAGACACAATGATGACCCCGCCGCACAACTATCTGGCCGTCATCAAAGTCGTGGGGATCGGCGGCGGCGGCGTCAACGCCGTCAACCGGATGATCGAGCAGGGACTTAAGGGTGTGGAGTTCATCGCCATCAACACCGACGCCCAGGCGCTGTTGATGAGCGACGCCGACGTCAAGCTCGATGTCGGGCGCGACTCGACCCGCGGGCTGGGCGCCGGCGCCGACCCTGAGGTCGGACGCAAGGCCGCCGAAGACGCCAAGGACGAGATCGAGGAGCTGCTTCGTGGCGCCGACATGGTGTTCGTGACCGCCGGCGAAGGCGGCGGCACCGGCACCGGTGGCGCGCCCGTCGTCGCCACCATCGCCCGCAAGCTGGGCGCGTTGACGGTTGGCGTCGTCACCCGACCGTTCTCGTTCGAGGGCAAGCGGCGTAGCAGCCAGGCCGAAAACGGCATCGCGGCGCTGCGAGAAAGCTGCGACACCCTCATCGTGATCCCCAATGACCGGCTGTTGCAGATGGGCGATGCCGCGGTGTCGTTGATGGACGCCTTCCGCAGCGCCGACGAGGTGCTGCTCAACGGTGTGCAGGGCATCACCGACCTGATTACCACGCCGGGTCTGATCAACGTCGACTTCGCTGACGTCAAGGGCATCATGTCCGGTGCGGGCACGGCGTTGATGGGCATCGGGTCGGCCCGCGGCGACGGCCGCGCGCTCAAGGCGGCCGAGATCGCGATCAACTCGCCGCTGCTGGAAGCGTCGATGGAGGGCGCACAGGGTGTGCTGATGTCCATCGCCGGCGGCAGCGACCTGGGGTTGTTCGAGATCAACGAGGCGGCATCGCTGGTGCAGGACGCCGCTCATCAGGACGCCAACATCATTTTCGGCACCGTGATCGACGACTCGCTCGGCGACGAGGTGCGCGTCACGGTCATCGCGGCGGGCTTCGACGCGAGCGGGCCCGGCCGAAAACCGGTCGTCGGCAGCAGCCAGGGCATTGCGTCCGGCAAGGCCGGCAAGGTTAGTTCGATGTTGTTCGAACCTGTTGACGCGGTCAGCGTGCCGTTGCAGACCAACGGCACAACCTTGGACATCGGCGGCCAGGACGACGAGGACGTCGACGTGCCGCCTTTCATGCGGCGCTAGCCGCGAGACGATACGGGCCGCGAAGCGGCGTGGGAGGGTGCGGCATGCCGTCGGGCCGAGTCGGCGCTGCGCGAGCCGGATACTGGGTATGTGAGCGTTCGCGTCCGGAGGGTGACCACTACCCGCGCCGGCGGCGTTTCGGCGCCGCCGTTCGACACCTTCAACCTCGGTGACCATGTCGGCGACGACCCGGTCGCGGTGGCGGCTAACCGGACGCGGTTGGCCGCCGCGATTCGCCTTGGCACCGACCGGGTGGTGTGGATGAACCAGGTTCACGGTGATCGGGTCGAGGTGGTGGACGGGCCGCGCGATAAACCGGTCGCTGGCACCGATGCGTTGGTGACCAGCACGCCGCGGCTGGCGTTGGCGGTGGTGAGCGCAGATTGCGTGCCGGTGCTGCTGGCCGACGCGCGGGCCGGCGTCGTCGCCGCCGTGCACGCCGGTCGGGTCGGAGCGCGGGATGGCGTGGTGGCCCGGGCGATCGAAGCGATGGTGGCCGCGGGCGCGCATGAGCCGGACATCTCCGCGCTGCTGGGCCCCGCGGTCAGCGGGCGCAACTATGAAGTTCCGGCGGCAATGGCCGACGAGGTGGAGGCGGCGTTGCCGGGCAGTCGCACCACCACCTCGACCGGCACACCCGGACTGGACCTTCGCGCCGGAATTGCCTGTCAGCTTAAGGCTTTGGGCGTGAGCGCCGTCGATATCGACCCGCGGTGCACGGTGGATGACGTCAGCTTGTTCAGTCACCGCCGCGACGCCCCGACCGGGCGGCTGGCATCGGTGGTGTGGATGGAATGAGCCAGGACTGTCCAGTGGCGGTAAAACTTTCCCCCCGACCGGAGCGGGAATCGGAATTGGCCGATGCTTTGACAGCGTTACGATCGCGGCTCGCGGCGGCCGCAGAAGAGGCTGGCCGCGAAGTCGACGAAATTCAACTGCTGCCTATTACCAAATTCTTTCCCGCAACCGATGTCGCGATTTTGTCGAGTTTGGGATGTGCCGCATTCGGCGAATCCCGCGAGCAGGAGGCGGCGACGAAGGTCGGCGAAGTCGCAAGATTGCTGGGCGGCTCTTCGGGTTCGCCGCGTCTGCATTGGCACATGGTGGGCCAGATCCAGCGCAACAAAGCCCGCTCATTAGCCAACTGGGCGCACACCGCCCACTCGATCAGCAGTACTCGGGTGGTGCGGGCGCTCGACCACGCCGTGGCGGCGGCATTGAGTGACGGCCGTCGGGAGAATCCGCTGCAGGTCTACGTCCAGATCAGCCTCGATGGCGACGTGTCCCGAGGTGGTGTTGACGTCGCCGAACCAGGCGCCGTCGACGAGATCTGCGCGCAGGTCGAGGCCGCCGAATCCCTGGAACTAGTTGGGTTGATGGGCATCCCGCCGCTGGACTGGGATCCCGATACGGCGTTCGCGCGTCTGGAATCGGAGCACCACCGGGTGCGCCGAGCGCATCCAGATGCGGCCGGATTGTCGGCCGGGATGTCGAACGATCTCGAAAGCGCGGTCAAACATGGTTCGACGTGTGTGCGTGTCGGTACCGCGTTATTGGGTAAGAGACCGCTACGGTCACCCTAATTAGTCACTCCAGTCACATCTTCATCACAGACACCGCAACTCCCAGATTCTAGATAGGGGTCAAGGCGATGAGCACACTGCACAAGGTCAAGGCCTACTTCGGTATGGCCCCGATGGAGGACTACGACGACGAGTACTACGACGATCAAGCCCCGAGCCGGGGCGGCTACCCGCGGCAGCGGTTCGCCGACGACGGGTACGGCCGCTACGAAAGCCGGTTTGAAGGGCGCGAGTATGACGATCCACGCGGCGAGCCCGGTGACTTTGCATCGGGCAGCTATCGCGGCGGTTACGCCGACGACCGGTTCCGGGCGCATGAGTACGACCGCGCCGACCTGGCCCGGCCGCGCTTCGGGTCGCTGCGAGGGTCTACCCGTGGCGCACTGGCGATGGATCCGCGCCGGATGGCGATGCTCTTCGACGAAAGCAGCCCGCTGTCGAAGATCACCACGCTGCGGCCCAAGGACTACAGCGAGGCCCGCACCATCGGGGAGCGGTTCCGCGACGGCACCCCGGTGATCATGGACCTGGTCTCGATGGACAACGCCGACGCCAAACGGCTGGTCGACTTCGCGGCGGGGCTGGCCTTCGCGCTGCGCGGTTCCTTCGACAAGGTCGCGACCAAGGTGTTTTTGCTCTCGCCCGCCGACGTCGACGTCTCGCCTGAGGAGCGCCGACGTATCGCAGAGACCGGCTTTTACGCCTACCAGTAGCCGCCGGCCGGCTCGGGCTCCGCGCCGGTCTGTTGCTGGGCGGATGTGTATGGGCCGCTTGAGTCGGTAGGCTGGCGTTGCCGTGCTGGCCGCAGCCGGGGCTGTCGTCAAAGTCACATCTTCTTCATCACTAAGGTCGGGCTCTCGTTGACGCTGTTCGTGCACATCGTTGGTTTCGCGCTTTTCATCTTCTGGCTATTGCTTATCGCTCGGGTCGTCGTCGAGTTCATCCGATCGTTCAGCCGGGACTGGCACCCGCACGGTGCCACCGTGGTCATCCTCGAGATCATCCTGTCGGTCACCGACCCGCCGGTGAAGCTGCTGCGCCGGCTGATACCGCAGCTCACTGTGGGTGCGGTTCGTTTCGATCTGTCCATCATGGTGCTGTTGCTGCTGGCGTTCATCGGCATGACAATGGCGCTGGATTATCACGCCTGAAACCGCGAACCTGCCACCGGTTCGCGAAAACTGCGGGCCCGGACGGTTTGCCGGGTTGGATTTGGTTTGCTTAAGGCACGGATTTGTCGCCTCTTAAACTTTGAAATTCGGTCTTATTTATCGGGCGAATCGGGAACCGGCGGGTCTGGTGTGACAGGATGGGCGGCAGTTGCAGTATGGCTACGACGACGTTCACGCCGACCTACACTTTCCTAGTCGGTTTGACTGTCCACACTTGAGGGGGCTAAGAATGCCGCTGACACCCGCCGACGTCCACAATGTGGCGTTCAGTAAGCCGCCGATTGGCAAGCGTGGTTACAACGAAGACGAGGTCGACGCCTTCCTCGACCTGGTGGAAAACGAGTTGACCCGGCTCATCGAGGAGAACTCCGACCTGCGTCAGCGGGTCAATGAGCTGGACCAGGAGCTGGCCAGCGCCCGGGCCAGCGGCACCAGTGCTCAAGCCACCCAAGCCATTCCGCTGTACGAGCCCGATCCCGTCAAGCCGCCGCCGCAGCCCGCCCCCCAACCTGAGGCCGGTGTTATCGGCGAGGAGCAGGCGATGAAGGCGGCCAGGGTGCTCAGCCTGGCCCAGGACACCGCCGACCGGCTGGCCAACACCGCCAAGGTGGAGTCGGAGAAGCTGCTGGCTGACGCCCGGGCCAACGCCGACCAGATCGTCGGCGATGCACGTCGCGAAGCGGAGACCACGGTCGCCGAGGCCCGACAGCGCGCCGACGCGCTACTGGCCGACGCGCAAACCCGCTCCGAGACGCAGCTGCGCCAGGCTCAGGAGAAGGCCGATGCATTGCAGGCCGACGCCGAGCGCAAGCACTCCGAAATCATGGGCACGATCAACCAGCAGCGAACTGTGCTGGAGGGTCGCCTCGAACAACTGCGCACGTTCGAACGCGAGTACCGCACAAGACTGAAGACGTACCTGGAGTCTCAGCTCGAAGAGCTTGGCCAGCGCGGATCGGCGGCACCGGTCGACTCCAGCGCCACTAATGAAGCCGCTGGGTTTAACCAGTTCAATCGAGGTAGTAACTAACTCGGCGGAAGGTGCCGGCAAGGCGGTGGGTATCCTGCCGTGTTGGCAGTCTTGCCCCGTCGGCTGGAGGTTTACCGATGCTGATTATCGCGCTGGTCCTAGCGGTGATAGGCCTTGCTGCGTTGGTGTTCGCGGTTGTCACCAGCAATGAGTTGGTCGCCTGGGTATGTATCGGTGCCAGTGTGTTGGGCGTGGTGCTGCTCATCATCGATGCGCTCCGGGAACGTCAGCGACGCGAGGCCGGCGCGGCCACCAAGGAATCCGGCCCGACAGAGGGTCATGGTTCGCACGGTGGTGATGAAACTGCGGACTACCCCGAGGAAGCGCTCGATGAGGGAGATGAGGCGGTGGAAACCGCGGATTCGGCATCCGATGCGGACTCCGCAGACAGCGTCAGCGACGAGCACAACACCCGCTAGGACTCAACCTGCCACGGCGGGGTGGCGAGCAGTTCACGAACCTCGTCGTCGGTGACCTGGTGGAAGTCGACAAAAACCTGTCCCACCGCCTCGAAATCGGCCGGCATTGTCGCGCACACCACGTCGTCGGCCTCCCGCGTCAGCTCCTGGCAGACCGACTGCGGCCCAACCGGCACTGCGACGACGATCGAGTCCGGTTTACTCGCCTGCAGCGCGCGCACGCCCGCGAGCATGCTTGCACCGGTGGCAATCCCGTCATCAACCAAAATCACGGTCTTGTTGTGCGGGTCGGCGACCGGTCGTCCGCCGCGATAGGCACGCTCCCGCCGGTCGAGTTCAACGGTTTCGCGGTCGATGACCGCGCGCACCTGGTCGTCGCTGATGCGAAGGCTGGACACCACGTTGTCGTTCATGACGACGCCGCCGCCGCTGGCCAGCGCACCCATCGCCAATTCCGACCAATGCGGCACGCCGAGCTTGCGCACCAAGAACACGTCGAACTCCGCGTGAAGCGCCGCGGCGACTTCCCAGCCGACCGGAACGCCGCCGCGAGCCAGCCCGAGGACGAGCAGCCCGTCCTTGTCTCGGTAGGCGGCCAGTTCCTCGGCTAGCACGCGGCCGGCTTCCCGACGGTCGCGGAACGTGCGTCGGGATGCTCGCCGCAGAAAGCCACCAGATCGATTCATGGTCGTACTCGCCGTTGTCTGTGTTACTTGCTAAGTCGCAGCTTACGGCCGGTTTCGCCGCGCCGAGCCGGCTTGGCAAAGAGATGTGCCGGTCCGTCGCGTTGTTCCCGTCTTGGGCTTCCCGTGCGGGCACACGGGGGAACCCGATGCTAGCGGGCCACGCAAAGGCTTTTCGCTTGAATTATGTCATAAAATATGCCAATATATGTGGTATGACCACAACTGTCGAGGAGTTGATCCAAGCCGCCACCGATGCCAGACGCATCGCCCAAAAGGCCATCGAGCTGGCCGTGCGGGAGGCCCGTGCCGCTGACTGGTCCTGGGACCAGATCTCTGCCGCACTGGGCGGAAAGCCGAACGGGGAGACACTGCGGCGCAACTTCGGCTCCGGAGAGTAGGGGCCGACGAGCCATGAACCCGCGGGCACTACGTGTCCTATATGAGGTACTGGCCGCCGCAGGACTCAATCCGGCGCTCGCGGCCGCCGACGTGCCGGACACCCGGCTTGTGGAACTAGTGGAAGGTGCAAATCGACTGCGGCCGGGCCGCGCGCTGGACCTAGGTTGCGGAACCGGTCGTAACACCGTTTACCTGGCACGCCACGGCTGGTACGCGGTCGGCATCGACATGCTGGGCCGCGCGATCGATAAGGCTGGTTCTCGGGCCGTCGGCGCCGCCGCTTCGGCCAGATTCATCCAAGGCGACGTCACCAGGCTCAATGACCTTGGTATCGGCGACGGCTACGACCTGGTTGTCGACAGCGGCTGTTACTACGGATTGTCCGGACAACAGCGCGACGCCTACGCGGCCGGCGTCACTCGGGTGGCAGCTCCAAACGCGCTGCTGCTAATGGCCGGGTTCACCAAGATCCCCGGCGTGGCTGCCGGGATAAGCGAAGACGACCTACGCCGACGATTCGACGGCTGGCGCATCCAGACCAACGCGCAGGTTTCCGCCGATGAAATCGTGCGACACACCCACATCCCATTTCCGCTGAAGGCAGCCCTGCGCAGCGGTCGCCTGGACATCCGCCGCTTCGAGCTGATCCGTATCCAGCGGCCATGATGAATTTGCATGTGGGACTTGGTCACTCGCAGCGTGAAGCATCACATCACAACGGCGTATGCGGGTGTCCGAGGGGGGACTTGAACCCCCACGCCCATTAGTAGGGCACTAGCACCTCAAGCTAGCGCGTCTGCCATTCCGCCACTCGGACTCGAGGTCAATCAATTGGCAGCTAAGGCTATCGGATTGGCCTGCTCGCACCCAAACCCACCTCGGTGGTGACGCCGGCCTAGCGGGTGCTGAGGTGGAGACGGCCCCGTTTGCGGGTACGCCGCCCGTAGACGCCGCGCGGCCGGGTCGGTCGCAATGGTAGGAAAGGTGACTGTGACGGTGCCAACCGAAACACCCGTCGACGAAGTAGTGGACGTTGTCAGCAGGCTGATCAGGTTCGACACTACCAACACCGGCGATCTGGAAACCACCAAGGGCGAGGCCGAATGTGCCCAGTGGGTTGCCGCCCAATTGGAAGAGGTCGGCTACCAGGTCGAATACCTGGAGTCCGGTGCGCCCGGACGCGGCAATGTATTCGCCCGCCTCAAGGGTGCCGACAGCTCCCGTGGCACGCTGCTGATCCACGGGCATCTTGACGTGGTGCCCGCGGAACCGGCCGAGTGGAGCGTGCACCCATTCTCCGGTGCGGTCGAGGACGGCTACGTCTGGGGCCGCGGCGCGGTCGACATGAAGGACATGGTCGGCATGATGATCGTGACGGCCCGGCAATTCCGGCGGGCCGGCGTCGTGCCGCCGCGGGATCTGCTGTTCGCCTTCGTTGCCGACGAAGAAAACGGCGGGAAGTACGGTGCGCAATGGTTAGTCGATAATCGGCCCGACCTGTTCGACGGCGTCACCGAAGCGGTCGGCGAGGTCGGCGGGTTCTCGCTGACGGTGCCGCGCCGCGATGGCGGCGAGCGTCGGCTCTATCTCATCGAGACCGCGGAAAAGGGGCTGCACTGGATGCGGCTGACCGCGCGCAGTTGGCCGGGACACGGCTCGATGACCCATGACCACAACGCCGTCACCTGGATCGCCGAGGCGGTGGCGCGGCTGGGTCGCCACCAGTTCCCGCTGGTCGTGACCGAAACCGTCGTGCAGTTCCTGAAGGCCATCACCGAGGAGACGGGCCTGACGTTGGACATCGAGTCGCCCGACCTGGCTGGGACGATCGACAAACTCGGTCCGATGGCCCGCATGCTTAAGGCGATCCTGCACGACACCGCCAACCCGACGATGCTCAAGGCCGGTTACAAAGCCAACGTGGTACCGGCGACCGCGGAGGCCGTGGTGGACTGCCGGGTGCTTCCCGGCCGGCTAGCGGCGTTCGAGGCGGAGGTCGACGAGATCATCGGCCCCGACGTGACCCGCGAATGGATCACCAACTTGCCGTCGTACGAGACCAGTTTCGACGGTGACCTGGTCGACGTGATGAACGCCGCGCTGCTGGCAGTCGATCCCGACGCCAGGACCGTGCCCTACATGCTTTCCGGCGGTACGGACGCAAAAGCCTTCGCGCGCTTGGGTATTCGTTGCTTCGGCTTCACCCCGTTGCGACTGCCCCCGGATCTGGATTTCGCCTCGCTGTTCCACGGCATCGACGAACGGGTACCCGTCGACGCGCTTAGGTTCGGCACCGAAGTGCTGACACACTTCTTGACACACTGCTAGCCGCAAGCTGAGCTAATCACACGAGAGGGGATCGACCATGATCGCACCACCCGACCCGTACGCTGCACTGCCGAAACTGCCGTCGTTTCACCTGGAGTCGGCGTCGATCACCGACGGGCAGCCGCTGGCGACACCGCAAATCAGCGGGATTTTAGGTGCCGGCGGCGAAGACGTCAGCCCGCAGCTGAGCTGGTCCGGATTCCCCGACGAGACTCGCAGCTTCGCCGTGACCGTCTATGACCCGGATGCCCCGACCCTGTCCGGTTTCTGGCACTGGGCGGTGGCCAACCTGCCCGCGTCGGTCACCGAGTTGCCCGACGGTGCCGGCGACGGTAGTGACCTACCGGGTGGAGCGCTGACGCTGGTCAACGATGCCGGTATGCGCCGCTACGTCGGCGCTGCGCCGCCGCAGGGCCACGGGCCGCACCGCTACTACGTCGCCGTACATGCGGTCGATGTCGACAAACTCGATCTCACCGAGGACGCCAGTCCCGCATACCTGGGCTTCAACCTGTTCCAGCATGCGATCGCCCGAGCCGTAATCTACGGAACCTACGAACAGCGCTGATCGTCACCGGGTCGCTGACCCAACAGCCTCGCTCAACGAGGAAAATCCTCCGTCGCGCAGCCGAACAGCAAGGCCGTCGTGAATGTGCTTGGCCCACAAGCCTCCGCCGTAGATGAAGCCGGTGTACCCCTGCAGCAACGACGCCCCGGCCGTGATGCGGTCCCAGGCGTCGTCGACGGTCTCGATGCCACCGACGCTGATCAGCGTCAGCCGGTCGCCGACCCGGCCGTAGAGTCGTCGCAGCACCTCGGCGGCACGGTGCGCCAACGGCGGCCCCGAGATGCCGCCGCTGCCCAGTCGCTCGACATCAGCGCTGCTCAGCCCGTCGCGCGACACCGTGGTGTTGGTAGCGACGATGCCCGCCAGACCCAACTCGACTGCCAGGTCGGCGATGTCGTCGATGTCGGAGTCGGCGAGATCCGGTGCGATTTTGACCAGTACCGGCGTCGAGGTCTCGGCAAGCACCGCCGACAGGATGCCGCGCAGTAACTCGACCGCCTGCAAATCGCGTAGCCCCGGAGTATTCGGCGAGCTGACGTTGACTACCAGGTATGCGGCCAGCGGCCCGACCAGCCGGGCACTGGCCCGGTAGTCTTCGGCGGCGTGCTCCGGCGGGGTCGACTTGGTCTTGCCGATATTGACGCCGATCGGCACATCGGGGCTATGCCGTGCCAGCCTGGACGCCAGCGCAGCGGCGCCATGATTGTTGAAGCCCAGCCGATTGAGTAGCGCGCGGTCGGCCGGCAGCCGGAACAGCCGAGGAGCCGGGTTGCCCGGCTGGGGGTGCGCGGTGACGGTGCCGATCTCGGCGTAGCCGAATCCGATTGCACCCCAGGCCTTTAGCCCGATGCCGTCCTTGTCGAAGCCTGCGGCAAGCCCCAGCGGCCCTGGGAAGCGCACCCCGAACACCGTGCTGGCCAACACCGGGTCGGTCGGCGCCAGCCGTCGGCTCAGGCGCCGCCGTACCGGCGCAGCGCTGGTGAGGACACGCAGCGCGGCGAACACCAGTTCGTGGCTGCGTTCGGGCGGCACCAGGAACAGCAACCGGCGGAGCACACCGTATATCTGATGACGGTCGTCGCGCGGAGCGCTCACCGTCACAGTTCCGGCTGGTCGGGCCGGGCGTTATCGATGCGAGACTTCTTGCGGCGCAACAACACCCGCCGACTCCCATCGGTATACAGCCGCACCCGAGTCAGCTCCCAGCCGCGGTACTCCGCTTCGATGGACAGTCGGGTCGAGGCGCTGAGCCTGGTCACCTCCGGCGGCAGGCGCAACGGCACCCACTCGTATTCGTCGGACAGCTCGCTGTCCCAACCCGCCGGCAACCGGCTGCGTCGTGTCGTTGTCAATGTGGGCCCGCCGCCGCGTGCTCGATGACCTGAACGCCCCCGCCGGAACCCGACACCACATACAACGTGCCCGCGGCATCGTCGACGGCCAGCGTGTTGGGTTGCTGCACGGTTGGGTACCGTACCTTTTCCACAGGGATTCCGGTTGACAGATCGTACCCAATGACCATATTCGTCGACGTCTGCGACACCCAGGTCAGCCCGCGAGACCCGGCCAGGCCAGCCGGGGACTGTCGTACCGGGTAGGCCTGACGCAAAATCAGCGGGTCGACACCGAACACCAGCAGCTCGCCGCCGCGGGTGTCGGTCACCAGTAACCGGCCCGCGGGATCGGCCACCATCGTGGTGGCGCCCTGGCCGGCGCGTAATGCCTGCCCGACCTTACCGTCGGCGCGGATCGTGCTGACCGATGTCTGCTCACGATCCAACACTGCCACGGTATTTCCTTGTGCTGCAAGAGAATCGACATGAGCGAAGATCTTCGTCCGGTTGCTGGCGGTCGGCCGCCCGGGCGCGAGCATGTACACCGTGCCGTCGGCGGTGCCCAGCGCCATCGTGCCGTCGGCGCGCCGGGCGATCGCGGTGAAATCGACGTTCTCCGCGCCGCTGATACCGACTCGGGCGACTCGTCCAGCCGACAGATCGACCACGAAGTAGCCGCCGCGGGTGGACAGATACGCAGTGCCGCCGCCGTCACCGGTCAGCCCGGTCGCCGGGCCGGGCAGATCGATGACGCGCGAAGAGCTTTGCCGAGAGCCCATCACAGTGATGTTCGCGGGTGCTGTGGCGGTCGATCCGGACGTCAAGATCACCAACTGCGCTGTGCGGCCGTCGAATACGGCCGCCTGCGGCTTGCCGTCCAACCGATGCACCATACCTGCCGGAGCCTGCGACAGTGGGGGTGAAACGGCTGGCTGCGCAGGCTCGATCGTGGGCGGGGTTCCCTCGAGCGTCTTAGCCGAACATCCCGCTGTGAGCATCAGGAAAAGCAGCAGGCCAGCGGCCTGCCGACGACCGATATGTGCACTGTGTTTGCAATGTGGTGGCACAGGGTCAGCTTCGGATATCTAGGGGGCGATCGACGTAGCGGGGTGTCCAGACGGTAATCGGATTGGAGTCCGATCCTAGGGAACATCGACGGGTTGGACCCGGGCTCGCCGCGCAAACCGAGGGGTCGGCCGCGGGGTATGGTCGCGGTATGAGCGCCCCCGCCCAACGCCAATTCCCTGATCCGGGGTTTGCTATCGAAGACATGTGGCTTGGCGTCTTCTCGACCAAGGTGTTGGCCAGCGGTTTCGGTCAGGTTGGTGATGGCCGCAGCTTTGCTTTCCGCATCGAAGGTCAGTGGCTCCTCGTCGAGGTGTACCGGCCTCGGCTGAACGGCCCGGTTCCGCAGCCCGAAGATGTCGCCACCACCCTGCGGTGCAACGTCGTCGACGTCGACGTCACCGACGAGCGCAGCCTGGCCGCCGCCGTCCGCGACGCGGTCGCCCTCGCCGAGGTCTCCAGCTAGATCACCCGGTACGGTCGTCGTCGTGACTGCGGCGCCGGCGATGTCTTGGTGGCAGGTTGTCGTTTTAGCCGTGGTTCAGGGTCTGACCGAGTTCTTGCCGGTGTCGTCGTCGGGCCACCTGGCGATCGTGTCGCGGGTTTTCTTTGCCGGTGACGCCGGAGCGTCGTTCACCGCGGTGACCCAGTTGGGCACCGAGCTCGCCGTATTGGTCTATTTCGCCCGCGACATCGCGCGGATCAGCAAAGCATGGTTCAACGGCCTGCTGGTCGCCGCGCACCGCGACGCCGATTACCGGATGGGTTGGTACGTCATCATCGGGACGATCCCGATCTGCATCCTCGGTCTGTTCTTCTCCGACGAGATCCGCTCGGGCGTGCGCAACCTGTGGGTGATTGCGACAGCGCTAGTGGCGTTCTCGGCGGTGATTGCGCTGGCCGAGCGTCTCGGGCGGCAAAGCCGGCACGTCGACCAACTGAACTGGCGTGATGCCCTTGTCGTCGGCATCGCCCAGACTCTGGCGTTGGTCCCGGGCGTTTCGCGGTCGGGAGCGACCATCAGCGCTGGGCTGTTGCTCGGTCTCCAGCGGGAGTTGGCTGCCCGCTTCGGTTTCCTGCTGGCCATTCCGGCGGTGTTCGCGTCTGGGTTGTTCTCGCTGCCGGACGCGTTCCACCCGGTGCTCGAGGGGATGAGCTCGACTGGTCCCCAGCTGCTGGTCGCTACCGTGATCGCGTTCGTGGTCGGCCTCGCCGCGGTTGCGTGGTTCCTTCGGTTTCTGGTGCGCCACAGCATGTATTGGTTCGTCGGCTACCGGGTGGCCGCCGGTTTGGGTGTGCTGATCCTGTTGGCGGCAGGGGTGGTGAGCGCAACATGACCGTCATCCTGTTGCGGCACGGCCGGTCCACGTCGAACACCGCGCACGTGCTGGCCGGTCGTTCCGAGGGCGTCGAGCTGGACGACAAAGGCCGTCAGCAAGCCACGGAATTAGTCGATCGGGTCGCCGAGCTGCCGATCCGGGCGGTGGTCTGCTCACCGATGCCGCGATGTCGGCGCACGATCGAGCCGCTCGCCGAGGTGCTTGGCGTCGAGCCAGTCGTCGACGACCGGTTCGCCGAAGTCGACTATGGCGAATGGACTGGCCGCAAGATCGCCGATCTGGTCAAGGAGCCGCTGTGGGGCGTGGTTCAGGCGCATCCCAGCGCGGCGGTGTTTCCCGGCGGTGAGGGGCTGGCGGAGGTGCAGGCTCGTGCAGTCGCCGCCGTCCGCGACCATGACGCGCGGCTGGCCGAGCAGCATGGCGGCGACGCGCTGTGGCTGGCCTGTACTCACGGCGACGTCATCAAGGCCGTCGTCGCCGATGCGCTTGGCCTCCACTTGGACGGCTTCCAACGGGTTTCCGCCGATCCGGCATCGATGAGTGTGATCCGTTACACCCGGCTTCGCCCGTTCGTGCTGCACGTGAACCACACCGGGCCGCGGCTGACGTCTGCGCTGACGGCTGCTCCATCACCCGGCGGTGAGGCGCCGTCTGGCGATGCGGTCGTCGGCGGCGCCACCGACTGAGTCTGGTGGGAGAATTTACGACTCTGCCGCAACTGCCGGTATTTTGGAACTGCCATGTCTCGCGCGATTCACGTCTTTCGCTCACCCGACCGCTTCGTCGCCGGGACAGTTGGCCAGCCCGGAAACCGCACTTTTTACCTGCAGGCGGTGCACGACTCCCGAGTGGTTTCGGTGGTGCTGGAGAAGCAGCAGGTCGCAGTGCTTGCCGAGCGCATCGGTGCCCTGCTGTTGGAAGTCAACCGCAGGTTCGGCACACCGGTTCCGCCGGAGACCACCGAGGTCGAGGACCTCAGCCCGTTAATCACACCGGTCGACGCGGAATTTCGGGTCGGCACCATGGGGCTGGGATGGGATTCCGAGGCGCAAACCGTGGTGGTTGAACTGCTGGCCGTCAGCGACACCGAGTTCGACGCATCCGTGGTTCTCGACGACACCGAGGAGGGGCCTGACGCCGTGCGGGTCTTCCTGACACCCGAGTCCGCGCGGGAGTTCGCCACCCGTTCCAACCGCGTCATCTCCGCGGGCCGTCCGCCGTGCCCGCTGTGCGATGAACCGCTGGACCCCGAGGGACACATCTGTGCCCGGACGAACGGCTACCGGCGCAGCGCCTTGCTCGGGCCAGACGATGACGCCGAGGACTGACGATCGCGAGGTCCTGCGCCGCGGCGAGTTGACGGTTCTGGGACGCATTCGGTCGGCGAGCAACGCCACCTTCCTGTGCGAGTCGGCGCTGGATGGACGCAGCGTGCACTGCGTGTACAAGCCGGTCGCCGGTGAGCAGCCGCTGTGGGACTTTCCCGACGGCACCCTGGCCGGCCGAGAACTCGGCGCGTATCTGGTGTCAGCGCAATTGGGCTGGAACATTGTGCCGTACACCATCATTCGCCACGGGCCGGCCGGTCCGGGCATGCTGCAGCTATGGGTGGAGCAACCCGGTGACGCACCCGATTCAGACCCTGGGCCAGGGCCAGATCCGGTCGACCTGGTTCCGGCTGACAGATTGCCGCCCGGCTATCTGCCAGTTTTGCGAGCGTATGACTACGCCGGCGAGCCGGTCTCGCTGGTTCACGCCGACGACATCCGACTCTGGCGGATGGCGGTATTCGACGTGTTGATCAACAACGCTGACCGCAAGGGTGGCCACGTGCTCCGCGGTGTCGACGGCGGCATTTACGGCGTCGACCACGGGGTGTGCCTGCACGTCGCGGACAAGTTACGCACCGTGCTGTGGGGGTGGGCCGGCAAGCCTCTCGATGACAACACCCTGGACACGGTGGCCAAACTGAGCGACGCGCTGGCCAGCCCGCTCGGGGACGCATTGGGCGAACACATCACCAGCGCCGAGATCGCGGCGCTGCACCTGCGCGCCCGCGTACTGCTGGACAACCCGGTGATGCCCGCTCCGGACCGGCACCGCCCGATTCCGTGGCCCGCGTTCTAGGTTTCCGCGGGTGGCCAGGCGCGCGGCGCGCCGAATCGGCGTTTTCGTCGCCGCGACCACCTGTTCTCTCCGCGAGAAGCAAGCCGAACACGCAGGAACCGCGGGCGGTACCGGATACTGGACCGGATGAGCCCAGACGTGACGGACGCAGCGCTGGCTGCCGGCCTGGCCGAAGAGGCAGGCCGGCTGTTACTGGCGGTGCGCGACCACGTCGGCTTCGACCACCCGTGGATGCTTGGCGATGAGGGTGACAGCCAAGCCAATTCGTTACTGCTGAGGCGGCTGCGCGCCGAGCGCACCGGCGACGCGGTGCTCAGCGAAGAGGCTTACGACGACCTGACCCGGTTGCGGGCCGACCGGGTTTGGATCGTCGACCCGCTGGACGGAACCCGCGAATTCTCCTGGCAGGGACGAGACGACTGGGCCGTGCACGTGGCGTTGTGGCAGCGCCACGGCAGCGCAGGCGGAGCGATCACCGACGCCGCGGTGGCGTTGCCTGCCATGGGGGAGCTGTACCGCAGCGACACCGTCACGGCGCCGACAACGGTGCACTCCGGGCCGATCCGGATCACCGCCAGCTCCAACCGGCCCCCGGCTGTGCTGTATCACCTGGCCCGACGGCTTGACGTGGAATTCGTGCGGATCGGTTCGGCCGGGGCCAAAGCGATGTCGGTGGTGCGCGGCGACGCCGACGCCTACATCCACGCCGGCGGGCAGTGGGAATGGGATTCGGCCGCGCCGGCGGGTGTGATCCTGGCCGCGGGCATGCACGCGTCGCGGCTGGACGGCTCCGAACTGGTGTACAACCGTCCCGACCCGTATCTGCCCGACTTTCTGATGTGTCGCCCGGAACTCGCCGACCTGCTGCTGGGTGCCATCCGGCTGGCCAGCTGAGCCGACGCTCAAACCGATTGCCCGACTTCTCCTCAGCCCGCTCTGCGGGTTGCATCGTCGTCGGGCGTGGTCGGATTGCCCGACTTCTCCTCAGCCCGCTCTGCGGGCTGCATCGTCGTCGGGCCTAAAGTCGACGGTATGCAGTCCTGGCCTTCGGCACGCCTACCGACAGTGCCGGGACGCGGCCCGGAGCTGCGGTTGTATGACACCTCCGACCACCAGGTGCGCCCGGTGGTCGCCGGGCCGACGGCCACTATGTACGTGTGCGGGATCACGCCGTATGACGCCACCCACCTCGGCCACGCCGCCACCTATCTGACGTTCGATCTGATCCAGCGGCTTTGGCTGGACCTCGGCCACGATGTGCATTACGTGCAGAACGTCACCGATGTCGACGATCCACTGTTCGAGCGGGCCAACCGCGACGGTCTTGACTGGCGTGACCTGGCAGCCCGTGAGGTGTCACTGTTCCGCGATGACATGGCAGCGCTGCGGGTGCTGCCGCCGCGCGAATACGTAGCCGCGACTGAGGCGGTCGCCGAGGTCGTCGAGCTGGTGGAAAAGATGCTGGCCTCGGGGGCGGCCTACGTCGTCGGCGATCCGGAGTATCCCGACGTCTACTTCCGCGCCGACGCCACGCTCCAGTTCGGCTACGAATCCGGTTACGACCGCGACACCATGCTGGCTCTGTTCGCCGAGCGCGGCGGCGACCCGGACCGACCGGGCAAGAACGACCAACTCGACGCGCTGATGTGGCGCGCCGCGCGGACCGGCGAGCCGAGCTGGCCGTCGCCGTTCGGCCCCGGCCGACCGGGTTGGCACGTCGAGTGCGCGGCGATCGCGCTCAGTCGCATCGGCAGCGGCCTGGACATCCAGGGCGGTGGCAGCGATCTGATCTTCCCGCATCACGAGTTCACCGCCGCCCACGCCGAATCCGTCAGCGGGGAGCGACGATTCGCCCGACACTATGTGCACGCGGGCATGATCGGCTTGGACGGGCACAAGATGTCCAAGAGCCGCGGCAACCTGGTTCTGGTGTCGGGCTTACGCGCTCAGGGCATTGAGCCGCTGGCCATCCGCTTGGGCCTTCTGGCCGGCCACTATCGCGCCGACCGCGACTGGAGCGCCGACGCGCTGGAGGCGGCAAACGCGCGGCTGCACCGGTGGCGCACCGCAGCGACGTTGCCCGCGGCCCCGGACGCCGCCGACGTCATCGCCCGGCTGCGCCGCTATCTCGCCGACGACCTTGATACGCCCAAAGCGCTTGCTGCACTTGATGGTTGGGCCACCGACGCGCTCGAATACGGCGGCCACGACGCCGAGGCGCCGCGGGCAGTGGCGACGGCGGTGGATGCGCTGCTGGGGGTAGACCTGTCATCGCCGCGGAAATAGGAGGTAGGTTGCGGCCATGACGTCAGCGAACTCGCAAGTCGTATTCATCACACAGTTCGGAGCAAGCCTACGGACCGCAGGTCGCGGTGTTCTTGCCGGAACTTGAGCTGGCCCGGGCCTGGGAGCGGGCGGCCGTCGGCCAGACCACGGCCGCCCGGATGCACGCGGTGCGTGCCGCGCAGATCGCGCACCAATCCGGGATGGACGCTGTGGAGATGCGCGCTGCATACCGCGGTCCGGTTCGGTTACCGTTCGCAGAGCGCGAGGCTAGAGGAGCTCGCCGCGACGTTGAACACTCCGTTGGCGGTGGCGCTTGCCGCCGACGCGGCGGGCGAACACGCGCGCACCGGCCAGCGCGGCAAGGAAGTCGAGTCGGCAGCCCGCGCGCACGGGCTGGCCGGTGCGCGCGTGTGCCGCGGCCCACCCGCTGGGCGATCAGCGGCCGGGAACGCGAGATCGCGATGCCGGTCGCGGCCGGGCTGTCCAACCGCCAGATCGCCGATCGGTTGTTTCTTATCGCTGTATCCCGCTTTGCTAAATAGCGCCCGGGTTAAGTAGCGCGGGTGTAATATTTCGCTCCCTCTCCTTGAGTTCCGCGTGCGATCCTTCGGGCCTGATGAATTGGAGGCGGTGCGCCCCCAGGAAGCAGGTAGTGCGCTACTCAAGCGCGATGCCACACCGCAGGCGGAACCTGTACCCCAGGTTACTTGGAGGTGATCCATTCACCATGGCTGAACGTTCTCTGACGACGCTGCGGCAACAACGAGCGAACCGGTGGCCCAGTAGGTGGGGAGTTCCGGTGCGCGGGGAGTCGGAATTGGCGGCCGGGTGGCCGATAGTCGCTCGCGATGATGAGCTTCGCCGGGCGATGGCGACGCTCGATGCCGGCGCGGAGGTTAGTGGTGTCGCGCTGGTGGGTGAGGCCGGGGTTGGCAAGTCGACACTGGCTCGCACGCTTGCCAAGATCTTGGGGTCGCAGCAGCAGACGGTGCGGTTTGTGCTGGGCACCGAGGCCGGTCGCGGCGTCCCGTTGGGGGCGTTCCACCGGTTGGTGACTGTCGATGCCGCGTATGAACCCTCCGTGATGCTGGCCGCTGCGCACCGAACATTGGAGCAGGAAGAAGGCCGGGTCGTCGTCGTTGACGACGCCCAGTTGCTTGATGCGTTGTCGGCGACGTTGGTGCACCAGCTCGCCGTCAGCGGCGGTACCCGATTGATCGTGGTGATCCGCTCGGGTGACGCGGTGCCGGACGCGGTGACGGCGCTGTGGAAAGAGCAGCTGTTGTTCCGCCTGGATATCAACACGTTCACCCGGGCGCAAACCGGGGAACTCGCCCGCAGGGTGCTCGGCGACGACGTCGAGAGCCGGCTCATCGACGAGCTGTACCGCCGAACTGCGGGCAATCCGCTGATGCTGCGGGGCCTGCTGAGCGCCGGTCGTGAGAGCGGTGCGCTGGTGCGCGTCGAACACGGCTGGCGGCTTCGAGGTTCGCTGCGTGCAGATCGCCAACTCTTCGATCTTCTTGAGTTTCGGCTGCGATCGTTGGCCGCCGAGGAATTGGAGGCGGTAGAGGTTTTGGCCGCTGCGGAGGTGCTGGACTGGGAGATCCTGCGCGGGCTTTGCGATGCCGACGCGGTCGCACGTCTCGAGCGCCGTGGGTTGATTCAGCTCGTCGCGGACGGGTCAGACCTGCTGGTGCGGCTGAACCACCCCGTCATCGGTGAGGCGGCAATCCAACGCGCCGGGGTGGTGCGCTTGCGGCAGCTTAACGGCATGCTGGCACAACAACTTCAGAAGAAAATGCAGACACAAGAGCAGTGGTCGAGGTTGCCGGACGTGCGCACCCGGATACAGCTGGCCCAGTTCATGATGCGCAGCGATCTGGCGCCAGACCTCGACGTGATCATCGAGGCAGCGAGGAGCGCGGTGACCATGTCGGACATTGCACTCGGCGAGGAGCTGGCCCGATTCGCGTTCGATCACGGCGGTGGCCTGCCGGCGGCGATCGTGCTTGCTAGGGCGCTGAGTTTGCAGGGACGCGGCGACGAGACCGAGGCAGTGCTCGCCGAC